>ENA-ORTW01000415-ORTW01000415.1-human-gut-metagenome-genome-assembly--contig:-NODE-415-length-59050-cov-26.788948_pt1 | contig 59050 bp, 45 predicted proteins | sample MGYA00242072_ERZ509193 | MGnify/ENA primary metagenome ERZ509193 (study PRJEB26280, sample SAMEA2338813) | human gut metagenome | biome: human gut; feature: human-associated habitat; material: faeces... | reverse complement strand
GCGCAATCCACGCATAGGAGCGGATTTTGGCCAGACCGGGCAGGCAGTCCGCATAGGCGACGTAGCGCAGGCAGTACCAGTCGTTGACGTCCAGCGGGGAAAAGAAGCAGATCGTCCGTTTTCCGTTCAGGCGCTCGATCAGGTAGCCGCGCTTCTGCTCGCCGATCCGACTCAGCAGCGACAGCGACATGGCGTTCAGCTCCTCGCGTTGGGAAGCAACCACGTATAAATCAGAGGAGACGATGACGTAATTCTCCCCCTGAAAGTTGAGCAGATGCTCGCGGAACCAATCCGCATTGAGGTTGAGCATGACGGCGCTTTCGCCGGTCTTTCCGCTGGCCGTGACCTCGTAAACCAGATAGCTGTACCATTCGCTGCCGTAATCCTCGCCGTTTTCCCGGAACGTTCGATGGTAGAGCCGCATGCGGTTTTCCGGCGAACGCTGGCGGTAGAGCGCCACCGCGTCCTGATCGTAAAACCCGTCCATCGAGGCGGACATGTAGTCGTTATCCGTGGTATACACATAGTCGAGCTTGGGGTTGAATACATAAATAGAGTGCAGCATGCTGCCGGACATGGCGTATTGCCACAATTCGCGCAGCGCAAAAACGCGCTCGTTCTGGGTGAGCGACGTGCTCTTGCGCAGCTTGGCGGTGGAGGAGATATAGAACATCTGGATGCCGAGGGTGTTGATGATGGACTGCATGGAGTCGGATATCGTGCTGGCCTGCGCGGAAAATTCTTCGTTCATGCGCAGCATCGCCTGCATGGAGATGCTTTCAAACATCTGGAACATCGAGCCGAACAGCAGCGCGAACACCAAAAAGGCGGCGGTGAACGCGATCAGTCTGGAAAACAATTTGGAAGAAAAAGGCGAAACGCGCTTTTGCTTTTGAACCTCGAGCACGGGCTTTCAACCTTCCTTTGCAACAAAGATGCGACAAAAATCGGTACGGTCAGTATACCACAAAACAGAGGGAAAGAGAAGAAAAGTTCAAAATTATGTACTCGTTTTTGTTCAAACCTTTTTGAACTTGCCGTTTTTTGCGCAGGACTTTATAATAAACTCACAAAAACGAGCAGGGCGGGGATGCAAACCGACCATAGCCCGCGTTCAGAGGCGTTGGAAGCGGTTCATCCCGCGTGCTCGTCAAAAACAAAATGGGAGGTTCAAATCTATGAAGAAACTGGTAGCTCTCCTGCTCGCGTGCATGCTGATTCTCGCCGCCGCCGCGGCCATGGCCGAACCGAGCGGAACCGTGATGCTGTATTCCTCCTTGAAGGAAAAGCAGCTCGTCGCCGTCAAGGAAGCCTTCGAAGCCAAGTATCCGGGCATCGTGATGGATTACTATCAGGCGGGCACGGGCAAGATCAAGACCAAGATCGCGACTGAGCAGCAGGCGGGTCAGGTGGCCGCGGATCTGCTGTGGGTCGGCGACGCCTCCGACTATCTGACCTTCAAGGAGCAGGGAATTCTGGAAGCGTATGTCTCCCCTGAATCCGAAAAGGTGCCTGCCGCGTATAAGGACGAGGACGACCTCTACTGCGGCGCGCGTCTGGTGGTTATGGGCATGGCCTACAACACCCAGAACGTGACCGAGGAAGAAGCGCCGAAGCATTGGAAGGATCTGCTGAACGAGACCTTCCGCGACCAGATCATTATGACCGACCCGACCGAGTCCGGCACGACCGCCTATCTTGTCGGTGCGCTGGTGAACAACGAAGCCTATGGCTGGGCGTTCTTCGAGGATCTCGCGGCGATGGGCACCGAGCTGGACAGCGGTACCTCCGGCACGCACAACAATGTCGCCTCCGGCGGTTACAAGGTCTGCATCGCCGTGGACTACGTCACCCAGACGCTGGAAAGCCAGGGCTCTCCGATCAAGTTTGTCTACCCAGCCGAGGATACCGTCGCCATTTCCAGCCCGATCGCGCTGGTCAAGGGCTGCGCAAACCCCGACAACGGCAAACTGCTGTATGACTTCATCCTGTCCGAAGAGGGGCAGACCGTGCTGATGAAGGCAGACTGCACGCCGATCCGTGACGGCGTTGCGAAGGAAGGCGCGCTGAGCGCATCCGAAATCGCCGCGATTGCGCTCAAGCCCGACGAGGCCAAGCTGGCGCAGGAGAAGCAGGACACGCTGGATCACTTCGATCAGCTGTTCAAGTAAGCGACTTTTCGGGGCTGTCCACCTCTTGGGGACAGCCTCAATTCATCAAGAGGTAAAAAATATGGCCAGTGTACGCTTTGAAAACGTATCCATCAGCTACGGCGCCAAGCAGGTGGTCAAGGATTTCTCCCTTTCCGTAAACGACGGGGAAATCATGGGCATCATCGGCCCCTCCGGCTGCGGCAAAACGACGCTGATCCGCGCGCTCTGCGGCCTGATTAAGCCGGAGAAGGGCAATATCTACATCAATGACCAGCTGGTTTTCAGCGACGAAAAACGCATCAATGTCGCGCCCGAACGCCGCGGCATCGGCGTTGTGTTTCAGGATTATGCGGTGTGGCCGCATCTGTCCGTCTGGGACAACGTCTGCTACCCGATGAAAAAGCACAAGGTGCCCAAGGAGGAAATCGCCAAGCGCGCGGCTTACGCGCTTGAGCAAGTGCGCATGACCGGCTACGAAAAGCACATGCCCGCCCAGCTCTCCGGCGGCCAGCAGCAGCGCGTCGCCATCGCCCGCGCGCTCATCCGCCGTCCCGCGCTCATCCTCGCCGACGAACCGACCGGCAGCCTTGACCCCGACGCGACGCAGGAAATTCTTTCCCTGCTGGAGGATCTGCACCGCGCCGGGCAGACAATTCTGCTCATCACCCACAACCCGACCGTCGCCGCGCGCGCTGAACGCCGGCTTACCCTGCAAAGCGGGAAGATTTTCGAAGAAGGATGACTTTTGGCGTGTTCGCTTGCGTCCCACGCGCCCGTGTGGTACAATAGACGCGAGGTGAACAACTTGGCGAAAACACTGTATTGCAAGAAGTGCAACATGGACGTGCCGGAGGGCGAAGCGTGTCCCGTGTGCGGCAAAACGCCGCCCGCCAGCTCCATGCGCGTCGCGTGGATGTACGCCCGGCAGCGCGCGCTGGACTGGATGAGCTGGAACGCCGTGATGCGCATTGCCGTGCCGGTGCTGGGCGCGGCGACCGTGCTGGGGCTTGTGCTGGAACTGCTGCTTGGCGGCGGCGCGGGCGTTCGGCAATTATTGAACAGCGGATTTTTGTGGGTGATGGGGATGCTGCTCCTCTTTGTCGCGGCGGTCACGCTCCTCGTTTTCGCGCTCGGCGGGACGGACGAGCTGTACTGCGTGGTGGACAGCCGCGGCTTCCATGTGCGGACGGCGCTGCCGGGGGCAAATCGCGTGAAGCTGTGGATGCACGGCAAATCCGCCGCGTTAATGGACACAGCGGACACAAACGGGCGCGTCATCCTCAGCGAAAAAGACCTCGCGTGGAAGGACATTGCCCGCGTGCAGCTATGGACGGACAAGCGGCTGATGCTGCTGTATTCGCCGCCTTGGTGGATGAAGCTGTCCATGCCGATTCTGCTGGCGAAGTGGAACGACGTGCTGACGATGGTGGACGAGAAGCTGGGCAAGAAGAAGGCTGTGGAGCTGCCGGAGGACTGGGGGCATCAGCTGCCGCCGCAGCGCGTGCAGGAGAAAAAAACGCGCAAAACCGCCCTCGAAACCGACGTGATTCCGCCGCAGACAACGCTGCCGGAGGACGAGGAGGACTATCGCCCGCTGGATGAAGTGCTGGAAGAGCTGCGCGGAAAATAAAGAAAATCCATGCTTCAGGCTGTTTAGAAGCATGGATTTTTTATTATGATTTCGTAAATATCTGCCGGATGAACCGCGCCGCTAATTCCGGCCATACCGTCGCTTCCGGCACGATTTTGCGCGCCTCTTCGCTGGGAATGTTCGTCACCTGATTGCCCAGCGCCACCCCATGTCCACCGTGCGGGAAGACGTGGACTTCCGCCGGAACACCCGCTTTGTGCAGCGCCATTGCCATCAGGAGCGTATTTTCCACGGGCACTGCGCCGTCCGTCCATGTGTGCCAGAGGAACGTCGGCGGCGTGTCAGGCGTGACGAGGTTTTCCAGCGAATGCGGCTGATGGGCGGCAATGTCGTCCGTCCCCGTGAGGCTGCGGAAGCTGCCGCGGTGCGCGAACTCCCCTGCCGTGATGACGGGGTACGAGAGAATCAGGGCGTTCGGGCGAACGTCGGCGGATGTGAGATGCATTTCCTGCCACCAATGCGCTTCCTGCCAATGCACACCGAGCAGTCCGGCGGCATGAGCGCCTGCCGAAAAACCACAGAGGGCGATTTGATTCGGGTCAGCGTGCCAGTTATCGGCGTTTTGGCGGATGGCGGCGACGGCGCTGGCGATGTCCTGCATCGGCGCGGGGAAAACCGCCGGGGCAACGCGGTAACGGACGACGACGGCATTCATGCCCATCGCGGCGAAGGTCAATGCAATGGGTTCGCTCTCGCGGGTGGAAAGGTGGGTGTATCCGCCGCCGGGGGCAATGACGATGGTCGTGCGGCGGACGGCGGGGTCAGCGACCAAATCGGGGATGTAGACTGTCATTTGGCAGTGTGGAAGAGCAATTTTATCGCAATACATGATTGATTTCCTCCTTGCGCAGGGGATTTCGCGCCTGCAGGCGCGACAAGGGGGCAATGAAAACAGACGAAGTCTGCGATCGCCCCCTTGACCCCTTCGGCGCGTCTCCAACTTCATACTTTTGGGGTATTGTTTCTTTTTGAACCGTAGGTTCCGTGGATAAACACGCGGGCACTGTATGAGCGTGTCACCAACTCAATCGCGAGATGGGTGTCGAGAGGGTCGAAGACCCTTCGTGGGTGCAGGGCAAAGCCCTGCTGGGGTCTAAGGGGCAACGCCCCTTGGTTCACCCTTTCTTCTTCTCCGTCTTCAAGAACACACACAACACCAGCATCGCAATCGGGAAAATCATGCCAACGGTTAAGCCGGATTGCAGACCGCCGAGCGCGCCGGAAAACAGACCCACCGTCGTCGGGCCGGCGGAACAGCCGAGATCGCCAGCAAGCGCCATCAGCGCGTACATCGCCGTACCCGCGCCCGGAAGCGCAAGCGCCGCCAGCGAGAACGTGCCCGGCCAGAAGATGCCCACCGAGAAGCCGCACAGCGCACAGCCCAGCAGTGCCGCCAGCGCATTGCCGCTCTGCGACGCCACAATGTAGCACACGATGCACAGAATGCTGGACGCAATCATGGCAGTTTTCAGCGGCAGTTTATCCGCAAACTTGCCATACAGGGCGCGCGCCGTGCCCATCGTGACGGCGAACGCGCACGGGCCGAGCAAATCTCCCATCGTCTTGGTGATGTGCAGGCCGTTCTCCGCGAACGTACTCGCCCACTGCGACATTGCCTGCTCCGACGCACCCGCGCAGACCATCATCACCATCAGCAGCCAGAACACCCGGCTCGTCAGCATCCGCTTCATCGGCATCTGCTGCGCTTCTTCCGGCACAATCGGGTACAGCGGCACGAAAGAGAAGTACACCGCGTTCGCAATCGGCACAATCATCCACAGAAGCGTCAGCACGCGCCAGTTGGCCGTGCCGAACGCGGCGAAGAACAGCGTCGAAAGCAGCACCAGCGCCACATGCCCCCAGCAGTAGAAGGAGTGCAGCAGGCTCATAGCGGCGCTCTTGCCTTCCGTCGGGCAAGCCTCGACAATCGGGCTGATGAGCACCTCAATCATCCCGCCGCCGATGGCGTACAGCACAACCGCAATCATCAGCCCCGTCATAGGCGGCAGGATGCCGGGCAGAATCGCCATGCCGGACAAGCCCAATACCGCCAGCACATGCGCCGCAACGATGCTGACGCGGTAGCCGATGCGGTCAACGAGCTTGGCGCTGAGCAGGTCAACGAGCAGCTGGACGGCGAAATTCACCGTCGTCATCATCGTTATCTGTTCCAGCGTCAGCGAAAATTCGGACATGAACGTCACAAACAGCAGCGGCGCAAGGTTATTGACAATCGCCTGCGTGATGTAGCCCAGATAGCTGGCGGCGATGGTATGGCGGTAAGTCAGGCGGGACATGCGGAACATCATAAAAGCAAGCTCCTTTGCGCAATCCATCGAGACGATGATAGCACGGAAAGGATTGCTTGTGAAGGGCGGTTTTTTCGACAAAAAATCACGCGCTGGAAGGGGCAGTTTTCACAATCACGCAGGATTTTGCCGTCCGATGGCGAATTGTCTTGTGATGCCGTTTTTTTCGGCAGGAAAGGACTTGCCATGAATACGCGCAAAAACACGCTCTATAATGTTGCTTACCGCGTCTTTTCGATGCTGCTGCCGCTGGTGACCGCGCCGTACCTCTCGCGTGTCGTCGGGACGGAGGGCGTCGGGCTGTACGGCTATTCTTGGGCGGTCAGCTATGTGTTCGTGCTGATTGGCCTGCTGGGGCTGGAAAACTACGGCCCACGCGAAATCGCCCGCGTCCGCGACGACCGCGACGCCCTCAACCGGACTTTCTCCGCCATCTGGAAGATGCAGCGCCTTGTCGCCGGGGTGACGCTGCTCGTCTGGCTGGTGTACGTCTTCTTTATCGCGGGCGAGGAGAAAATCATCTCCCTGAACCTGACGATGATGAGCGTCAGCTGCCTGGTCAACCTCGACTGGTGCTTAATGGGGCTGGATGAGTTCAAGCCCATTGCCCTGCGCAACACGGCGGTCAAGCTGCTTGCGGCAGCGGCGGTGTTCCTCTTCGTGCGCAAGCCGGAGGATTTGTGGGTGTACGCCTTCGTGTGGTCGCTCTCGACGCTCGTTGGCTGCCTTAGCTGCATGTTCAGCCTGCGCGGGAAAGTCACGCCGGTGAAGGTGACATGGAAGGAAGCCTTGAAGCATCTTGCCCCGTGCGCGCTTTTGTCGATTTCGGTCATCGCCGTGAGCGTCTACCGGCAGATGGACAAGGTGATGATCGGCGCGCTGGCGGACATGGCGCAAACCGGACTGTACGAGAACGCGGAGAAAATCATCCTCTGCCTGTCCGGTTTCATTTCCGCCATCGGCACGGTGATGCTGCCCAAGGTCAGCCGCATGACGCGGATGAAGCAGATGGATGCGGTCAAGCGGCACATCCGCCTGAGCATGGAACTGGTGATGTGCATGGTGTGCGCAATGGCGTTCGGGCTGGCGGCGGTGGCGGTGAACTTCGCGCCCCTGTTCTACGGGGACGATTTCGCATATTCCGGCACGCTGATGATGCCTCTCGCATTTACGCTCCTGTCAATTGGCTTCGCGAACGTCATCCGCACGCAATGGGTGCTGCCGCAGGGGCGCGACACGATTTTCGTCCACAGTGTGCTGACGGGCGCGGTCATCAACCTGATTGCGAATTTTGTGCTGATTCCGCCGTTCGGGGCAATGGGCGCGGCGGCGGCGACGGTGCTGGCGGAGATTTCCGTTCCTGCGGTGCAGTTTGTGTATCTGCGCAAGGAACTGCCGTATGCGCAGTACCTGAAAACGACGGGCGTTTACTGCCTGTTCGGGCTGGTGATGGCGGGCGCGGTCGCGCTGCTTGGGCACGTTCTCCCGCTGCACGGCTGGTGGAAACTCGCACTTCAGGTAACAGGCGGCGCGGCAGTGTATGGCGCGCTGTGCCTGACATACTGGAAATTGGCAAAGCGCAGCGACATTTTCCGCCTGATGCGGAGAAAATAAATTCGCCGTTTCCCTCATAAATTTTCCGCGTTCGGTGCATCCTGTTTCCAGCACAACGACTGGAGGGATGACCATGAACGCAAAGTGCAAGAAATTCCTGACGATGCTGCTGCTCGTGTGCGTAAGCATTGGAGCGGCGGGCTGCTCGGCGTACAGCAATCAGCGGTACTACGAGCGGGCGCAGCTGATGATGGGCAGCGGCGAGTACGCGGAGGCGGCGGAGCTGTTCCATCAGCTGGGCGAATACGAGGATTCGGCGGAGTACGCGCTGTACGCCGCGGCGCTGGATGCCCTGCAAAACAGCAAGATCGACTTAGCGCGGGCGAATCTGCTGGAAATCGCGCCGTTCAAGAGCGCCGATCGGTATTTGCGCTATCTGGATGCGCTGGACGCGGAAAACGAGGGCGAACTCGATTCCGCGCTGGACATCTACGTCTCGCTGGGCAGCTTTGAGGACTGCGCGGAGCGGGCGCAGACGCTGGAAGCCGCGATTCCGGAGCAAGCCATCCGGCAGGGGCGGCAGCTGATGAGCCAGGGCGACTACGAGGGCGCGCGCGACCTGTTCCTCTCGCTGAACGGCTACGGGCAGTCCCGCGCACTTTCGGATGCCTGCACAGCGGCGATAGCGCGCAAGGCGTACTTGGCGGCGGAGGATTTGCTGGGCGCTGGCGACTATCTGGGCGCGATGAACGCCTTCGCCGCCATGGGCGACACGCTGGATGCGGCGCACCGGGCGGAGGAATGCCGCTTACTGCTGCTGAAGCAGGCGGAAGAAGCGTTTCAGGCGGTGACGCTGGAAACGGCGGATGCGCTGGATGAACAGCTCGAATCGCTTTCGGCGGACGCGGCATTTGCGGAAATTCGGCAGGCGCTGGCGGAGAAATTCGGCGTGAATCTTTCCCTGCTGCGTGCGGCGCGGAGCGAACATCCGTATGTGCTGCTGGGGACGTACCCGATGGGCGAAAGCGGCGCGGAGAGCGACGTGCTGTGGCAGGTGCTGCGCGTGGATGGCAACCAATTGGTGCTGCTGTGCTGCTCGGTGATTGACGCATCGAGCGTCGCGACGACGAGCGACCTGCCGATGGCGGACACCCCAGACGCCGCGGAGATTTCCCTGCCGTCCGCCGCGGACTTAGCGACGCTGACCGACCTGACCTGTGCCGCGACCCCCTACGCCGCCGCGCAGGGCGCTTCCGCCGTCTACTGGCTTCGCGACACGCTGGAGAGCGGCATCCACCCCGTCATCAGCGAAACGGGTGCATTGACCCTCCCCGCCGACACCGAAGTTCCCGGCATCCGCCCCTTAGCGCTGCTTGACCTGACGGCTTACGTTTTCACGGCAGGCGACGGGACGGAGGAGAATCCGTACAGATAAGAAGACCCAAGGGGCGTTGCCCCTTGACCCCAGCAGGGACGCTGTCCCTGCACCCTGCAAGGGAGTTCCTCCCTTGACCCTTCTGCGCGATTGAGTCGAGCGCACTTCCATGCTGTGCCCGCGTGTTTATCCAATGAACCTACGGTTCATTAAGTAACAATACCCCAAAAGTATGGAAGTGGCGACCCGAAGGGGTCAAGGGGGCGATCGCAGACTTCGTCTGTTTTCATTGCCCCCTTGTCGCCTCCGCAGAGGCGAAACCCCTGCAACACAATCGCGCAATCCGCTTAGAATAATAAACATCCGCACAATCAAGGGCGACGCTTCTCACACAGCGCCGCCCCTTTCTTATACTATTTCCAGATGAAAATGCGCCAAGATGCGCCGCGAATTTTTCATTCTGGCTAACGTGAATGAAACGCAGCGTAGCAGCGCTACGCTAAGTGGAATGAACGGACGCCAGAAGGGAAAAGGCGCAAGCAGATGGCGCAGTTGAATCTGGAAATAGTATTATACCTCCACCACCCCCGTGGCGACCCGCTCCACAAACACCTTGTCGTGTTCCACCAGCAGCATCGTCGGCTGATACTGCCGAATCAGCGTCTCCAACTGCACCCGGCTGAACACGTCGATGTAGTTCAGCGGCTCATCCCACACAAACACATGCGCCGGCTCGCAGAGCGACCGCGCCAGCAGGATTTTCTTCCGCTGCCCTTGGCTCATCTCCTGCAAGTCGTGGTCAAACAACTCGCGTGGGCAGTCCATGTTCCGCAGAATTGCCTTGAAGAGCGTTTCGTCCACCTGCGCATCGCGGATGAAGTCGCGCAAACTGCCGCGCAAATCATCCACCCGCTGCCGCACGGACGAGAACGTCACGCCCGACGCAATGCGGATACTCCCCGTCAGCGCGTCACTCTCCCCCAGAATTCCCTTCAGGATGCTGGATTTTCCGCACCCGTTCGCGCCGACAAGCGCCAGCCGTTCACCCTGACGCAGCGTAAACCGCACGTTTTCGCAGACTGTCCGATTTCCGTAGCGAACCGCGCCATTTTCCACCGAAATCAGCACGTCTTTCGGATGCGGCAGCGTCGTCATGCGCAGCGTACCGACCTGCTCGACGTTTTTCAGCAGCGTCTGCTTTTCCTCGATGGCGCGTTCCTGCCGCACCTGCGATGCTTTCGACCGCTTCATCATCCGCTCCGACGCCGCGCCGAGGAAGCCGCGGTCTACTTTTCCATAAAAGGACTTATCCGCGTGGCGCTTGTTTTCCTCCGCGCGATTGCTCCATTCCGCCGTTTTGCGCGCGGCGGCTTCCAGCTGCTTGATTTCTTTGCGGAGCGTCTCGTTCCGGGCGGCTTCGGCTTCGTTTTCGCCGTTCAGGCGCGCTTCAAACGTGTCGTAATTTCCCTGCATGACGTAGGTGTTTGCCTTGTTCAGGCAGACCACATGGTCAATCGCGCGGTTGAGGAAGGCGCGGTCATGGCTGACGAGCAGAAAGCCGTCTTTGCGGCGCAGGTAGTCCGCGAGCATCGCACGACCGGGTGCGTCGAGGGAATTGGTGGGTTCGTCGATGAGCGGATAGGCGTCCTCGCGGGCGAATAGCGCCGAGAGCATCACGCGGGTCTGTTCGCCGCCGGAGAGCGTGTCAAACGGGCGGTTGAGCGCCTCTTCCGGCACGTTGAGAAGGGACAATTCGCGCATCAAACGCCAGTCCTCGCACGTCGACGCGGCGGTTTGGGCAATTTGCCATGCGGTCTGCGTGCCATCCGCGACTGGGTACGGGAACAGCACAGGCGTCAGCGGGCAGTCGATTTTCCCTTTGCCCTGCAAATCGCCGGACAGCAGGCGCAGGAGGGTGGTTTTTCCGCGTCCGTTGCGGGCGATAAGCCCCGTGCGCCACGCCGTGTCGAGGGACAGGGACAAATCCGCAAAGACGGCCTCCGGTGCGCCGTCGTAGGTGAATGATAGATGTTCAATTTTCAGCTGCAAAATGAATTTCCTCCGCTTTGGTCAGCAGGGAGGACAGACCGACAAGACGAATCATGCTATTATTCTGTACAGCAAAAGCTGACCCGCTATGCGGTGATTTCTGCCATCACAAACAAACCGCTTTCTTGCGGTTCATTGCTTCCCTGCTCAGTCAACAGGTGCAGAAATCACAGACGCATATGCGGATCAGCCTCCTTTGCGCGTTGCTGTTTATCAGAATACCACTTTTCGGCGCACTTGTCAAGGTGGAAAAACGGTGGTATAATAGAAAGGAAGTTGATTTTTGTCGGAGGATGTGCCATGAGTTTCACCCACCTGCATCTGCACACGGAATATTCCCTGCTGGACGGCGCGTGCCGCATTCCAAAGCTCGTCGAGCGCATCAAGGCGCTTGGCATGACCTCCTGTGCCATCACCGACCACGGCGTGATGTACGGCTGCATCGACTTCTATTCCGCCATGAAGGATGCAGGCATCAAACCCATCATCGGCTGCGAGGTCTACGTCTGCCGCGACCGGCTGGACAAATCCGCCGCGAACCGCGAGTACAGCCACCTCATCCTCCTGTGCGAAAACAACGCCGGCTATCAGAACCTGATGAAACTGGTCAGCGAGGGCTTCCTGACCGGCTATTATTATCGCCCGCGCATTGACTACAACCTGATTCGCCAGCACAGCGAAGGGCTGATTTGCCTCTCCGCGTGCCTGTCCGGCGACCTGCCGAAACTGCTGCTGCAAGGGCGCTACGACGACGCGGAAGCGTATGTGCGCGAAATGCAGGATATTTTCGGTGAAAAGAACTTCTATGTTGAAATTATGGATCACGGCATCCGCGAGGAGAAAATCGTCATGCCGCGCCTGATTTCGCTTGCCCGCGAGATGAATGTGCCGCTGGTGGCGACGAACGACTGCCACTACTTGGAGGAAAAGGACGCAGACGCGCAGGAAGTGCTGCTGTGCATCCAGACGGGCAAGACGCTTGATGACGCGAACCGGATGCGCATGGACACGCGCCAGCTCTACGTCAAGAGCGAAGATGAAATGCGCACGCTGTTCGCCGCCTGCCCGGATGCTGTTGACCGCACGCAGGAGATTGCCGACCGCTGCAATGTGGAATTCGAGTTCGGCGTGACGCGCCTGCCGCATTATCCCGTGCCGGAGGGCGAAACCGCGCTGTCGATGCTCACGCGCCTGACGCATGAGGGCTTGCGCGAGCGCTATCCCGACGCAAAGGAGGACGACGAGCCGTGGCAGCGGTTGAATTATGAGCTGAACGTCATCTCGTCGATGGGGTATGTCGATTACTTCCTGATTGTCTGGGACTTCATCCGCTATGCCAAGAGTCAGGGCATCATGGTCGGGCCGGGGCGCGGCAGCGGCGCTGGGTCGATTGTCGCGTACTCGCTGGGCATCACGATGCTGGATCCGCTCAAATACCAGCTGCTGTTTGAACGCTTCCTGAACCCGGAGCGCGTCACCATGCCTGATATCGACGTGGACTTCTGCTACGAGCGCCGGCAGGAGGTCATCGACTATGTGGCGCGCAAGTATGGCGCAGACCATGTGAGCCAGATTATCACCTTCGGCACCTTGCAGGCGAAGGGCTGCATCCGCGACGTCGGGCGCGTCTTAGGCATGAGTTATCAGGACACGGACGCGGTCGCGAAGGCGATTCCCTTCGACCTCGGCATGACGCTGGAAAAAGCACTGACGCTCTCTCCCCTACTCAAAACCATGTACGACGAACAGCCGGAAGTGCATCGGCTGATTGACACCGCCATGACGCTGGAGGGTATGCCGCGCCACGCCTCCACCCACGCGGCAGGTGTGCTGATTACGGGCAAGCCGGTGATGGAGTACGTCCCCTTGCAGCGCAACGACGAGGTCATCACGACGCAGTACCCGATGGGGACGATTGAGCGCCTCGGCTTGCTGAAGATGGACTTTCTGGGCTTGCGGACGCTGACTGTCATCCGCGATACGCTGGATATGCTGCGTGAGCAAGGCATCGACATGAAGCCGGAGGACATTCCGCGCGACGACCCGGCGGTGTACGAAATGATTTCCGCCGGCGACACGGACGGCGTGTTCCAGCTCGAAGGCGGCGGAATGCGCACCTTCCTGACGAACATGAAGCCCACCTGCTTTGAGGACATTATCGCCGCGATTTCACTCTACCGTCCCGGCCCGATGGAGTCCATCCCGCGCTACATTCAGGGCAAGCAGAACCCGTCGAGCATCCACTACGAGACGGAGAAGCTGCGCCCGATTCTGGACGTCACCTACGGCTGCATGGTCTATCAGGAGCAGGTGATGCAGATTGTGCGCGATTTGGCAGGATACAGCTACGGGCGAAGCGACCTTGTCCGCCGCGCGATGGCGAAAAAGAAGCACAAGGTGATGGCGCAGGAGCGCGAATACTTCATCCACGGCAAGCTGAACGACGACGGGACAATTGACGTGCCGGGCTGCGTGCGCAACGGCGTGCCGGAGGAAGTCGCGTCACACCTTTACGACGAGATGACCGCGTTCGCGTCCTACGCTTTCAACAAATCCCATGCCGCCGCGTATGCCGTTGTCTGCATCGAGACGGCGTGGCTCAAGCGCTATCATCCCGTGCCGTTTATGGCGGCAATTCTCAACAGCGTATACGGCAATCCGGCGAAAATCGCGGCATACATCCAGTACTGCCGTTCGCGCGGCATTGCGATTCTGCCGCCGGACGTGAACCGTTCGCAGTGGAAATTCACTGTCGCGAAAGCCCCGGACGGACAGCTGGGGATTCTCTTCGGTTTAGGCGCGGTCAAGACGGTCGGGCAGGGCGCTGTGGACGCGATTATCCGCGAGCGCAAGCACGGCGCGTACCGCGACATCTTTGACTTCTGCCGCCGCATCGACACGAGCGAATGCAACAAGCGCGTCGTCGAGAGCCTCATCAAGGCAGGCGCGTTCGACGGCATGGGCGGCAATCGTCCGCAGCTGATGGCAGTGTTTGAATCCGCCATGGATGCGAACTCGTCCCTGCGCAAGCAGACGGTAGACGGGCAAATCAGCCTGTTCGACATGGCATTCGGCGGTGCGCCGCTGGTTCAGGAGAATCACACGCTGCCGAATCTGCCGGATTATCCCCTGCGGCAGCGGCTGGCGCTGGAGAAGGAGATTGCGGGGGTGTACATCACCGGTCATCCGCTGGATGATTACCGCGACGTGCTGGGCAAGCTGCCGTTCTCCACCGCCGATTTGGATGGGCTGGAGGAGCGCGAGGACCATGGCTTGTCCCTCGACGGGCAGATTGTCGACATGGGCGGCATTCTGACCGAAGTGAAGGGCAAGGCGACGAAAAAAGGCGCGTACATGGGCTTCATCACGCTGGAAGACCTGACGGGGCAGATTGAGTGCCTTGTGTTCCCGAAGGTGTACGAGCGCTATCAGGGCATGATGGCGGTGGATGATTTGGTGGTGCTGCACGGGCGGCTGTCCATCCGCGAGGAGGAAGCGCCGAAGCTGCTGGTGGAGAAGCTGATTCCGCTGGAGGCGTGGCATCCGGAGGAATCCGCCCCCGCCGCGCCGATGGGGCAGAGCACCGCGCGCCCCGTGCCGCCGCCGAAGCGCCACGCATCCGAAGCGCCGAAGCTGACCGACGCGCAGGCAGCGGCAAAAGCCCCCCGGAAGCTGTACCTGCGCCTGAATCGCCCGCAGATGGACGCGGCGTCATCGACTTTGTCGCTGTATCCGGGTTCTGTGCCGGTGTATCTGCACCTGCCAGCAGAGAAGATGACACTGCTTGCGCCGAGAACCGGCTGGTGCGACGCAAGCGACGGGTGTTTGAATCGGCTGAACGCGCTGCTGGGTGCGGAAAATGTGAAATTGTTGGAAAGCAGGTGATTGCATGAGTGAACAGCAGAAAAAGGGGCGTCTTGGCGAGGTGATTCGCTTCGTCGTGACGGGCGGCGTGTGCTTTCTGATTGAACAGGCGGTTTTGTCGCTGCTCAAGGAGATTTTCGGGCTGGATGTAAATATCGGCACGCCGATTGCGTTCTTGGTGTCGGTGGTGGCGAACTATCTGCTGTGCGTCAAGTGGGTATTCCCCGGCGCGGACGGCAGCGGCGGCAAGACGAAAGCGGGCTTTGTGCTCACAAGCGGCATCGGTTTCTTCCTGAACTGGGGCATCATGGCGCTCCTGACCGCGCTTTTCGGGCAAGACAGCATTCTGCTGACGCTCTTCGGCATCCAACTGAAAGTCTACCATCTGAACAAGGCGATTGCGACCCTGCTGGTGATGGTCTGGAACTACTTCACAAAGCGGCTGATATTGAAGAAGAAGTGACTCAAGGGGCGTTGCCCCTTGACCCCACCAAAGGGTCTTCGACCCTCTGGACTCCCTTTCGCGCGATTGAGTTGGGCACGACTGCATACAGTGCCCGCGTGTTTATCCAATGAACCTTCGGTTCAAAAAAAGAAACAATACCCCAAAAGTATGAGAGTGGCGACCCGAAGGTTTCCAAAGGGCGATCGCAGACTTCGCCTGTTTGCATTGCCCTTTGGCCGCCTCCGCAGAGGCGAAATCCCCTGCGAATCATTCAACCATCAAGGAGAACCAAATTCCCCATGAAACCAGTAATTTTCTTCGATTGGGACGGGACCCTCGCCGACAGCATGAACCTCTGCGTCGCCGAAATCCGCCAAGCCCTTATCACCATGCACCTCCCCGACCTGCCCGACGACGTCCTCCGCCAGTGCAACGGCCCAACGTTCGAGCAGTCACTGGACATCCTGCACATCCCCCATGACCGCGCGCAGGAGTACATGACCACGCGCCTGACTGCCGAATTAGCCCTCGTGCCGACGGTCAACCGCCTGTTCCCCGGCGTGCGCGAGATGCTCCAAACGCTCCGGGAATATGCGGATTTGTGCATCGTCAGCAACGGCGAGCATGACTATATCGCGCTGTGCCTGCAAGTGTTCGGGCTGACGGACGTGTTTGTCCGCACGGCGACATCCGTGCCGGGGCGCACGAAGGGCGAGAATCTCCGCGCGCTGCTGGACGACCTGCGTCCGGAACGCGCCGTGATGGTGGGCGACCGGCTGGGCGACATCCGCGCGGGTCAGGAGAACGGTCTGCCGACGATTGCAGCGTGCTACGGCTACGGGAACGACGCGGAGTACAATCAGGCATCCCTCCGCGCCGAAAGCGTGGCGGACTTGACCCGGCAGCTGGTGGATTTCTGCCGGACGGGGCGCTGATAACAATTCGGAATGCGGAACAAGTGCTTTCCATCGAGTCTTCTATCATAAAAATCCCGCCCCCTCGTTTGCAGGGAGCGGGTTTTCATTATTGCGCTGTCACTTCGCGGCTGGGCTGATACGGGTTGAAATCCGCCGGATCAACGTTTGTGCACACTTCAATCGTCTCGCCGTCAGTCAGCAGGACGATGTTGCCGAAGCGGTTGTTGTACACATGGTCGCGGGTCAGATTCTGTTCCGCGCTGTACGCCGCAATAAAGTTCCATATTTCCCACACCGACGCTGCGCCGGGAATCAGCACATAAGTCGGCGAAAGCACCCGCATCAGCACCACGCCGATCTCATAGGTGTTTGTTTTATCATCCAGAATCCCATGATGGGGAAATTTCAGCACATCTATGTTGCAAACGAGGTCTTGGTACTTGCGGTTGATGTTGCCGCTGGCGGCGTAATCGCCGGTAAACAGCATCCGCTTCTGCCCATAAATCAGCACAAAATTCAGCGAATCCATGTTCTGATTGCCGCTGTTCTTCACCGTTTCCGGCCCGACGCAGTTCACCGTCAGCCATCCGCCAATGGTCAGCTCATCGCCGTCCTTCATCTGCTGGTAGATTGCGCCGTTCGCCAAGGGCGCGTAGTCCGGATTCACCTCCGCTGACGCGCCGTATACTACGGTCGATCCACCCCCCCAGCGTTCCAAAATATAGTTGACGTTCATGCAGTGGTCAAGATGCCAGTGCGTGACGATGTACGCATCCACATGCGTCACGCCCACCGCTTCCAGATACTGCGGGAACAGGCGCTCCGGCTTGTTCGGCCACGCCTCGCCGCCGTCAATCAGCACGGTTGTGTTTCCGAAGCGAATCAAATAGCCGTCGGCGCAGCCAAGATTGACCTGATGCAGCTCCAGCATGGGCAATGTCTGCTCCGCTTCCGTCTTTTCCTCCGCCGAGGCAAAGGGCAGCAGCAATGTCAGCAGCAAAAGTGCCGCCAGCAGTTGTTTCTTCATCGCCGCGATCTTTATGCCAGCGGGCGGATGAGGATGAGGGGGGTCAGTTCGCCGCCCTGCCCGGAGGGGTTATCCTTCATCGCGTCCTGAATCTGGTCGTCCGTCAGCGGGAAATCATCGCACTTGCCCAGCTGATTCTGGTCAATATCATTCGCGTCCATGATGACAATCGGGATGCCGCATTCCTTCTCGATTTCGTTGGACAGCTCGACGGGGTGTTCGGGGTTAATCAGCGCGAGGGTCTTGTAGCGGTCGAAGCTGGAGCGGAAGTAGAAGCCGTCGATACCCGCGACGCCATGACCGCAGATTTTATAGAACAAGCCCTTGACCCCGAACGGGCGCGTAACGGCGCTGACGAAGCCCGCCAGCAGCACGCGCGGCAGACCCACCATGTCAATGACGAGTTGCAGCTTGTACGGCTCGTGCATCCCCACGCCGGTGGAGTTAATGCCCGCGAATTTCGCCATATGCTTGGCGAAGAAGCCGAGCTTCATGTCCTCCATGCGGCGGACATTGCCGGTGCACATCGCCATCACCTTCGCAGTGATGGAAAGCACGTCGCCCGGCTGTGCCAGCGGCAGCACATACTTCTTCACCAGCTCCGCCGCGCTTTCCCCCACCTCGACGAAGTGCGTCTGGATGGCATAGCGCTGGTAACGGCGGCCGTCCCTGCCCGTCAGGATGCCGCGCTCAAAATATACGATACCGTCTTTTTCCCGGCGCTGCTGCGCCAGATTACGGGATTCCGATGCCATGTTGTTTTCCTCCTCGCTCTCCGACGCAAATGCCGTCGGTGTTGCGGTAATTTCGGTTCACGCGTCTATTTTACAACGCTTTCCCAGTTCTGTCAAATTTCCAGCGGGGGATTTTGCCGATTTCGGGCAGAAAATGCAAGGAAAATACCCGCCTTGTCAAATTCCGTTGAATGTGCTATGATACACGATGGCTGGGAGCTTCCTCGCCATACAGATAAAAGGATGCGATTTTATGGCAAAAGCCATCAAGACAAACGTGCTGCGTCACCTGGACGCGCTGAAAATCCCCTACGAAACCCGCGAGTATACCGTCGATGACGACAATTTCGACGGCAAGCTCGTCGCCGAGAAGGTCGATTTGCCCGCAGAGATGATTTACAAGACGCTCGTGCTGGTCGGCGACACCTTGCCGCACCTTGTCTGCGTCATCCCCGTGGAACTGGAACTCGACCTGAAGGCCGTCGCACGCGCCGCCGGGTGCAAGAGCGTCCACATGCTGCCGCAGAAGGATTTGCTGCCGCTGACCGGCTACCTGCGCGGCGGATGCAGCCCCATCGGCATGAAGAAAGCCTTCCCCACCTTCGTGGACAGCGCGGCGCAGGGATTGGCGCGTGTCAGCGTCAGCGCGGGCGTGCGCGGGTGTCAGGTGATTCTGGCGGTGGATGCGCTCGTCGCCTGCACAAAAGCGAAATTCGCCGACCTGTGCCGGGGCTAAAGTGACGCGCAGCTGACAAGATGATGAATTTTACAACTTCCGCGCCCGGAAATCATTGTTTCTTGACGGGAAATGGTGTATAATAAGGAAGTTGATTTTCTTGCGCAAGGGGTATTCTGCCCCATCACGCGCATTTATACTCCGAAAGGATGTTGATTTTTTCCATGGCACAGCCGCCTTTGCGTCCCCAAGACGCTGTGATGCTTATTCCCTCCCTTGAGCCGGATGACCGCCTGCCCGCATACGTCCGCCGCCTGCTGGACAAGGGTTTCCAGCATGTTGTGATTGTCGATGACGGCAGTAGCGCCGCCTATCAGCCGATTTTTGCCGAACTGGACGCGATGGACGGCGTGTCCGTCACGCACCACGAGGTCAATCGCGGCAAGGGCTGCGCGCTCAAGACTGGCTATGCGTACATTCAGGCGCATTTCCCGGCGGCGAGCGGCGTCATCACCGCTGATGCAGACGGTCAGCACACAGTCGAAGACTGCTGGCATCTGGCAGAGGTGCTGACAGAGGGCAAGCGCGCCCTGTACCTGGGCAGCCGCAACTTCAACCTCGACCACGTTCCGCCAAAATCGCGCCACGGCAACAAAATCACGAGCGCGGTTTTCCGCCTGCTCTACGGCGTGTATCTGCCGGACACGCAGACGGGGCTTCGCGCCTTCCGCATGGCGGATTTGCCGTTCATGCTGGACGTGCCGGGCGAGCGCTTTGAGTACGAGATGCAGGTGCTGATTGCCTGCGCGCGCGCGAAGCTGCCGATGATTCCGATTGAAATCGAAACGGTATACGAAAACGAGAACGCCGGAACGCATTTTCACCCGATTCGCGACAGCTACCGCATCTACAAGGTGATTCTCGGAAACTTCCTGCTCTATGCCAGCTCGTCGGTGATCTGCTTTTTGGTGGACAACGGCGTGGCGAACCTGCTGCGATTCGCGCTGCTGCCCCTGCTGGGGCTGAGGGGCGACACGGCGATTCAGGTGTCGGGGTATCTGGCGCGGCTGGTGTCTTCGCCGCTGAATTTCGTCCTGAACCGCAATTTCGTCTTCAAGTTCAAGCAGGACACGGGCAAAACGGCGCTCAAATACGCCCTGCTGTGCATCGTCACCATTACGCTGTCCAACCTTGGCGTGTCGCTGCTGGATCACCTGCATATCTTCATCGGCGGTTTCGCGTTCATCCCGAAAATTTTGATGGACACGCTGCTGTATCTGGTGAACTACCGTATCCAGAACAAGTGGATTTTCGCCAAATCCGCCGAAAATCAGGAGGGCTGACATGCGCAAGCACTTATCCGAAATTCTGCTGACGCTCTTGACTGTCGCGCTGCTCGTCGGCTTTGCTTTCGCCGTTCCGCATCCCGCGATTACGGACGATGCGCTCGAAGCCTACATGAACGACGGCGCGGCTGCAGACGATGACTACGACTTCCTATTTGAGTGACCCAAGGGGCGCTGCCCCTTGACCCTGCCAAAGGGTCTTCGACCCTCTGGACTCCCTTTCGCGCGATTGAGTTGAGCGCATCTGCATACTGCTTCCGCGTGTTGATTGGAGGAACCCCAGAGGCGCTCCCTCTGGACTCCGCAAGGGACTTCGTCCCTTGACCCTTTCGCGCGATTGAGTTGGTGACGCTCTCATACTGTGTCCGCGTGTTTATCTGAGAAACGAGGAGGAATTTCTATGCGCAAAGTTTTGGCGCTGCTGCTGTCTCTGCTGATGTTCACCCCGGCGCTGGCGGAAGAAACCGTCATTACGCCCCTGCCGATGGGCTTGACCGACACTGGCTACACGCCCGACCCGAACGCCTTTATCGCGGCGGACGAGGAAAACGGCGTGCTGCAAGGCTATCAGGACGATTCCATCACCGTCACGCTCTGGCGGGAAACCGTCGGGGATGCGACCTACAACGTCGCGCGCGTGAAGATTGCCGACCCGTCGCAGTTCCGCACGGGGCTGAATCACCCCAAGGCGCGGACGGACAACAAGATTTCCGCGATTGCCGAAAAGCACAACGCTGTCGTGGCGATTGGCGGCGACTATTTTGGCAAGGATGACTACGGCTACGTTGTACGCATGAATGAGGTGTTCCGCAAGAAGCCGTCGAAGCAGCGCGATATGCTGCTGGTGGATAACAACGGTGACTTCCACATCATCCTCCAGTCCGACGCGGACGAATTGAAGGCGCTGCTTGCCTCTGACACGCTGACGTTCCCGAACGTATTCAACTTCGGCCCGGCGCTGGTCGTCGACGGCAATGTCTGCGAAATTCCGGACTACTACAAGAACAAGTACAACGTCTTTGCGGATGAACCGCGCTGCGCCATCGGGCAAATCGGCGAATTGGAGTATCTGCTGGTGGTCGTTGACGGCCGCCGCAAGGATTCCGACGGCTGCACCTGCGCGGAACTGGCGGATTTCATGGCGAAGCAGGGCTGCACGATGGCGTACAACCTCGACGGCGGCAACAGCGCGCTGATGTGGTTCGGCGGCGAAAATTACTCCGAGAAAACCGTCAAGGCGGAGCGCTCCGTCTCCGACATCATCTATTTCGCCACGGCAATTGACGCCGCGAATACGGAGGAATAACATGCTGACTCCCTATGGGCTGACGGCGGCGGGCGCAATGCTGCTCCTGCTGCTGCTGACGGGACTCTCCTGCCGCAAAAAGGGCATTCCCTACCGCACGTTCATCACCTTCGGCGCATTGTCGCTGCCGCTGGCATTCCTGCTTTCGCGGTTGACGTTCGCGCTGTCGAACATCCCGCTCTATGTCAACACGCTCAGCAATCCCCTGCTGATGCTGCGGTTCTGGGACGGCGGCGCGTCGCTGCTGGGCGCATTGCTCGGCGTGCTGCTGGCGAGCTGGCTGACGGGGCGAATCCGCCGCGAATCCGTCGGGCGGCTGATGGACGCGATTGCGTTCGGCGCGCCGCTGGCAATTGCGATGGAGCGCATCGGCGAAGGGTGCTTCGACGAAATCATGGGCATGGGCAAAGGCATTGAGACGGAATGGCTGGCTTTCCTCGGCAACCTGACTGGCGGCAATCATCCGGTGTTCCTCTACGAAGCAGCCGCGATGGTCGTGCTGTTCATGGTTGTGCTGCTTGCCCAGCGGAAAAAGCACCCCGAAGGCGACACGATGGCGCTGTTCCTGCTGCTCTACGGCTGCGTGCAGGTCGTGCTGGAATCGCTCCGCAACGATTCGCACATGCTGCTGATTCACTTCGTCCGCGTCAATCAGGTGGGGGCACTGGTGCTGGCGGTCGCGGTTATCATCCGCTGGACGGTGACGGCAGTGCGCGGGAAAACCTGCACGGGCAAGAAAGTAGGGCTGCTCTGGGCGCTGATAATCATCAGCATCGGCCTGGGCATCGGCATGGAGTTCGCCGTAGACCGTCTGGGTGAGCCGCTGCTCTCCTACGGGATGATGGCGCTGGCGCTGGTGCTCATCGCGTGGTGCGGGCTGCGCTTCCGCCGGATGGCGAACAAGGTCTGAAAGGAAGGATTCTGCAATGGAAAAGCACAAGATTGACCGAATCAACGAATTGGCGCGCAAAAAAAAGTCCGACGGTCTGACCGACGAGGAAGCGGCTGAACACGCCGCCCTGCGTCAGGAATACATCGCCGGATTCCGCGAAAATATGCGTCAGGTGCTGGAAAACACATACGTCCAGCGCCCGGACGGTACGAAAACGAAATTACAGAAAAAGACCCCAACAAAATAATTATACCACATTCGGTCGGCGAAAGTCAACAACAAAACTTTTCGCCGACCCCTTGTATTTCCGGCACTTTTCGTGTATAATGAAGGTGCAAAGAGAGAGAAGAGCCGCTGGCAGGCGGCAGCACAAGGCATCGCGGTGAGCGCGACCGCCGGAACAGGAAAGGAGGCGTTTCCAATGAACCAGGATGAACAGCAGTCGTCGGGCGTGTTGCGTCAGACGGTCATAGAAGTGTCTTCCTGTTTCCGCACCGCATCATGAGTGACAGTCCTCTTTGACTGATGCGCCCCTGAGTGAGAGCGCCGTAAGGATGGGTACACGGATATGGACGACATGCAGAAGGATTTTTCTCCGGCAGCGGATGCGGACAGCATCGACGACATGGCGGATGACATGATCGAAATGACCGATGAGGAAGGCAACACGACCCTCTTCAAGATTCTGGACTATTTCTTCTATAACGGCGACGAGTACGCCATTCTGACCGACTCCATCGACGAGGGCACGACCGGCGCAGACCGCGTGGACTGCTACGTGATGAAGATCGTGCCCACGACGGATGAATCCGGCGAAGAGCTGGAAGAGTTCGTTCCCGTGGAGGATCAGAAGCTGGAAGCCAAACTGATGGAAATTGCCACATTGAAGCTCAATGATGACGAACAGGCGGACGACGAGGACTGATTTCTTCCTCTCCTCTCCCGCTTCCCTCCATACAGAGCGACCGACATTTCGTTTCTTCGGTGCTGGACTCGATGAACATTTCGGAACCAACTCGACCGATCATTCGTTTCATAGGATAGAACTTGTTCAACGTTTGGAACTGAATCCGACCGACGCACTTTCGGAATTTCCCCGACCGACTACACGGAATCTCGTTCTTTGGCTGACAAACCCGACCGACCAACGCGGACGATTCAGCAATGAATCGTCCGTTTTTTCTGCGTTTGATGCGCCAAAAGGCGAATGTTTACAACTGACTTTTCCCCAACCGCCTGTGATTTATGTGGATAACCCTGTGGATTGATGTGGATAAGCCGTGGATTTCCTGCGACAGCCATGCAATCCAGCTGAATTTTTCCTGCATCATCCTGTGTCCTTTGGGAGTTTCTCGTCCGTTATGCACACAGAATTCACAGAATCAGCATTTTTTGCCCGATTCTGTGGGTAAGTCTGCTGATATTGTCCGTTTTCTTTTATTATGCACAAGGTTGTGCACAATGTTCGACATTTCTCAACGCGCGTGCCAAAGAAGCCCCCTCACCAATTCTGCTGATGAGAGGGGGCTGATTATGTGTTTATGCTGTTCTCTTGTGCCGCTTTTGCTTCCGGAATTGTCGTGTCCTTCGGCACAGTGCCGGAGAACACCGTTTCCTGCGCGTCGCTTGTGACCTGAATGTCACCGCCGTAGTGCCGCAGCGTTTCCCGGACGATGAACAGCCCCATGCCATGACCGTCGGACTTTGTCGTCACGCCCGGCTCGAAAATGCGCTGCTGGTCGTCGGGCGGAATCGGCGTGCCTGTGTTCGCAACGGAAAAGACGTACTCCTTGAGGTTCTCGGTCAAGGTAATGGTCAGGTGCTTTTTCCCATTGGGCAAATCCGCCATGGCATCAATGGCGTTGTCAATCAGGTTTGACAGCACCTTGCACATCTCCCAGCCAGAAATGGGCAGTTCCTTCCATGTGGACGTGATGTTCAGCGTCACCTGCACGCCCGCCTTTTCGCACGCGGCAAGTTTCACCTGCAAGAGCGCGTTAATCGGCGCGCTGGCGGTTTTCAGCACGCGGCTGACAGCCGTGATGCGCCCGTACACCTTCTCGATGTAGCTGTTCGCCTCGCCATACTCCTCCATTTCCATCAAGCTGTACACCACCTGCAGGTGGTTGAGGAAGTCATGCCGCTGGGCGCGGAGGGTGTTGTTCAGTTTTTCCATGGCGTCGATGGTGTCGTCCATTGCATCCAGCTGGCTCAGCAGCCGCCGGGTGGACATAGCCTCGCGGATGTCCATCACCGCGCCCCAGATAATCACCGCCGCCGCAACGCCGACAAGCAGCCGCACCATGCGCGGGCTGAAGTCGTACTGCGGCGAGATTACCACCAGCGCCATCACGCCCAGAATCAGCAAAATCTCCAGACTGTTGATGATGATGGCGTAGTTCGTCGCTTTCCTGACAGAAATATTCTCCTGAAACCGCGTCAAACGCTTCATTTGCATCCCTCCCGGATTTCCTGATTCTTCCGAATTGTCGCCTCATGCCCCATGTCCGATGGGAAATAGTACTTTTTCCCCTGCAATTCCACGGGCATATAATTCTGGCGGACGTAGTGTCCGGGATAGTCGTGCGGATACTTGTAGCCGTCGCCGCTGCCGATTCGGTCGTGCCCGGCGTAGTGCGTGTCGCGCAGGTGGACGGGCACAGCGCCGTAACCGCCCTTTTCCGCGTCCGCCATCGCCGCATCGACCGCGGCGCACACGCTGTTGCTCTTCGGGCTTTCGCAGATGGCGATAATCGCCTGTGCGAGCGGCAGGCGCGCTTCCGGCATCCCAACGAATTCCACCGCGCGCGCCGCGGCTTCCGCTTGCAGCATCGCAATCGGATTCGCCAGCCCAACATCCTCGCTGGCATGGGCAATAATCCGCCGCGCAATGAGTTTCGGGTCAACGCCGGCATAAATCAGCCGTGCGAACCACGCCAGCGCCGCGTCACTGTCCGAGCCGCGCAGGGACTTGCAGAACGCGCTGAGCATGTCATAATACAAACTTTCGTCGCAGCGAATCATGGGCTTCTGGATGGATTCCTCCGCGACGGCGAGGGTGATGTGGATAACGCCCTGTGCGTCGGCGGGTGTCGTAAGCACAGCAAGCTCCACCGCACCGAGCGCCGCGCGGGTATCACCGCCCGCGATTCGCGCGATATGGCGCAGCGCATCATCATCGGCGGTGATTTTCATCTGCCCATAACCTCGCTCCGGGTCGTCGATGGCGCGGCGCATAGCGGTCAGCACGTCCCGTTCCGTCAGCGGTTCAAACTGGAATACGCGGCAGCGGCTGACAATAGCGGGCGTCATGGACACCATCGGGTTTTCCGTCGTCGAGCCGATAAAGCGAATGATACCCCGCTCAATGGCGGGCAGGATGCTGTCGCTCTGCGCTTTTGACCAGCGGTGGCATTCATCCAGCAGCAGATATGTGGACTGCCCGTAGGCACGGCGCTCCTGCGCATCGGCAATCACCTTGCGAACGTCCGCCACGCCGCTGGTGACAGCGTTGAGCTGCACAAACGCGGACTTGGTGCTATTGGCGATAATCGACGCAAGGGTCGTTTTGCCGCAGCCGGGCGGCCCGAAAAAGATGGAGGAAGTCAGCCGATCCGCCTCAATCGCGCGGCGCAGCAGCCGCCCCTCCCCCAGCAGATGACGCTGCCCGATAAACTCCGCGAGCGTCCGCGGGCGCATCCGATCCGCCAGCGGCGCCTCCTGTCCGGAAAAAAGATCCGTCATTGTTTCACCTCAACAGCAAATACGCTCCCGCTCCCAGCAGCAGCAACTGCACCACCAGCAGAATCGGGAAGCCATAGCGAAAATACCAATGCCTCGTTTTATGATGGAAGCAGAACATCCCCAGTGTTCCTCCGAGGCTGCCGAACAGCACCACCGGCAGAAACAGCGTCCTTTCCGCAATCCGCCACGCCCCGCGTTTGGCGCGCCGCTTATCTATCCCCATAAGCGAAAACGCGAGGGTATTGACCGCCAGCAGGTACACCCAAATCAGATTCAACAACCAATTCTCCATAATTACAACCTCCCCAGAGGCTCTGCCTCTGGACTCCGCAAGGGAGTTCCTCCCTTGACCCTTTCGCGCGATTGGGTTGGTGACTTCTCCATACTGCTTCCGCGTGTTTATGCAGGGATTTCGCGCCTGCGGGCGCGACCAGAGGGCTTTGCGATCGCCCTCTGGACTGCTTCGCATCCCCAAGCCGCAATACAAGCCCAGAAACATGGGAGGGTGCATCCGAAGGTTTCCAAAGGGCGCTCACAGACTTCGTCTGTTTCCACTGCCCTTTGGTCGCGTCCGCAGACGTGATTCCCCCTGCGTGAAAGCAATCAATTTCAATAGAAAAGTCAAGCCAGAACACGCACACCGAGGGATTCCGTCAGGGAACAAACCGCCCCTGCGCCACCGCCGTGATTCCCCCGTGCGCCGCGCTGTACACCCACCGATGTGCCCCGCGCAGCGCCAGTTCCGCGTGGCATAGCGCAATGCCGCCGTCCAGCAGGGCACGGTCGCTGATGGTCAGCGCAAACGCACCGGGCAGCACTTCCATCCGCCACGGCTGCATGTTCATTGCCGACGGCGCGATTTGCACCAGCTTCGCCGCATCCAGCATCATGCCGTCCGCTGGAACGGCGTTCATCAGCTTGTCGAGCGGCTTCCGGCGGCGATTCTCTGGCGCTTGAAGCGGCTTCTCCGGCACACCGACCGCAATCACTGCGAGTACCGTTTCGTTCTCCTGCATCGGCAGGCGAATCTGCTTGCGGCGGTATGTGCCGCTCACCCAGCACGTCCCCAGTCCCAGTGCCGTCGCTTCCAGCACGAACGCTTCGCCCAGAATCCCGGCATTCACGCGGCAGAGCGCTTCCGTTCCGCAGGCGATGACCACCGCCGCCATTTTGCAGCCTGTGATGCGCCCCATGCCCAGAATCGTGCCGGTAAACAGCGATTCGTCCACCGGTGTCAGCACCAAGCGCGCACCGGGCAGCGCGCACCGACCGACGACGTAGGACAGCGCCGCGAACGCCGCCGTGTCGGGCGCACCCGCAAAGCTCCGGCAGGATGTGCGCACCAATGCCGCTTGACGCAGTTTCTCCTTCTGTATGGGCGAAAAGAGCGTCTCCAACGTCGTCATTCCCCCACCTCCAATGGTGTCGGGCGCAGATGGCGGCAGACCTCGCCCACGCGCTCATGCAGCACCAAATCCGCCTGATTGTCCAGCGGGGTTGCGTCGCGGTTGATAAGAACGATGTGCCGCCCGCGGAAGAACCGCAGCAGCGCCGCCGCCGGATACACCGTCAGGCTTGTTCCTGCGACGATAAGCAGTTCCGCCTGCTGCAATTGACGCACCGCCGCGCGAACCGTCGCATCATCAAGCCCTTCCTCGTACAGCACAACGTCCGGCTTGATAATTCCGCCGCAGGGGCATTTCGGCACGCCTTCACTGTCCCGGATGTACTCCGGCGGAAAAAAGCGCGCACACTTCAGGCAATAATTCCGGTGGATGCTGCCGTGCAGTTCCAGCACCGTTTTGCTGCCTGCCTTCTGGTGCAAGCCGTCGATATTCTGCGTGATGACCGCCGTCAAACGTCCGCCGGCTTCCAGCTGCGCCAGAAAGCGATGCGCGTCGTTCGGCTGCGCGTGCAAGGGGAGCATTTTCGCGCGGTAGAAGCGGTAAAATTCCTCCGGATGGCGCGCAAAAAAGGTGTGGGACAGAATTTCCTCTGGCGGATAGGCGAACTGCTGATGATACAATCCGTCCTGCGAGCGGAAATCGGGAATGCCGCTCTCCGTCGAAACACCCGCGCCGCCGAAAAACACGATGCGGCGGCTCTCATCAATCCACTGCTGCAATTCTTCGTACATTGTTGGTTTTTCCTCCCCTCTTATGCTGTTTCTGCGATAAACTGCACTAATCATGCAGAGGGTTTCGCCTCTGCGGAGGCGACAAGGGGGGCAATGAAAACAGACGAAGTCTGCAATCGCCCCCTTGAGCCCCTTCGGCGTCGCCACTACCATACTTTAATGTTAGCGCAAGTTGTTTTTTAGCGGACCTATATTCAGTGTCCGAACATCGGATTATTTCGCGCTTTCGCCGTGAATCGGGCAGCCGATGAAGTGGCAGGCGTTGCGCGTCAGGTGGTGAATTGACGGGTCAAAAACGTAGCTGCCCTGTCGGCAGGCAATCAGCACATCGTCCGAGAAAACCGGCACTTTCTGCGCGAAACTCGCGGCATACATCCGTGCCAGCAGCGCTTCCGCCTCCGCCCCGCGGTGGGCGTGACCGTATGCCCACACGCACAGCGGATAGTACGGGTAGCGGCTTAGGGGGCTGTAATCTTCCAAGCGCGAAAAGGCGTCGAGGAAGTCATCCGTCAATTCCAGCATTTCGCCGAGTTCATCCAGCAGCTTCGCGGCCTCCTCCGGCTCATTCGCCAATGCTGCCAGCCAAGCCAGCATGAAATGCGTTTTCAGGCGGATGGTCGGGTCGCCGTCGGACAGTTCGACCGCCTTGCGGAAGCACTCGCGCGCCCGCGGGAAGTGATGCGCGTCATACTCGTGATCGCCCATCAGGCACATCATGTGCGCGCGGGTCAGGCGATCCGCCGTTTCATCCGCCATACAGCGCTCAAGCAGCTTTCGGCTTTTCGTCAACCGCTGGCGCTGCACAAGCTCCGCGGCGATTCCCTGCCCCGACAGATGATGGCAGTCGCCCAGAAAGTTCGCGTAGTTCAGCGCCGTCATCAAGCACGGGTGGGCACGATAATTGCGGGCAAAAAGCCGTTCGGCATGGGAAATATCGCCTGCGTCGAGTGCCACAATCGCGCGGCGATTCGTGTCCTGCATATCAATCGTTGGCATGGCAAACTCCTTTGCTCGCAGCAGGAAAATAATCACTTTCAGTATAGCACACCCTGCCGCGTCATGCAAGACAAACGGGCAAGAAATCGCTGTTTGTCGCGGCTAATCATCTTTCTCTTCACATCAGAAAGGAAATATGCTATAATATATCGGTAGATTCTTCACAATCGAAGGAGGCATACGATGGATGTCAAGAAGCTGCTTGCCGACGTAACGGCGCTGCCGGGTGTCAGCGGGCATGAGGCGCAGGTCAGCGCGTACTTTGCCGAACAATTCCGTCCGCTGGTGGACGAGGTGACGGTGGACGCAATGTACAGCGTGATTGCGCACAAAAAGGGCAACGGACCGAAAATTATGCTGTGCGCCCATTTGGACGAAATCGCCCTGATGGTGACGCATATTGAGGATGACGGCAGCCTGCGCTTGGGCAATGTCGGCGGGGTTGACCCGCGCATTCTCCCCGCGAGCCGCGTGTGGGTGCATGGGCGCGAGAAGCTGTTCGGCACCATCGGCGCGCTGCCGCCGCACCTGATGAGCGCCGCCGACCGCGCGAACAACTACACGCTGGACAACCTGCATGTAGACATTGGCATGAGCGCCGAGCGCGCGAAGGAACTCGTTCGCATCGGCGATTTGGTGACCTTCGACGGGCCTGCCCGCGAATTGCTCAACGGTCAGTTCGCATCGAAAACGCTGGATGACCGCTCCTGCGTGGCGATTCTGCTGCGCGCGGCGGAAATGCTGCAAAAGCTGGTCTGCGACGCGGATGTGTATTTCGTCTGCTCGTCGCAGGAGGAAGTCGGCGGGCGCGGCGCAATGACCTCCGCTTTCGCGATTGACCCGGATTTGTCTGTCGTGCTGGACGTCGATTTTGCTGAAACGCCGACTTGTCCGCCGCGCTCTGCCCTGCCGATTGACGCCATGATTGTCACACACGGGCCGTTTGTGCAGCCGAAGCTCAATCAGCGACTCATCGACTGCGCAAAAAAGCACCATGTGAAGCTGAACGCGAACGTCGCAAGCCGCTCCACCGGCACGGACGCGGACGAAATCGGCTTGTCCCGCGCGGGTGTGCCGAGCGTGCTGCTCAGCCTGCCGGAAAAGTACATGCACACGTCGGTGGAAACGATTGACCTGAATACGCTGGAAGAGGGCGCGCGTCTGCTGGCGAATTTCGTCGCGGAACTCGACGAAAGCTGGGAGGATGACCTATGGATTTGAAGACACTGACGGAAATCAACGCTCCCTCCGGGCATGAGCAGGCGATTCGCCGCTTTCTGCTGGATGAGCTGAAAAAGCTGGGCTTCGCGCCCGTCCTCGACCGCATGGGCAACGTCGTTGTCGTGAAGGAAGGCACGGGCGACGCGCCCCGCAAGCGCGTGATGGTCAGCGCGCATATGGACGAAGTGGGGCTGATTGTCACCTCCGCCACGGAGGATGGCTACCTGCGCATTGCCGCGGCAGGCGGCATCGACCCGCGCGTGCTGGTTTCCAAGCGCGTCACCGTCGGGGACGACAAGCTGCCCGGCGTCATCGGCGCTGTGCCGATTCACCTGCAATCCGCCGCCGAGCGCAAGCATGTGCTTTCGATGGATGAGCTGCTGGTGGACATTGGCGCGAAGAACAAGGACGAAGCCGAGTGCAAAGCCCCGATGGGGACGTACATCTCCTTCGATACGCCCTATGTGGAATACGGCGACGGCTTCGCGTGCGGCAAGGCATTCGACGACCGCGTCGGCTGCCTGTCGCTGCTGCGTTTGCTGCAAGAAGAACTGCCGGTTGACCTCGTGGCTTGCTTTGTGTCCGAAGAGGAAGTCGGCTGCCGCGGCGCGAAGGGGGCGGCGTTCCAGCAGGAACCCGACATTGGCATTGTGCTGGAAGGCACGACGTGCAACGACCTCGGCGACGTACCGGAGACTGCGCACGTCTGCGAAGCTGGGCAGGGCGTCGCGGTGTCGTTCATGGATGGCGCGTCAATTGCGAACCGAGCGTTGTTCCGCAAGGCGCTGGACGTGGCGAAGCAGGAGAACATTCCGCATCAGGTGAAGCACAGCGTATCCGGTGGCAACGACGGCGGCGCGATTCAGCGCGCGCGGGAGGGTGTGCCGGTGGTAGTGCTGAGCGTGCCGTGCCGGTATATTCACTCGCCGTCGTCGGTGGTGAAGCTGTCGGATGTGGAGAGCCAGTTTGCGCTGGTGAAGGCGCTGGTGAAAGCGCTGTAACGCAGGGATTTCGCGCCTGCGGGCGCGACAAGGGGGCAACGAAAACAGACGAAGTCTGCGATCGCCCCCTTGACCCCTTCGCAGTGCACCACCATGTTACTGGATTTTTATCTGAATAAACACGCGCATACTGCATGGTAATGCGCACAACTCAATCGCGAAAATGGGTCAAGGGTCGAAGACCCTTGTGGGGTGCAGGGGCAACGCCCCTGCCGGAGTCCAGAGGCAGAGCCTCTGGCGCCTCCCCTATCAGTAAAGGAGAAGAATTATGTTGGAATTGTTGAAGAAGGTGCTCAAACCGGTCGCGCCGTCGGGACTGGAAGAACCGGTAGCGGCGGTCATCCGGGAAGAGGTTGCGCCGTATGTGGACAGCATCGAGACGGATGCGCTGGGCAATCTGATTTGCGTGAAGAACGGCACGGAGGCGAATCCGGAAAAAATCATGCTGTCCGCGCACATGGATCACATCGGCTACATCGTCACGGGCATTGAGAAAGAGGGCTTCCTGCGCGTGACGAACGTCGGCGGCATCAGCCCGACCATGAGCCTGACGCGGCATGTGTCGTTCCCGAATGGCGTGCAGGGTGTTGTGGTGTCCGAAGTGAGCAAGGACACGGCGATGAAGGACTTGTTTGTGGACATCGGTGCGCAGGACAAGGCGGACGCCGAGACGATGGTGCAGATTGGCGACGTGTGCGTGTACGCGAACGACTGCTTCCAGCTGGGGGCGAACCGCGTCGCAAGCCCCGCAATGGACGACCGCGCGGCGTGCGCGCTGCTGATTCGCTTCCTGCAAACCGTCGGCGCAACGAAGCAGACCATCATTGCCGTTTTCTCCGTGCAGGAGGAAGTCGGCTGCCGCGGCGCGAAGGTGGCGTCGTTCGCGAAAGCGCCGGACAAGGGCATTGCCATTGACGTGACCGCGTGGGGCGACACCCCCGGCACGAAGCAGCCGGACATTAAGCTCGGCGATGGCATTGCCGTGAAGGTGATGGATCACGGGAGCATCTCGAATCCAGATTTGCGGGAAGCGCTGCTGGCGGCGGGTGCGCAGGCGGGTGTGAAAACCCAGCGCGAGGTGCTGCCGTTCGGCGGGACGGATGCGTCGGCGATGCAGACCAGCCGCGGCGGGATTCCGGTGTGCACGCTGTCGATTCCGTGCCGGTATGTGCATTCGGCGTGCGAAGTGGTTGACCTTCGGGACATCGAAGGTGGCGTCAAGCTGCTGAATCAGTATTTTCAGGCGTAATCATTCAGCATAAAGTGTTTTTTTGCCGCAGGGGAAATCGCGTCTGCGGACGCGACGAGGGGGCAGTGAAAACAGACGAAGTCTGCGGTCGCCCCCTCGACCCCTTCGGCTTCGGCTCGTACCTATTACTTGGTTTTTATTTTGGTATACCATTTTGTTGGAAGGGAGTTCCTTCATGACCGCATTCCTTGGCGTTTTGTATCTGCTTGTGTTTCTCGCGGCGGGGTGCACATGCGTGCGATTCCTGCTGCCGCGGAAGTCGCTGCTCACGCGCGTGTGGCTCGGTGTCAGCTTGGGGCTGCTGATGATGATGTGGCTGCCGGCGCTGATTGCGTTCGCGGTGGATTTCACATGGACGGCGCATTTGCTGGCGCTGATTCCGCTGGCAGGGCTGACGGCGGGGTGCTTCTTTTTGCGTGACCCTTCGCCGGTGAAAAAGTGGGATGCGCGGGAAAAGCAGCTGGCCGGGCAGATGCTGATGGTTGTGCTGCCGCTGACGCTGCTGTCGGGGTATCTGCAATACACGCACTGCCTGCGCGTCGGAAGTGACGGCGGCTGGTGGGTCGGGCAGAGCACTTACGGCGATTTGCCGATGCACATGTCGTTCATCACGTCGCTGAAAAACGCGGCTTTTCCGCCGGATTATGCGCTTTTCCCCGGTCAGCGGCTGTCATATCCCTTCCTGACGGACAGCCTGTCTACGTCGCTGTACCTGATGGGCTTCTCGCTGGAATGGGCGATTGTCGTGCCGGGTACATTGATGATGTCACTGTGCTTCATGGGCGTGATGGTGCTGGCGCGGGAGATGACCGCGGGGAAAAAGACGATTATCCTCGCGACGCTGCTGTTCTTCCTGAACGGCGGTCTGGGTTTCCTGTACAATTTCGACCTTGCAGGTGGCACACTGAACAATCCGTTCGGCACGGTCATCGAGCGAATCCGCGAAATTCTTGACGGGTACTATGCCACGCCGACGAATCAGCCCACGCCGTACAACCTGCGCTGGTCAAACGTGATTGCCGACCTGATGGTTCCGCAGCGGACGCTCCTCGGCGGGTGGTGCATGGCGCTGCCGTGCTTTTATCTGCTGTTTACGTCCTTTGCGCCGAAAAAGCGCCCGGCGTTTGCGCAGCGGATTCGGCAAACAGGACTGCTGGCGGTCTGGGCAGGCGCGCTGCCGCTGATTCACACGCACTCGTTCCTCGCGCTGGGGCTTTGCTCGCTGGGCATGATGGTGTACGACCTGATTCACGACAAAGAGCGCTGGTCGCAATTGCAGTGGTATCTGGCGTATGGCGTAATCGCCGTGGTGCTGAGCGCGCCGCAGTTGATTTGCTTCACGTTCGAGCAGGTGTTCCAAGGCACGGGCAGTGGGAACAGCTTCCTGCAAATTTGGCTCAACTGGGTCAACGGGTATGAATCAAACGGTGAATTTGCGTTTCGCGACCTGTACTTCTGGTTCTACCTGAAGAACATCGGTCTGCCGTTCCTGATGCTGATTCTGGCGCTGTTCGAGCGGAATCCGAAGCATCGACGGCTGTTCGCGGGCGCGCTGCCGATTATTCTTGCGGTGGAGCTGGTGCGCTTTCAGCCGAACATCTACGACAACAACAAGCTGATGTATCTGGCGTGGCTGCTTTGCTGCATGATTGTGGCGGACTGGTGCCGGGAGGTCTGGCATCGGCTGAAAGGGATGCGCGGACGCGGCGCGCTGGCGGTTGTGACGGCGATTGCGGTGTTCCTGTCCGCGGGGCTGACGCTCTGGCGCGAGTGCGTCAGCAACTATCAGGCGTTTTCCGCGTCGGCGGTGGAAGCGGGGGAATTCGCCCGCGACAACACGCCGGAGCATTCCACCTACATGACCGGGACGCAGCACCTGAACCCGATTGCGTCCATCGCCGGGCAGAACATCGTCTGCGGGCCGGATTTGTGGCTGTACTACCACGGGCTGGACACGAGTGAGCGCAAGATGGACATTGCGGCTTTCTACACTGACCCGGAGGAAAACCTCGACCTGCTGGAGAAGTACGACGTGGACTACATCTACGTCAGCAGCTACGAGCGGAGCAGCTATGCGGTGGATACGGATACGCTTGACCGCCTGTTCACACGCGTATTCAGCAACTGGGAAGCGACGATTTACGCCGTGCATCCATCATCGGAAACGGAGGATATGGGCAATGGAGCGTCTGCTGCGCTTCGCGGTGGAGCATGACCGGGTGATACGCCTGATGTTCATGCGGGATGGGCGGATGTTTCAGGTCAATGCACACATTGTGAGCTACGACGACAAGCAAGTGTCGTTCGTGACGACCCGTTCGCCGCGGACGCAGGTCATCAGCCGCGAGGAGCTGCTTGCGGTGGATTTCCGCCGCGGGGATGATGGGCAGGTGGTGTAATCCCTGCCTGCTTGCCAACAAACAAAACGTACGCCGCACAGCGGCAAGGAAAGGAGCGAAGGATGGAGCAAGAGGAAAAGAAACCCACAACACTAACCGGCGTCGATTTGTCCCAGACAGCATCGCTGCTGCTTCCATGGACGCATGACCCGTGGGGCAAGCTGCGCCCGCCGCTGTCCGAGGAAGCGCTGTGCATGAGCGCCGAACTCGCCAGCGCCGCGTATGGCATGGCGATTGAGCCGTGGGTCGAAGCCGGCTGGCGCGACGTGACCATTCAGGTGGATGGCGAACTGACTGCCCTGCCGCCGAACAATCCCTTGAGCGCCGAGTGGCGGAAATACTGGGTGCGCGCGCGCCTGAAACCCGTCAGTGCGCTGGGACAGATGCTGGGCGCGCTGCGATTGAGCAGCAGCAATAACACCACCGGCAAGGCGGTCGTGATGCTCCATCCCGCGCTGGACGGGCGCTACGTCGTCGCGGTGGGGTTCATGGGCACGGGTTCGCGCTTCTACGACTGGTTCAGCAATTTCCGCATGACAACGCAGGACGGGATGCACCGCGGCTTCCTGGAACTCGCGCGGCAGTTCGAGGCGAATGAGGAGAAAATTTCCTTTCCGGAAACAGCGGAAGAGCTGGGGCTGGAAAAGCTCACCCTACGCGACATTCTGCAGAACATGCGCAGCCCGAACAGCCGCTTCGTCCTCTGGGTCTGCGGGCACAGCCAGGGCGCGGCAATGATGCAGGTGTACGCGCACCTGAAGATGAACGAAACGGGCATCTCCGCGCGCAACCTTATCGGCTACGGCTTCGCGTCCCCCACGGTGATGGCGGGCAAAGCGGTTCGCGACCCATCCGCCTATCCGCTGTATAACATCCTCAACAGCGACGACCTTGTCCCCCACTGCGGCGCAGCGGTGCACCTCGGCATATGCCTGAAATATCAGGCGACGGAGGATCTGCGCAAAAGCTGCTACAACTGGAAGCGCGACGAGAAATCCGTGCAGGCACGGCTGGCAATTCGCCCCGTTCTCTGGAAGATGGTCGATACGCCGACGTGCATCATCGGCGGCATGGCGCTGCTGATGGCGCTGGGGCGCGGCAGCGGGGCGGATTTCCTCAAAATGCTGGGACTGGGCGGCTTCCTGCCGCTTGACCGCGCGCTGGAAAAGGCGGATGCGGAGGATTTTGTCCGCGGGCTGAACCAGAAGGCAGCGGCGGCATACGAGTCCGTGACCGGGCATCCGATTGACATGGGGCAGGTGTCGGACGAGGCGAACGCCATGCAGCGCATTATTGACCACTTCGGGCTGCTTTCGTTCATCGACGCGGCAAAAGCGCTGATGACCTGCCCACACTACATGATGGCGCATCCCGAAGAGGGGTACATCGGCACATATTTCTATATCGTCATGAACGGGATTCAGGATTTTGTGCCGTTCATCTGGCGTTCGGGCGATCCGCCGCGCCGGATGACCGTGGAGCAGCTGCCGCATGACATGGTGACACAGGACATGCCGGGGCTGTACAACCGCCGCCTGCAAAAGCCCGATCGGCGCAAGCACCTGCCGATTACGCGGCGTGACCCGCGTCCGGGCGGCGACACGCGCCATCACCTGCCCCTGCTGACGGCAGGGACGGTGCAGCCGAACGAGAAGATCTACCCGGTGGAAGACATTGAACTGCGATAACCCACAATCATAAGAAAAGAGGCTTTTCCCATGTCCGATTACCGCATTGAAACCAAGTGTGTTCAGGCAGGCTACACGCCCGGCAACGGCGAGCCGCGCCAAATTCCGATTATCCAGTCCACCACCTTCAAATACGCCACGAGCGAGGACATGGGCAAGCTCTTTGACCTCGAAGCGTCCGGCTATTTCTATTCCCGCCTGCAAAACCCGACGTGCGACCACGTTGCGGCGAAAATCGCGGCGCTGGAGGGCGGCAGCGCAGCCATGCTGACCGGCTCCGGTCAGGCGGCGAACTTTATGGCGCTGTTCAATATCTGCGAGGCAGGCAGCCACATCGTCGCGTCGTCCTCCATCTACGGCGGCACGTTCAACCTGATTGCCGTGACGCTGAAGAAGATGGGGATTGCGTCCACTTTCGTCTCTCCCGACGCGACGGACGACGAGCTTGACCGCGCCTTCCGCCCGAACACGCGCGCCATGTTCGGCGAAACGATTGCCAATCCCGCGCTGACCGTGCTGGACATTGAGAAATTCGCTCAGGCGGCGCATCGGCACGGCGTTCCGCTGATTGTGGACAACACCTTCCCCACGCCCGTCAACTGCCAGCCGATTCGCTGGGGCGCGGACATTGTGACCCACTCGACGACAAAGTACATGGACGGTCACGGTGCTGCGCTCGGCGGCGTCATCGTGGACAGCGGCAATTTCGACTGGATGGCGCACGCGGAGAAGTATCCGGGGCTCTGCACGCCCGACGAAAGCTACCACGGCATCACCTACGCCGAGAAATTCGGCAATGCGGGGGCATACATCACCAAATGCACCAGCCAGCTAATGCGCGATTTGGGCTGCGTGCAATCCCCGCAGAATGCGTTCATCCTCAATCTGGGGTTGGAGAGCCTGCATGTGCGGATGCCGCGCCACTGCGAGAACGCGATGGCGGTCGCGCAGTTCCTCGAAAAACAACCGCAGGTGGCGTCCGTCAGCTATCCGCACCTGCCGTCCAGCCCGTACTACGCCCGCGCGATGAAGTACATGCCGAACGGCGGCTGCGGGGTGGTGTCGTTCGTCTTGAAGGGCGGACGTCCAGCGGCGGAGGCATTCATGAAACGGCTGACTTTGGCGGCGATTGAGACGCACGTCGCCGACGCGCGGACGTGCTGCCTGAATCCGGCGACCTCCACCCATCGGCAGATGACCGAGGAGCAGCTGGCAGTTGCGGGCATTCCGGCGGGCATGGTGCGCATCAGCGTCGGACTGGAGAGCAAGGACGACCTGATTGCCGACCTTGCGCAGGCGTTGTCCGGCATCGAAGCATGAGCGCGTACATCAATCGGTATTTCCTGCTGATGGCGGTGTTTTTGCCCCTATGGTGCATCATTCGCCGCCCTTGGAAGCGCTGGAGCCTGCACGAAGGCTGCCTGATGGCGTTCGCGGCGCTGCTGTTTTCGCTGCTGTGTCTGGTGCTGCGCGGCACATGGGCTGCGCCGGGAGATATGCTGGCATCGGCGCTGCATCGGCTGCGGACGGGCGAGGGCATTCAGCTGCGGCTGTTCCACACCATTACGCGGCAGCTGCGGTACGCCCGGCGGGAGGAAATGCTCATCAACATCTGGGGAAACATCCTGCTCTTCATCCCCTACGGCTTCTTCCTGCCGCTGCTGTGGAAGCGGTATCGCCATCCGCTGCAACTTTCGCTGATGTGCCTGCTGCTGCCCTTGAGCATCGAAACGTGCCAGTTGTTCATCCGCCGCATGACGGATGTGGATGACCTGCTGCTGAATTTCGCGGGCGGAATGCTCGGCGGCGGGGTGTTTGCGCTGGTGCATATGGTATTCCCCAAATTCACTGATAAGGCGCTTGTGCGCGGATAATACGAAAACGTCCCCTTCCGCTGCTGGAAAGGGACGTTTTTACTATTTGGGGATATGTGCCGCGAATTTTTCGTGCTGGCTAACGTAAGTGGAATGCAGCGGACAACAATTCTCGCATTGCCTTACCTCCCACTCGTTTCCCTTAAATTATGCCATAAAATAAGGGAAACGTCAACCGATTAAGGGAAAAAGCCCTGATACTATTTCCGAATCAAAAGGGAGCCGATGAATTTGGAAATCGTATCATATCATCCCCGAAATACTTGACGAAGCCTGATACGATACGAACATTTTTCACACACAGTTTACCAAACATAAAAAGGTGTATTTTCTCAATCCGTATAACGGATATGGTTTTCTTTGCACCACTCTTCAGCTGCTGAACTTAAATGTGCCAACTCATATCTATACCAATCTGTATCAAGGAATTCTTTTTCAATCGCAATTAGGAACTCACGATCCATATCCTTTGCAAATAATTGAGATAAAAATTTAACCGTCTTTCGAGATAAATAAACCTGCGCATATTTCATCTCCAATGCCGGAATATCTACACGAAAGCAAGGAACATAGTGTCCATAGCATTGAGCAATGACGCTCGGCAGCGAATGAACATCGCAGTCAAATACACTCCCCAATTTTTCAGCATCAATCATTTGAGACTTTTTTTTGTCAAACCACCAAAGATCATAGTCTGTTTTGCAATATGGAAACCATCGTCCATAGTGCGCAATTTCCTTTATGCTAACCATTGTTTTTACCTCCAATTTCAATAAGTAATTGTACCACCATACCAAATATGAAAAGTATGCGTACTACCGATATTCTACCATCAACGTTTCTTCACTGTCAACCATGCCGATAATACTACTTCCAGAAAGCGAAAACGGCGAAAAAACGTCCCCTTCCGCCATTGGAACGGGACGCTTTCGTTATTTCTGTTTCTTATGATACCCACAGTCGCAGTACGGTCCGCCGGACGCAAGCGTGTATTCGCGCACGAAGTCCGACGCTTCGCCCGCTTCCGCCATCGTGTAATCCAGTCGGCACATGGCGGGCGTGAGGTCGTACAGCCCCAGCTCCTTTGTCAGCACACAGATGCCGCACTTATAGAACCGCGCCTCGTAGCCGCTGCCATCCGCATAGGGCAGATAGTCCATGTTCCACGAGTAGGGGTTGCGGTCGGCAGCGCGGAGCTTCTCCGCCTGTTTCATCCCCGCAATGTCCTTTTCGGAGAACTTGTTCTTCCCGCTCTTGCGGCAGAACCAGCGCATCGCGGGCGTCATCATGGATTTCACGTAGTAATCCGTCAGCGTCTGCACGGTCGGGCGCTTGGGCATATGCAGCACATACGCGCAGAGCATCGCGCAGTTGACGAGGTTCATCTGGAAGCGGTCGCCCGGCTCAAAATCCGGCACGCGCGCGATAATCCGCCGATACTCCTGCTTCGCTGCCTTCTCCGTTGCCCTGGCGGATTCCGCCGACTGCCCCAGCACCGCCATCAGCTGGCGCGTAAATGAGCGATGGAACAGCATCCACATGCCCATCGGCATTCCTGCATACTTCATGAGCTTGCCTCCCCCTTGCTTTCGCGAATGAGTTTGTTATGTCAAACTCATTGTAGCGCATTTAGGGGCGGTTGGCAAGGGGAATTGCAAAATTTTTGTCAGAACAGCGAATTGCCATCGGCACAGTAATGTTCACAAAAGCCGCAGCCAATGACCGCCGCCAGCCCCAGCAGGAAGCGCAAGCCGACGGGTATGGATTTGACAGCATCCACAACGCCTTGCAGCTGCGGTAATATAGTCGTCTCATCAATATCCACAGTGTTCAGAACCGATAATTCCATAAAATTTATATCCAGCTGTAACCGAAGGCTCTCCAAGAAACTTGACTCACCAAACCAGCCAACGACGCCCTCCACCATACCTTGAATGCAAAGTGCGCCGCCTACCATGCCCACAAACGAAGCAAGCGCCCCCAAACATGGTTTATAGCCGCACGGCAAAGTTGTTACAGATGAAGTGGCGATGACTATATTGAATAGCGGGTAAACCAAAATTGCATAAAACGCAATACCAATCGGCAGGAGTAGCAGCGTCCAGAGTTCGTTTGTCGGGAACTTTTTGATGATTAACTCAACAATCAGTCCAACAACCCAAAAAATCGTCACCAGCACCAACGTCAGCAGCGCAGGCATAAATGGAAACCACGCTTTACTCGTCGCGAAGAGCCAATTCACAATCACGCCTACGACAAGTACTGCCGGGAGAATCCACCAAAGCGTCTCATTTTGCAGCAGGGTCATGGTAATAGCCACAGGCGCAAGCAACCATGTCATGGCATATTGCGCCATGATGAACAGCAGCGCCAGTCCCAGCACAACGCAGCAGAAAACGCCAAACCCCGTTCCACACGCTTCCGGCACCAGTTCAATCAGAATGTACATCCTCTATTTCCTCCCTATCCGCCTAATAAATTCGCTCCGGGGGCAAAACGTGCTGCCTTGCGCCCGGAGCGTTGTCTTTGGTATGCGGAATTTTATTGCAGGTCGCGATAACGGTAGTACGTCACTTCGTAGCTGTCCTGCTCATAGCTGACCGTTTCGTTCCACCAGTAGTTTTCATAGCGCTGATGTCCATCCGCCGTTCCGTTCTTAGAAAGCGGCTCATAGCTGCTCATGTATTCCCAATTTCCAGTACCCGGCTTATAGTTGGAACCCGTATACTCAGCATAGGAATAGTACCATTTGTTGTAACCTGTGTTATAGTAGTGCCAGCGGGAGTAATGGTACACAGGAATCGAGTACGTTTCCGTCTCCACCTTCGTTTCCACCTGACGGGTAGAACTGCTGCTGACCGGGGTGGTAGACCACTGCGTCCATGCAGACCACTGCGGCGGCGGGGTCGGCGTCGTTGTAATCGTAGGCGTAGGTCCTTTCGTAATCGGTGGCGTCGTCACAGGCGGATTCGTCACCGGCCGCTTCGTAACGGGCGGCTTCGTCGTCGTGGTACTTGTGTTGTTCGAGGCGGAATTGCTGCTGATGAGCGCTGTTTTCTCATTCGAGGACAGCTGCCGCCCTTCCTTGGTCGTCGCGGCAACATAGTAGGTATAATTGTAGTTCGCATTTGCCGACGTGTCCTTGTAGGACAGCGACGAACCGCTGTAAATCAGCTGGAAGTTCTTGTCGTAATTGGTGCGGCGGCGATAGAGGCTGTAATTCGTCGCGCCGCTGACAGTCGTCCACTCCAAGCTAACCGCCTTGCCGCTGACGTTGGCATACAGCGTCGGCGGATAGACCGTCACGGTCGTGTTCGCGTTATTCGGCGCAGACGTAGGCGCCGCTGTCGGGGCAGGTGTCGCCGCCGCGGAGGTCTGCCGACTCCACGCCAGCGCATACAGAATGCGGTTCTGCGCGTCCATGAAGTTCAGGCACTGCTGATACTGCGCCGCCGCTTCCGCGTAGTTCCCTTCGTTTTCCGCCACACGCCCATTCAAGTATGCCGCCCATTCCGCAACGCTGGGAATGTTGACGCCGTTCGCGCGGAGGTTCGTCAGGCGCTCATCAAAGCTCGTGTTGATGACAAGCGCGTCGATATACATCGGAATCAGCGTGTAGTTATTAGCCGACGCGTCCGCAAGCCCCAGCGTGTAGTAATAGAAGGCGTTGCTGCCCTCGTAATTGCCAAGTTTCTGGAAATCTTCCGCCAGCGTCGTGATGTTCACCGAATCATCCTGCAGGTTCATCAAGTAACGTTCCAGCCGCGAAAGCGCGTCCTGATACCGCTCCGCAATCGTCCCCTGCGTTTCCGCAAAGACAACGCCCGTCAGCACCAAAGCCAGCGCCACCATAGCCGCTACCAAGCGTGAGAGTCTTTTCATTTTCTTTTCCTCCTTTTTCCTTCCGCTCATTTTGCGATTTTTCTCTGCCGTGCTCTGCTTCCCGCAGACTGCACTCCGGACGCATAGCGGTGCAGGCTGCGTCCGGAGCGTGTCTTTTGTGGGGCGGAAAGCAAACCGCAATAAGTGGAAGGGGGCGGGCTTTCCGCGGCAGGCGTCGCGTAACCGGTGTATTCGATGCCTGTCCCGAATTTCTTCGGCATTTTTAGCATACCACGAAGCGCGGTTGCATGGTAGTCCACTTTTTCGCGATTTTCCGCCACTTTTCCAAAAACGACAAACACCCCCGCACCACGTTCGGCGCGGGAGTGCAAGGAAACATCAGAAATTACGGGACATATCGTACTTTGAATAAAACTCTTTGCGGAAATCAAGGAAGCAGTCGTTGGCAATGGCTTCGCGAATCTGCTCCATCAGGTGAATCAGGAAGCGCAGGTTGTGAATTGACGCAAGCCGTCCGCCAGTGATTTCGCCCGCCTTGAGCAGGTGGCGCACATACGCGCGGGAGAAATGCTGGCAGGCGTAGCAGTCGCATTCGGCGTCAATCGGGCCGAAATCGTGCGCGTACTGCGCGTTCTTGACGACGACGCGTCCCTTGCTCGTCAGCACCGTGCCGTTGCGGGCGATTCGCGTCGCCAGCACGCAGTCGAACATGTCCACGCCGCGCAGCACGCCTTCCAGCAGGCAGTCCGGCGTACCGACGCCCATCAAGTAGCGCGGCTTGTTGACCGGCATGTACGGCGCGATTTCATCCAGCATCTCGTACATCACGAGCTTCGGCTCACCGACAGACAATCCGCCGATGCCGTAGCCGATGAAGTCCATATCCGCCAGCGTCTTGGCGCTCTCAATGCGCAGATCCTTGTAGAACGCGCCCTGCACGATGCCGAACAGCGCCTGATCTTCCCTCGTGTGGTGCTTCTTGCAGCGCTCCGCCCAGCGGTGGGTGCGCTCCATGTTGATTTTCGCGGTGTTGTAATCGCAGGGATACGGGCTGCACACGTCGAACGCCATGCAGATATCCGACCCCAGCTTCTGCTGAATATCCATCGACTCTTCCGGCCCGATGAAGTGGCGCGAACCGTCCAGATGGCTCTGGAACGTCACGCCCTCCTCCTTAATCGTGCGGATGCCGGCAAGCGAAAATACTTGGAATCCGCCGCTGTCGGTCAGAATCGGCTTATGCCAGTCCATGAAGTTGTGCAGGCCGCCCGCCTCCTGCACGAGGTTTTCGCCGGGGCGCAGGTGCAGGTGGTAGGTGTTCGACAGCAGAATCTGCGTGCCGATTTCCTCCATCTCGCGGGGCGTCATGGCTTTCACGCACGCTGCCGTGCCGACGGGCATGTAAATCGGCGTTTGAATGTCGCCGTGCGGCGTATGCAGCACGCCCAGTCGCGCGCCAGACTGCTTGCAAATGTGCTTGAGTTCATAGGAAAAAGGTTGTGTCACGGCTCAATTCCTCCGTTGTCCGGGATGTCGGGGTTCAAAATCGCTTCGGCAGAGTTGTTGAAGCGGATGGCCATATCGGTCAGTTCTTCAGCGTAGCAGTTCCAGATGGAGCCGCACGGAAGGTTCTGGAAGGTCATGATTTCCTTGCGCGTCGGATGCTCGAACACCAGCCGGTAGCCCCACAGGGCAATCTGCTGCCCCGCAATGCCGCGCCCATACTTATTGTCGCCCCACAGCGGCGCGCCCATGTTCGCCATCTGCACGCGGATTTGGTGATTCCGCCCCGTTTGCAGGCGGATGGCACACAGCGCCGTGCCGTTCTTGCGCGCAAGGCACTCGCCGGACAGCATCGCCAGCTGCGCGCCCTTCTCGTCCGCGTCGCAGATTTCGACCTTGTTGAGGTACTCGTTCTTTTTCAGGTAGTCGATGCAGGTGAAGCGGTCTTTGACGCGCCCCTCGACGACGCAGAGGTACTCGCGCCCCATCTCGTGCTCACGCATCTGCGCAGACAGCCGGGACGCCGCCTTGCTCGTGCGCGCAAAGACCATCAGCCCGCCAACCGGGCGATCCAGCCGGTGCACCAGCCCCAGATACACCGCACCGGGCTTGTTGTACTTAATTTTGATGTACTCTTTGATCTGCGTGAGGATATCGGTATCGCCCGTCTTGTCCGCCTGCGAGAGCATATTCGGCGGCTTGACAGCGACGATAACGTGGTTATCTTCATACTGCACGTCGATATTCGCCAGCTGATGCAGCGGGAATTCGTTCATTTGACCGACCACCTTCCGCTTGCGCCGCAGGGCAGCACGCCGCCCGTCGTCACCGGCAGGCAAAGTTCCTGCGCGTCGATGATTCCCCCATGGCGGCTGCTGACGCACTTCAGCAGCATATTGCTGAGGACGCTGGCCTGAAAGCCCGTCGTGTAGCTGTTGATGAGGAAGAACAACGGCTTGTCGGACAGCACCTTTGCGCTCGTATCGACCAGCCCGAACAGTTCGTTTTCCAGCTTCCACACCTCGCCCGACGGCCCGCGCCCATAGCTCGGCGGATCCATCAGGATGCCGTCGTAGGTGTTGCCGCGGCGGATTTCCCGCTGCACAAACCGCAGCGCGTCCTCGACAATCCAGCGGCTCCTTTCCTCCGGCAGCTTCGATAACTCGCGGTTCTCCTTGCCCCACTGAATCATGCCCTTCGCGGCATCGACGTGGGTGACGTGCGCGCCCGCCGCCATGCAGGCCAGCGTCGCGCCGCCGGTGTAGCCGAACAGGTTCAGCACGCGGATGTCCTTGCGCCCGCTATTGCGGATGAGGTCGCCCATCCACACCCAGTTCGCCGCCTGTTCCGGGAAAAGCCCCGTGTGCTTGAATCCCGTCGGGCGGACGTAAAACCGCAAATCTTGGTGCTGTATCGTCCAGCGCTCCGGCAGGCGGGTCAAAAACTCCCACTCGCCGCCGCCCTTTTCCGAGCGGTGATAATGCGCCTGCGCCTGTTTCCACAGCGCCGGATCTGCCTTGGGCCAAATCGTCTGCGGATCAGGCCGCCGCAGAATGACGTTCCCCCACCGTTCGAGCTTCTCCCCGTCGCCCGTATCCAGCACCTCATAATCTTCCCATGTATTCGCTAAAAACATAACTTCTCCTTTATTTTGGAGGAGCCCCAAGGGGCGTTGCCCCTTGACCCCACAAGGGAGTTCCTCCCTTGACCCTTTCGCGCGATTCAGTTGGTGACACTTTCAGGCTATGCCCGCGTGTTTATTGTGGAAAAAATACAATTTCCAATATCATTCAAGTTGCATGGAGGGCGACCGCCCGAAGGTTTCCAAAGGGCGATCGGAAAGCCCTTTGGTCGCCTCCGCAGAGGCGAAATCCCCTGCTGCATAATGACAAAGAAGCAATTGTCAAAACTCTTCATCATCGACTAATCTTGAAAGGACATCCCCATTGAGCTGCACCAGCCGCCGCACAACCTCCTGCACATACAGCCTGTCCAGCCCTTCCAGCGCCGGGTCAACCTCCACCGCTTCCCGCAGTGCCGACCAGTCCCCCGTCGCCGCCAAGGCAGCTAAGCGGTTCGTCTCGTCGATGTCCATCATGATTTCCGCCAGCGGCGCAGGGACGCGAATCCCCTGCGGCTGCACCAAGCCGTCCGCCAAATGCAGGTCGCTTTCGATAATCGCGTTCGGCGGCAGCTGCGGCAGTTCCCCGCGATTTTGATGCGCAACCGCCGGAATCACCGCCGTTTCCTTCCGCAGAATCGCCAGCGCAAGGCGAACAGGGCGCGTCGGCGGCGTATCCTTCAATAGCATCAGCTGCGCCGTCATGCCATCGGGCGTTTTTGCCCCCTCGTGACCAATCGTGTTCATGTGGGCAATGCGCTCTTTGCGCTTCTCGATGCTTTCGCCGAACGTCGGGTTCTCTTCGGGAATGTAGTCCTCCTCCGCCGCAAGGAACTCCGCGTGGCGCACCACGTCGCCCACGGCAATCGCGTCGTACCAGCCCAGCCAGCGATGCGTCAGGCGGCCGAGCTTGTCCTCCTCCGCCATCTGCCGAAGTGCGGGAATCAAATCAACATTCTTGCCCTTTTCGCGCAGGGACACGAGGAACGAGAAGCCCGGCAGACCCGCCGTGACCGCCTCGACCGCATCCTCCTTGCGAAAGAGCGCCTTTGCCAGCCGCGGCACGGTGTTTCCGCGATAGGCGGCATCATCCAGCCCATACGCCTGAAAACCCGCGCCGAGGAACAGCTGCGTCGTGCGGGCGACGGGCTGCCCCAGCGTCACGACAATCGCTTTCGGGCAGGCGGAGCGCATATTGCGGCACAAATCCAGCACCACTTCGCCCTGACGGAGCGTATGCAGCAGCCCCTCAATGCCGCCGTGGACGCGCGCCTGATCGCTCAGACCGGGGTCATCCTCCTTCACGCCGCCAAGGGCATCCTGATCCTGCCGGAAGCGCGTCGCCGCCATGCAGTCGCCCGCATAAACGACGCAGTCCGCGCCCATGAGGACTTCCTGCCGATTGCCGGAAACGATGATCTGCGCCTTGCGGCCGCTGGCGTAGACGATGGCCTCGGCATAGTGCTGGAGGACATCGCGCATGGCGGCGTTTTTCTCCTCTACCGCGAGAATGCCATCCTCTTTGCCGGCGTAGAGGAAATCGACGAGCAGGAACGGCAGGTGCATCGGAATATCCTGCCCGATGAAGGCGAACTTAAAAGGCATGGTACAGCCCCGCTTTCTGGATACTTTGACAGCCTATCTTACCATGAAACACACCAAAAGTAAAGCCCGGAACGATGGTGTTGCGCATCGTTCCGGGGGAAAGAAAGTTTGTTTCGGTTCTTTGGGTGAATTGCTTTTGGATTCTAACTAACAGGACTTGTCCGCAGCAACCAGAGGGCTTTCCGGTCGCCCTCTGGACTCCTTCGGCGCCGCCACTCTTGGGGTTTCATGTTTCTTGACTGATGCCGGAAGTTTATTCCAGAGCATCTAATCCGAACCGCAGGTTCGCCGGATAAACACGCGGGCATAGCCTGAAAGTGTCACCAACCCAATCGCGCGGAAGGGTCAAGGGAGGAACTCCCTTGTGGGGTCAAGGGGCAACGCCCCTTGCGGAGTCCAGAGGCAGAGCCTCTGGCGCCTCCCCCTCTTACGCCTTGTGCACCCGCACGCCCAGCTTGCAGTCCTGACCGTTGATCGACCAGTCGCGGACGATGAACGTGTCGTCCATCGGGGCGCGCTCGACGACTTCCGCCAGCGTACCGCGCTTGAGCATATCGACGCCGCTCTCGATGGCGCTCGCCAGCACCTCGCCGCACTCATAGCGCACATCCACGCGGTCAGTCACGTCGAAATCGGACTCCTTGCGCATCGTCTGCACCTTGCTGACGACTTCGCGGACATAGCCCTCCGCAATCAGCTCCGGCGTCAGATTCGTGTCCAGCACAACCGTCACGCCCTTATCTTCCTGCGCGACGAAGCCCGATTTCTGCATCGGCGAAGTCAGCACATCATCCTTGCCCAGCGTGACCAAAGTGCCGTCAATGTCAAACGACACGGTTTCGCCGCGCTCGAACGCATCGACGACATCGTTGCCGTCCATCGTCTGCAGGTGCTGGCCAATCTTGCCCAGCAGCTTGCCGTACTTCGGGCCAAGCGTGCGCATCTGGGGTTTCAGCTGATAGGTGGTGAACTCGCGCGCAGACTCGGTGAACACAACTTCCTTCACGTTCAGTTCATCCTCGCACAGCGCCTGATAGCTTTCGGAGAAGGACGCGCCCTTGACGTAGAGCTTCGCGGCGGTTTGACGGGTCTTGATGTTCGCCAGATTGCGGCACGCGCGCCCCAGCTGCACCACTTCCACCAGCGCGTCCATCTGCGCTTCCATATCCGCGTCGATGGCGCTTTCATCCGCCGTCGGGAAGTCGCACAGGTGCACGGATTCCGGCGCGCCCGGCACGTTGTTGACCACCAGATTCTGATAGATTTCCTCGCTCAGGAACGGGATGAACGGCGCGCAGACCTTACTCAGCGTCACCAGCACATGATACAGCGTGGTGAACGCGGCGTCCTTGTCCTTCACATCGCCCTTGCCCCAGAAGCGTTCGCGGCCGCGGCGGACGTACCAGTTGCTTAGCTCGTCCACGAAGTCCTGAATCGCCAGGGCGGGCTCGGTCACGCGGTAGTTCCACAGGTCGTCATCGACGCGCTTGATGAGCGTGTTCAGCTTGGAGAGAATCCACTTGTCCATCAGGCTGAGCTGCTCGTTCTTGAGGTCATGCGCGTTCGGGTCGAAGTTGTCGATATCCGCATACATGGCGAAGAAGGCATACACGTTCTGCAAGGTGGCAAGGAACTTGTTCTGCCCCTCGCGAACCGCCTTTTCGGAGTAGCGGCTGGGCAGCCACGGCGCAGAGGTGGTGTAGAAATACCAGCGGAGCGCGTCAGCGCCGAACTTGTTCAGCTCATCAAACGGGCTGACGACGTTGCCCAGATGCTTGGACATCTTGCGCCCCTGCTCGTCCTGCACATGGCCCAGCACGATGCAGTTTTCAAACGGCGCACGGTCAAACAGCAGCGTCGAAATTGCTTCGAGGGTGTAGAACCAGCCGCGCGTCTGGTCGATGGCTTCGGAGATGAAATTTGCCGGGAAGTTCTGCTGGAACTCCTCCTGATGCTCAAAGGGATAGTGCCACTGCGCAAAGGGCATCGAGCCGGAATCGTACCAGCAGTCGATAACCGCCTTGTCGCGCACCATTTCGCCGCCGCACTTTTCGCAGCGGAGCTTCACAGCGTCGATGAACGGACGGTGGAGTTCGAGGTCTGCACCGGGATCTTCAATCGCCATTTCGCGCAGTTCCGCACGGGAGCCGACGACGTGCATATTGCCGCAGGCGCACTTCCACACCGGCAGGGGCGTGCCCCAGTAGCGCTCGCGGGACAGACCCCAGTCGTGGACGTTCTCCAGCCAAGTGCCCATGCGCCCTTCCTTGATGTTTTCCGGCATCCAGTTGATGGTGCGGTTGTTGCGCACAAGGTTGTCCTTCAGCGCCGTCATGCGGATGAACCACGTCGGGCGGGCGTAGTACAGCAGGGGCGTATCGCAGCGCCAGCAGAAGGGATAATCATGCGTGAACTGCGGCGCGCTGAACAGCAGCCCGCGCTCCTGCAAATCCGCCAGCACCAGCGGGTCGGCCTTCTTGACGAACACGCCCGGCCACTTCGTTTCCGCCGTCATGCAGCCCTGCGGATCAACAAAGTTGACGAACGGCACGTCGTTTTCGCGGCAGACACGGTTGTCGTCCTCGCCGAACGCCGGGGCAATGTGGACGATGCCCGTGCCGTCGCTCATGGTGACGTAGTTGTCGCAGATGACGAACCACGCCTTCTTGTCCAGCTTGCCGACGGCGAAGTCGAACAGCGGCACATACTCCATGCCTTTGAGCGCCGTGCCGGGCATTTCCGCCAGCACCTCAAACTTCTGCTCCGGGAACACCGTCTCCATCAGCGCCTTCGCCATGATGTACACGCGGCCGTCCTCCGCCTTAAAGCGGCAGTAGATGTCGGTCGGGTTCACGCACAGCGCCATGTTCGACGGCAGCGTCCACGGGGTGGTCGTCCACGCCAGCAGGTAGGTGTTTTCCTCGCCCTTGACCGGGAAGCGGACGTACGCGGACGTTTCCTTGACCGTCTTGTAGCCCTGCGCGACCTCGTGGGAGGACAGCGCCGTGCCGCAGCGCGGGCAGTACGGGACAATCTTGTGTCCCTGATACAGCAGCCCCTTCTTCCAGATTTCCTTCAGGCTCCACCATTCGGACTCGATGTAGTCATTCTCATAGGTGATATACGGATGCTCCATGTCCACCCAGTAGCCGACCTGATCGCTCATGACCTCCCAGTCATGCAGGTACTTCCAGACGGACTTCTTGCATTCCTTGATGAACGGCTCGATGCCGTACTGTTCAATCTGCGGCTTGCCGTCCAGCCCCAGCGTCTTTTCGACTTCCAGCTCAACGGGCAGACCGTGGGTATCCCAGCCTGCTTTGCGCAGGACGCTGTACCCCTTCATCGTCCAGTAGCGCGGAATCAGGTCTTTGATGACGCGCGTTTCGATATGGCCGATATGCGGGCGGCCGTTGGCGGTCGGCGGGCCGTCGAAGAACGTCAGCCGCTTTGCGCCGTCGCGGAAATGGAACGAACGGCGGACGATGTCCTTGTCTTTCCACAGCTGGGCGATTTCCTTCTCGCGCGCCGGGAAGTTCAAATCCTTGGCAACCTTGTTGTACATACCATGCACCTCATTCTTGTTGTCTCTGCTGCGGCGCAAACAAAAAAGTCCGCCCCAGCATGAAAATGCACTGGGACGGACGAAAATGCTTTTTGCGATTCATCCGCGGTACCACCCAACTTGACAGGCACGATGCCTATCCGCTCTGTGCAGGCGCACGCACCTGCTTTCTCGATAACGGGAGAACCCGTCTTTCCCTACCCGCTCCGCCGGACTTGCGCCCGTTCCGCCCGCGTCGCTTCGGAAAAGCGCGCTCCGGGGTGATTTGTCATCAGGCAGTCTTGACCGGGCTCACACCCTCCCCGGCTCGCTTTCCAAGGCTTATCCTGCGCCGTCCCCATCCTTGCGCATTCCCATTCATTATAGCCGCATTTTCCCCTTTTTGCAAGGGGGATTTGCAAATTTTCCAAGGGGCATTGCCCCTTGACCCTTCCGCGCGATTGAGTTGGTGACTTCTTCATGCTGTTTCCGCGTGTTGATGCAGGGGTTCGCGTCTGCGGACGCGAACAGAGGGCTTTGCGGTCGCCCTCTGGACTGCTTCGCTGCCCTCCGGAAATTACTATTTGGTTATGTTTACTGCTTCAATTAGTGCGCAAAAAGTACACAAACCAAATAACTTCCACTACAAATCAAGTAACATGGGTGACGACCGAAGGTTTCCAAAGGGCGACCGGAAAGCCCTTTGGTCGCCGCCGCAGCGGCGATTCCCCTGCAACAATAAAAATCCAGTAACATAGAGCCGAAAATCCCCCGCCACAAAGACACAGGGGGACAAAATCACTTGCTGGAAGCTGCCGCCTTCTCCGGATACATGCGCTTCCGCAGTTTCCGAATGCACGAGAAGTAGCACGGGAACAGGAACAAATCCGCCATTATCCACGCAACAGGGTTCGCAAAGCACGCGGCATCGTACCCCAGCGACGGGACAAGCAGCATCGCCACCACCGCACGGCCGACAAGCTCCATCAGGCCTGCAATCATTGCAATCATGGTATAGCCCAAGCCTTGAATGGAGAAGCGCACAATGTTCACAAACAAAAGCGGAATATACAGCGCACTGTTGATAATCAGGAACTGCTGCGCCATGTCGATGACCAGCTGGCGGTCGGCGCTGTCCTGACTGATGAACAAGCCCACCAGCGGCTTGCCGAAGAAGTAAATCGCCACAAACGCGAGGACGCAGTAGACACAGCCGATGATGGAGGATGCTTTCAAGCCCTGATTGATGCGGTCGAGTCTCTTCGCGCCGACGTTCTGCCCGGCGAAAGTTGCCATCGTCGAGGCGAGCGCATCAAACACGCAGCAGAAGAACATGCTCAGTTTGCCGCCCGCCGTGACCGCCGCGACTGCAATCGTGCCGATGCCGTTAACGGCATAAGTCACCGTCAGAGAGCCAATCGCCGTGATGGAATACTGCAGACCGAACGGGATGCCCATTGCCAGCAGGCGGCGGACAAACGGCGCACGGATGCGCTTGTCCTCCGGCTGCATTTTGAGGATGGTGAATCGCTTGCGGATGACCAGCAAACACCAGAGGCCGCTGATGAGCTGGCTGATGACGGTCGCTCATGCCGCACCCTCCACGCCCATGTGGAACGCAAGGATGAACGTGTAGTCCAGCACGATGTTGAGCAGCGCGGCAATCGTGATGGCGATAACAGGCGTTTTGCTGTCGCCCAGCGAGCGCATCACGCCGCCGCACATGTTGTACAGCACCGTAACCGGAATCGCGAAGAAAACCGGCTGGATATAGGCGACCGACAGCGGCAGAATGTCCTCCGGCGTGTTCAGCATCCGCAGGAGCTGCGGCGCGAAGAAGCCGGTCAGCAACCCCATCAGCACGGAAATCACCGCGCACAGGTACACGGAGTGCATCACATAGCGGCGCATTTCCGTCTCGTCCTTCGCGCCGAACGCCTGCGCAATCGGAATCGCGAAGCCGGAGCAGATGCCCATGCAGAAGCCGTTGATGAGGAAGTTCAGCGATCCGGTATCGCCCACCGCCGCCAGCGCCTCCGTGCCCAGCACGCCGCCGACGACCATGGTATCCATGAAGCTGTACAGCTGCTGGAACAGGAAGCCGCCCAGCAGCGGCAGGGAGAATGTCAGAATCAGTTTCAGAGGCGAGCCCTGCGTCATGTCACGGGTCACGTTTTTCTGCGCCATGTGGATGTCCTTTCGTTGATGCAGGATGGGGGGAAAATCACGTTTCATTGTCCCCGATTGGGAACGCCTATTTATAGCACGTTTTTCGTCGGTTTTCAAGGGGTTTTGACAGGAATTTTTGCGTCTTTTTTCCCCGTGTTTTTCGGACGAAAAGACGCCATTTTTCACGGCTGAAAGCGGTCGTGTAACCGCTATGGTGTAACCTATGTGACGGAATCTGAAAATTCAATCGTATGCTATTGACACCATGCGATTGATTTGCTATAATCACCCCTGTTTCCAATGAAAACATCAGCAAGGAGGTGTCCCATGGACAAGGAATTGGCAGGATTCGGCTGGTACATCAAGCGCATTGACAACGCCCTCGCCCGCGAAGCCTGTCGGAATGTCCAATCCCACAACCTGACGATGCAGCAGAGTCATCTGCTTTTCGTGCTGTCCGACGCGGAAAATCACACACGGACGCTCAAGGAGTTAGAGAGCATTTTCGGCTGCGCGCAGTCCACGCTGGCGGGGCTGGTGACGCGGCTGGAGAAGAAAGGGCTGGTAGAAGGCTTCACCGACCCGCGCGACCGGCGCATCAAGCATGTTCGCCTGACAGAAAGCGGCGCGGAAATGCGGCAGACGTGCCACAAGGACATTCTGCAATCCGAAAAGCGAATGTCCGCCGGAATGACGGAGGAAGAAAAGCAGCTGTTCCTGCAATGTCTGCAAAAGGTCTATGAAAATCTGAAGGACGACATGGACGAAACAGAGCATTGCCACAACAATTACCATAATAATGAAGGAAAGGAATGATTTCATGCTGAAAACACTGGCTGCGCAAATTAAGCAGTACAAGAAATCAACGATTCTCACGCCGATTTTTGCCGCGCTGGAAGTCGTCATGGAAGTGCTGATTCCCATGGCGATGGCGCGCTTGGTGAAGTATGGCATTGAGGGCGGCGACACCGGCGCGATTTACCGCTATGGCTTCCTGATGATGGCGATGGCCATGCTGTCGCTGGTTTTCGGCTCCGTCTGCGCACACACAGCGTCCCACGCCTCCACCGGCTTTGCCGCGAACCTGCGCGATGGCATGTACCGCAACATCCAGCGCTTCTCGTTCGCCAACATCGACAAATACTCCACCGCCGGTCTGGTCACGCGCATGACCACCGACGTGACCAACGTTCAAAATGCCTTCCAGATGATTACGCGCATTGCGGTTCGTTCGCCGCTGACGCTGATTTTCTCGATGATCGTGGCATTCGTCATCAACCCGGAGCTGGCGGGCGTGTTCCTGATTCCGCTGGTGCTGCTGGGCGTTGTGCTGGGGCTGATTATCAAGCGCGCGACGCACCTGTTCGATCAGGTGTTCAAGAAGTACGACGACCTGAACGCCTCCGTGCAGGAGAACGTCTCCGGCATCCGCGTCGTCAAAGCGTTTGTGCGCGAGGACTTCGAGGACAAGAAGTTCGGCAAAGCGGCGACGAACGTCTACAACCTGTTCGTCAAGGCGGAACGCATCATCGCTTTCAACAGCCCCGTCATGATGCTGACCATCTACGGCTCGGTGATGGCGCTGAGCTGGCTGGGCGCGTCGCTGGTCACGGGCGGTTCGCTTGATGTGGGCGACCTGACCGCCATGTTCACCTACGTCATGAATATGCTGATGAACCTGATGATGCTGTCGATGATTTTCGTCATGCTGACCATGTCCGCAGCGTCTGCCCGGCGTATCGTCGAAGTGCTGAACGAGGAGCCGTCGCTGTCGAACCCCGAACAGCCGCTGGAAACGGTCAAGGATGGTTCTATCGACTTCAACCACGTCATGTTCAAGTACCATGCTGACGGCAATGGCGACCCCATCCTGAACGATGTTGATTTGCACATCAAGTCCGGCGAGACGGTGGGCATCATCGGCGGCACGGGCTGCGGCAAATCGACGCTCGTCAGCCTGATTTCCCGCCTATACGACGCAACCGAGGGCTCGGTGGAAGTCGGCGGCGTGGACGTGCGCAAGTACGACATGGAAGCCCTGCGCAATCAGGTTGCTGTGGTGCTGCAAAAGAACGTGCTGTTCTCCGGCTCGATTCTGGAAAACCTGCGCTGGGGCAATGAAAACGCCACGCTGGAAGAATGCAAAGAGGTCTGCGCACAGGCTTGCGCGGACGAGTTCATCGACCGGATGCCCGACGGCTACGACACGCACATCGAGCAGGGCGGCACGAACGTCTCCGGCGGACAGAAGCAGCGCCTGTGCATCGCCCGCGCATTGCTCAAAAAGCCGCGTGTGCTGATTCTGGACGACTCCACCTCCGCCGTTGACACCGCGACGGACGCCAAAATCCGCCGCGCGTTTGCCCAGCGCATCCCCGGCACAACGAAAATCATCATTGCGCAGCGCATTTCCTCCGTGCAGGACGCTGACCGCATTATCGTGATGGACAACGGCCGCGTGGAAGCGTTCGACACGCATGAAAACCTGCTGAAGAAGTCCGACCTGTACCGCGAGATTTATGAGACGCAGACGTCCGGCGGCGGCGACTTCGACAGCCCCGATCAGATGAAGGGTGGTGACGCGCAATGATGGGAGGTCCTCGCCGCAGAGGCGCTCCGATGCCCCGCATGTCCATCAAGGGGCAGGGACACATCCTCAAGCGCCTGATGAAAATCGTTTTTGAAAACTATCTGTGGCAGTTCATTGCCGTCATCGTCTGCATCGTGGTGACGGCGTATGCCACCATTCAGTCCAGCACGTTCACGCGGGATCTGGTGGACGTGTACATCGTCGGGATTCAAAAAGGCACCAAGACGATGGGCGATTTGGCGAATGCCATGATTCCGCTGGGCTGCGTCCTCGCACTGGGCGTTGCCGCCAGTTACATCCGCCAGCGCCTGATGGTCAGCGTCGGGCAGGGCACGATGCTCAAAATCCGCACGGACTTGTTCACGCACATGGAGTCCCTGCCGATCCGCTACTTCGACACGCATTCGCACGGCGACATCATGTCCATCTACACCAACGACGTGGACACCCTGCGCCAGCTCATCAGCCAGAGCATCCCGGAGGTCATCAACAGCGCGATTTCCGTCGTCATGGTGTTCTTCGCCATGCTGAACAATTCGTGGATTATGACGATTCTCTCGCTCATCCTGCTGACGTTCCAGATGCTGGCGTCCGCCAAACTCGCGAAACTGTCCGGCAAGCACTTTGTCGCGCAGCAGGCGAATTTGGGCCGCGTCAACGGCTTCATTGAGGAAATGATGACCGGGCAGAAAGTCGTCAAGGTGTTCTGCCACGAGGAAAAGGCGATTGAGCAGTTTGGCGACCTGAACGAGCAGCTCCGCACGTCTGCTCACGAAGCGAACCGCTGGGCGAACACCCTTGGCCCTATCAACAACAACTTGGGACACATCTCCTACGTTATCTGCGCGATGGTGGGTTCTGCGCTGTCCATCGCAACGGGCGGCACGCTGATGTCCACGGGACGTCTGGTGGCGTTTCTGACGCTGAACCGCAACTTCTCCCAGCCGATTTCGCAGATTACCCAGCAGCTCAACTCCATCATCATGGCGCTGGCGGGCGCTGAGCGCGTGTTCAACCTGCTGGATGAAGCGCCGGAAGCCGACAATGGCTATGTGGAGCTGGTGAACGCGAAGGAAGCGCCCGACGGCACGATTACCGAGACGACCGAGCGCACCGGGCTGTGGGCATGGAAGCATCCGCACACGGCGGACGGCAGCGTCAGCTATCGCAAGCTGTCCGGCGGCGTGACGTTTGACCACGTTGATTTCGGCTACACGCCCGAAAAGACGGTGCTGCACGACATCACCATGTACGCCATGCCGGGACAGAAGATTGCCTTCGTCGGCGGCACGGGCGCGGGCAAAACCACCATCACGAACCTGATTAACCGCTTCTACGACATTCAGGACGGCAAAATCCGCTACGACGACATCAACATCAACAAGATTCGCAAGGCGGATTTGCGCCGCAGCCTCGGCATGGTGCTGCAAGACACGCACCTGTTCACCGGCACGGTGCTGGACAACATCCGCTACGGCCGCTTGGACGCGACAGACGCAGCGTGCATGGAAGCCGCGAAGCTCGCCAACGCGGACGAGTTCATCCGCAAGCTGCCCGACGGCTACAATACGATGCTGACGGGCGACGGCGCGAACCTCTCGCAGGGGCAGCGGCAATTGCTGTCGATTGCCCGCGCCGCGGTTGCCGATCCGCCCGCGCTGATTCTGGACGAAGCGACCTCCTCCATCGACACGCGCACCGAAACGCTGGTGCAGCGCGGCATGGACGCTCTGATGAAGGGGCGCACGACGTTCGTGATTGCGCACCGCCTGTCCACGGTCAAGAACAGCGACTGCATCATGGTCTTGGAGCAGGGCCGCATCATCGAGCGCGGCACGCATGACCAGCTGATTGCGCAGAAGGGCCGGTACTACACGCTGTACACCGGGAATGCGATTGGGGAATAATTGAGGATATAGAAAGCGCGCCTGCTTCCGAATGAAAGGGAGCAGGCGCGTAATTTATTTGGTCATTCAGCCTCGTCCAGCATGGACAGCCAGTAAACACCCGGCAGCGGAATCGTGTACAAGCCGCCATCCGTCACCAACAGATAGCAGTCATCCCACACCAGCCCCTTGCGGACTTTCTCGGCATAGAACGGCAGTTTCGCAACGGCGGTCACTTCCACCTGCGCGTTGTCATCCGCGCTCAGCTTCCACGCGGTGTTGTCGTGCGCGAAGTAGAACGTCTGATTCTCTGCATCCACCGCATAGCCGCGGTAAGCATCATGCGTCACATATGCTCCGCGCTGAATGTCGTAGTCCTTCACTGCTTCAAGGTCGGCTTCGCCCGTGAAATCCAGCGAATCCGGCAGATACGCCATTGTTTCGAGATTCACGGAAAACAGCTTCGCGCCGCTGTAAAAATACAGTGCCTTTTCTTCCGCGCCTTCCACCGCGCTGGTGTCCAGAATGCCGTCCGCCCAGAGGTAGCCGTAGGAATCGGCATCTTCGCTCGTCTGCACGTCCACCATGCCGCCCTTGCCCGTCTCCTTGTCGAAATGGACGACGCAGTGCTCGCCATCATCGGTGCAAGCGACGATGAACAGCCCAAAATCATCGTGATAGTATGCTTCTTCGTAATCAATGTCGTACAGACCGGGCGCAATCGGGAACTCCTTCCACTTCACACCCCACGCAGACGCATAGTCCAGCGGCTTGCTGACAAAATCCAGCTGGAAACCGTCCGTACCGTCACTCTTGAGGAAGTACAGCAAGCCCTCATTGCCGCTGAACAGCACCAGCCGATAATCCGCCACGATAATGGACACTTCGTCATAATAGCCGATGCTCCGAAGCGTTTCGGACTGGATGATTTCGTTGAGGTCGAGAACGGGGTTCGCGTAGGACAGGCAATCATCCACCCGTATCAGGTAATGTCCGCTGATGTAATAGAGGTCGTATCCGAAAACCGCCGCGTCCCGGATATCCGTGCGTTGCTGGCTGACGCTCGCTTCACCCCAGCAGGTGGATTCGTAGCCGTCGTCGGTGTCCGTGTCGCTTTCGGCAAATGCAGAGGTGAGGCAAAGCATCAGGCAGAGGAAAAGGGCAAGGAATTTCCATTGGTGTTTCATCATACTCTTCCCTTCTTGATGGTTATTGTGCCGCAAGCACCATCAGGTCATCTTCTTCGTTCGGCTCGTCGTCCAGCGCGTACTGCGGCTTATTGCAAACGGTGCACTTGCCATTCTGGAAATTATGGTCTTTGTAAGTGCCGGTCGTCTCACCGCAATGCCGGCATGTGGCAAGCTGGGTGCAAGTGGCAGGAAAATACACATGTGCTTTTTTTGCGCCTTCTGTTTTATTGCATCTTGTGCAAGTAGCAGGAGACTTGCAAGTAGCTGCTGTAAAGTCATGCCCCAAGGCCTGTCCTTGCTTGATGCGACAATCTCTGCAAATTTCCGGACTGTCACACGTTGCGGGTCTAAAATGATGCGCATTATTAGTTGCCGGATATACCTTATCGCAGTCAACGCGCTGACACTTTTGTTCAACGCATGCCGCTTCCGGTTTAGGAATACCCCTTATAATTGCGCCCAAACCATCCACGTCATCCCCGCTGACCAAAA
>ENA-ORTW01000405-ORTW01000405.1-human-gut-metagenome-genome-assembly--contig:-NODE-405-length-59948-cov-12.860802_pt1 | contig 59948 bp, 58 predicted proteins | sample MGYA00242072_ERZ509193 | MGnify/ENA primary metagenome ERZ509193 (study PRJEB26280, sample SAMEA2338813) | human gut metagenome | biome: human gut; feature: human-associated habitat; material: faeces... | reverse complement strand
CGTTCCTACTCCGGCAGTATCCCCGTGTTCGGATATAGGGCGTGTTGGGTCACCAGAAAAAGCACGCTTCGGCGTGCTTTTTCGCTTATTTCAGAAGACCAAAGGCCTTTTGAAATAAAGGATCTGACAGTCTGCTGCGCGCACGCCCTGGCCGCCTGCGGGCTGCTTTCCTCTGCGAGGTTTTTGACACGTAGACATCCGGCTGTCGTGTGACAACCGGATGTTTCGTATGTATCTGTATTCTCAAACACCGGAGGGTTGCTTTTCCCGGATGACGCCGGGATTTCCCATGACGATGCTGTTGGCGGGAACGTCCTTCATCACCACGGCACCCGCGCCGATGGTGACGTTGTCCCCGATGGTAATGCCCCCGGCGACCACCGCGTTGGTGAAGACCGTCACGTTGTCGCCGATGATGGGGTTGTTGATCTCCCGCCCCGGCTTCGCGTTTCGTCCGATGGTGACGCCCTGATAGACAGAGAAGTTCTTTCCAATGCTGTAAGGCGCGATCACCGTTCCGTGGCCGTGGTAGATCACCAGTCCCTCGCCAATCTCCCCCAGCACCTCCATGTCCTTCTTTGGCGGGTAGAGCAGTCTGATAAGATAGCTGCACATGGTGGAAGCCTGACTGCATCGGAACACCACGTGGCTGCGGTAGCAGTCATAGCGCCACATGAGCCAGGCAAAGCGCAGAAAGAAATTATCGCCGTCATAGGTTTCCAGAAACCACATATAGCCTTCCGTTTCCGCGCAGATCAGCTTCTTCGCCCCGGAAAGGCACACGGCGCAGTACGCGGGCATCGCCCGGAGCAGATTGATCGCAAATAAAATGTGTCGCAGCATCCCGTTCTCCCCCTACAGCATCTCTTCCTCCGGGGTAAAGTCCAGCGTGATGGACTTGATCTCGGTGCGCATCTGGATATACCGGACACCAGCGGAATCCATCATCCGCTTGGACGCCATGGTCGCCAGAGTGTCCGCGTATTTGTCCGAGAGGTAGTAGACCTCCTTTACGCCGCTCTGGATGATGGCCTTGGCGCACTCGTTGCAGGGAAACAGCGCCACATACAGCTTGCTGCCCCGCAGGTCCCGGCCGTTGGCGTTGAGCACGGCGTTCAGCTCCGCGTGGACGACGTAGGGGTACTTGGTCTGGTCGCCGTCCCGCTCCCATGGGTACTCGTCGTCGGAACAGCCCTTGGGCATACCGTTATAGCCGGTGGAGATGATGATGTTGTCCTGGGAGACGATGCAGGCGCCGACCTGCGTGTTGGGATCCTTGCTGCGCTTCGCCGCAAGCATGGCGATGCCCATAAAATATTCGTCCCAGCTGATGTAGTCCTCACGTTTCATGGCGGAAGCCTCCTTTTTGGAAAATCTTTCTCCCATTATACACAAAAGGCAGGACAGCCGCAAGTGGCTGTCCTGCCTTTTTTAGACTTATCCAAAGAAGTCTTTCAGATTGTTGAGAAATTTCTTCCTTTTGGGGGACTGATCCACGCTTCCGTCCAACTGGCGCAGGAGGTCTTTCTGCTCCTTTGTCAGTCTGGTGGGAGTCTCTACCACCACCGTGAAGCGCTCGTTGCCCCGGCGGCGGGTGTTGCCCACCTCGGGAATGCCCTTCTCCCGCAGGATGAATTCCCGACCGGTCTGGGTGCCTTCGGGAATCTCATAATCCACCTTGCCGTCCAGCGTGGGCACCTGAATGGTCGCGCCCAGCGCCGCCTGCGTAAAGGTGATGGGGACTTCGCACAACACGTCCGTCCCGTTCCGGGTAAAGATCGGGTGCCGCCGGATGGAAATTTCCACCAGCAGGTCGCCGTTCGGGCCGCCGCCCACGCCCACGCAGCCCTCGCCGCGGACACGGACGCTCTGTCCGGCATCCACGCCTGCAGGGATCTTCACCTTGACCCGGTTGGTCTTGCGCACCTTGCCCTTGCCGCGGCAGGTGGTGCAGGGATTCTTGATGACCTTGCCCCGGCCGCCGCAGGTGGGGCAGGCGGTGGTGGACTGCATCTGCATGCCCATGAAGTTCTGCACGGAACGCACCTGACCGGTGCCGTGGCACTGGCTGCACGTCTCGATCACGCCGTCGGCGCTGCCCGTACCCTTACAGTTGGGGCAGTTCTCGATCCGCTGGGCAGCAACCTCTTTTTCGCAGCCGAAGGCCGCTTCCTCGAAGGTCAGCTCCAGCCGCGCCATGACGTTTTCGCCCCGGCGGGACGCGTTCTGCTGGGAGCCACGGCTGCGGCCGCCGCCGAAGAACTCGCCGAAAATATCCCCCAGATCGCCGAAGCCGTCAAATCCGCCGAAACCGGAGCCGCCAAAGCCTGCGCCGCCGTAGCCAGCGCCGCCCGCGCCAAAGTTGGGGTCAACTCCGGCAAAACCGTACTGGTCGTACCGCGCGCGCTTGTCAGCGTCGGACAGGACTTCGTAGGCTTCCCCGGCCTCCTTGAACTTCTCCTCGGCGGTCTTGTCGCCGGGGTTACGATCGGGGTGGTACTTCATGGCGGCCTTGCGGTAGGCCTTCTTTATGTCGTCGGCGCTGGCGTCTTTATTAACGCCCAGCACCTCATAGTAATCTCTTTTGGAATCTGCCATACTCAATTCACCTCATTTATAGCTTCCACAATTGACAGTGGACAGCTGACAGCCATGGATAAAACGCAGCAGTTTCTGCTGCTGTCAACTTTCAACTGCCAACTCAGGAAAATATGCCGAGAAGGGGCGGCGTTTGCCGCCCCTTAGGCATTCGGATTTAGTCAACGCTCTCGTAGTCGGCGTCCACGACACCGTCGTCGCCGGGCTTCTGGGTGTTCCCGCCGGGCTGTGCGCCGCCCTGAGGGTTCGCCTGCTGATACAGCTTCTCGGAAACCTTGTAGAACGCCTGCTGGACTTCCTCGGTGGCCTTCTTGATGGCCTCGATGTCGGTGCCCTTGTTGACTTCCTTCAGGTGGTCAACAGCGGACTGGATGGAAGCCTTCTCGGAAGCGTCGATCTTGTCGCCCAGCTCGTTCAGGGTCTTCTCGGTCTGGTAGACGGTCTGGTCGGCGGCGTTGTGGGTGTCCACTTCGTCCTTGCGGGCCTTATCCTCGGCGGCGTACTGCTCAGCCTCATGAACGGCCTTGTCGATGTCTTCCTTGCTCAGGTTGGTGGAAGCGGTGATGGAGATGTTCTGCTCCTTGCCGGTGCCCAGATCCTTGGCGGAGACCTTCACGATGCCGTTGGCGTCGATGTCGAAGGAAACCTCGATCTGAGGCACGCCCCGGGGTGCGGGAGCAATGCCGGTGAGCTGGAAGCGGCCCAGCGTCTTATTGTAGGCAGCCATCTCACGCTCGCCCTGCAGGACGTGAACCTCAACGGAGGTCTGGCCGTCCGCGGCGGTGGAGAAGATCTGGCTCTTGTGGGTGGGGATGGTGGTGTTCCGGTCGATCAGACGGGTGAACACGCCGCCCATGGTCTCAATGCCCAGGGACAGAGGAGTGACATCCAGCAGCAGGATATCCTGCACGTCGCCGGTGAGCACGCCGCCCTGAATGGCAGCGCCAACGGCCACGCACTCGTCGGGGTTGATGCCCTTGAAGCCTTCCTTGCCGGTGATGGTCTTAACGGCATCCTGCACGGCGGGGATACGGGTGGAGCCGCCAACCAGCAGCACCTTCTGAATGTCGGAAGCGCCGAGGCCGGCGTCGGACATGGCCTGACGGACGGGCTTCATGGTGCGCTCCACCAGATCGGCGGTCAGCTCGTTGAACTTTGCCCGGGTGAGGGTCACGTCCAGATGCTTGGGGCCGGTGGCGTCGGCGGTGATATAGGGCAGGTTGATGTTGGTGGAAGTCACGCCGGACAGCTCGATCTTGGCCTTCTCGGCAGCTTCCTTCAGACGCTGCATAGCGACCTTGTCCTTCGACAGATCGATGCCCTCAGACTTCTTGAATTCGACAACCAGATAGTCCATGATTCTCTGGTCGAAGTCGTCGCCGCCCAGATGGGTGTCGCCGGCAGTGGCCAGAACCTCGATGACGCCGTCGCCGATGTCCAGAATGGACACATCGAAGGTGCCGCCGCCAAGGTCATAAACCATGATCTTCTGCTCGGATTCCTTGTCGAGGCCGTAAGCCAGAGCGGCTGCGGTAGGCTCGTTGATGATACGCTTCACGTCAAGACCCGCGATCTTACCGGCGTCCTTCGTCGCCTGACGCTGTGCGTCGGAGAAGTAAGCGGGGACGGTGATGACGGCTTCGGTAACGCTCTGACCCAGATAAGCCTCGGCATCCGCCTTCAGCTTCTGCAGGATCATGGCGCTGATCTCCTGAGGAGTGTAGCCCTTGCCGTCGATGGTGACGTGATAATTTTCACCCATGTGACGCTTGATGGAAGACACGGTGCGGTCAGCGTTGGTCACGGCCTGACGCTTTGCCACCTGACCGACCATACGCTCGCCGGTCTTGGAAAATGCAACAACAGAGGGGGTAGTACGGTTGCCTTCGGCGTTGGCGATGACAACAGGCTCGCCGCCTTCCAGAACAGCAACACAGGAATTGGTAGTACCAAGGTCGATACCGATAATCTTAGACATAATGTTTTCCTCCTAATATATTAAAGCTAAATTGTTTACGTTTTTAGTTTGCCACCTGCACCATGGCGAACCGGACGATCTTATCGCCCATTTTGAAGCCCTTCTGGAACACCTGCGTGATGACGTTTTCGTCATGCTCCTCGCTGTCCAGATGCATCACGGCGTTGTGCAGATTCGGGTCGAAGGTATCGCCCACCTCGCCGAAAACCTCCACGCCGAGACCATTCAAGATCTTCAGCAGCTCCGTCATGGTCAGCTCCACGCCCTTTTTGTAGGCGGCGTCTTCCGTGGGCTGGTTCAGCGCGCGCTCCAGATTGTCGTAGATGGGAAGCATCTTCGTTACGGCGTCGGCCTTGCCGTTGCCGTAGGACTGCTCCTTTTCCTTCGTGGTGCGCTTGCGGAAATTATCATATTCCGCTGCCAGACGCAGCCGGGCGTCATGCTCGGAATTGTATTTTTCCTCCCAGGGGCTAATCTCCTTCTGCTTCGGTTCCTCGGGAGTCTTCTCCTTCGGGGTTTCCTCCACAGGTTCCTGAGGTGTTTCCTCCGGGGCCTGCTTCTTTACTTCTTCTTTTTCCTTCTTTGCCACGTCTGTGACCTCCTGTCAATTTGCAGGGTGGGGGAAAATCTCCGCTTTTTGTGGTTCCGGGGATTTTCCCCAGCCCTGCCTGTTTGATTCTATCCTTCCTTCGGCGGCTCCGGCAGCTTTGGCTGCTGGGGCTGCTCGGGCTTGCCGAACATCTTGCTCAGGCTCTCGGCAAAGTAGCTCAGGCGCGCCGTCACCTTGGCGTAATCCATTCGGGTGGGGCCGACCACGCCGATCATGCCCTGCATTCCGTCGCCGATGTCAAACTTGGTCATCACAACGGAGGTGTCCTTGAGCTCATCCGCCACGTTTTCGGGGCCTACCAGCACCTTGGTGCCGTTGGCGCCCTCCATGACGGCGGGAAGGTTTGCCAGTGCCTCTTCGTCGATGGAATCCATTACCCGCTGGGCTTTGTCCACGTCCCGGTATTCCGGCAAACTCAACAGTCTTGCCTGACCGGTGACGGCCACTCTGGTGGAGTCGCTGTTTTTCAGCGTCTCCTGGGTGAAGTCCAGAATCACCGGCACCAGACTTGCCGCCGCGCCCGCCGAACGCATGACCTTTTCCATCAGCTCGGCGGTGAAACCATCAAGCGGAATGTCCGTCATGCTGGCGTTCAGCACCGCGCTCAGGAGCTTCAGATCCGTTTCGCTGACGTTTACCGGCAGCTTGATGAGCTTGTTCACCACCTGCTCGCCGCCCAGCATCAGCACCAGAATGAAGCTCCCCTGTTCGGCCAGGATCAGGTCGAACCGCTTAACGCAGGCGCTGCCCTGTCGGGACGCTGCGGAGATGGCGGGAAGATCGGTGGCCTGAGATACCAGCTTTGCCACCTTTTCCACCATTTTATCCACCCGCTGCATCTTTTCCTCGATGGCGCTGCTGATGGACTTCGTTTCGTCAATGGACAAGCGGTAATCCATCATCAGCTCGTCAACGTACAGCCGGTAACCGGCGGCGGAGGGGATGCGGCCCGCGCTGGTGTGGGGCTGCTCCAGATAACCCATGGCGGTCAGCTCCGCCATTTCGTTGCGGATGGTCGCGGAGGAATACTTCATGTCCGGCAGCTCGGTAATGGCCTTGGAACCAACCGGTTCCGCCGTGCGGATATACAAATCCACCACCGACCGCAGAACCTTCTTTTTCCGCTCTGTCAGTTCCATTGTATCCCTCCTTCTCACTTTATCTTTAGCACTCCATCTCTCTGAGTGCTAAGCACACTATACCGCAGAGTGCCAGAAATGTCAATAGGTTGTTTTTGAATTATTCTTGAACATTTTGGGGAATTGGGGCGAATCTGGAAAATCTTCCTTGCGCTTACCCCGGGAATCGCCTTCTGAATATGAAGTTCCCTTGAATTTTTCTTGAATTCTCCCTTCGGGGGTGGAACTTTTCGTTTCTTTGTGCTATACTGTACGATATATTATTGTGCGGGGGTCTGCCCCGAAACCGAATTTTGGAGAGAGAGCTTATGCTGGAATTATTGGCGCCCGCCGGGTCAATGGAGGCTCTGCGCGCGGCCGTTCAGAACGGCGCTGACGCCGTCTACCTCGGCTGCGGCGCGTTCAACGCGCGGCAAAGCGCGAAAAACTTTACTCCCCAGACGCTGGTGGATGCCATTAAATACTGCCATGTCCGGGGCGTGCAGGTGCACCTGACCCTCAACACCCTCGTCTCCGACCGGGAGATGACCGAGGCGGGGGAGCTGATCCGCTATGCCGCGCAGAATAATATTGACGCCTTTATCGTGCAGGACTTAGGCGTGGTGCAGCTGTGCCGTCAGATCGCCCCCGGCGTTCCCATCCACGGCAGCACCCAGATGACCGTCCATTCTCTGCCCGGCGTGCTGCTGTGCGCCGCCATGGGCATGAAGCGGGTCGTCCTCAGCCGGGAGCTGAGCCGGGAGGAAATCCGCTACATCTGCGCCAATTCTCCCATTGAGATTGAAGTCTTCGTCCATGGCGCGCTGTGCATGTGCTATTCCGGCCAGTGCTACATGTCCGCCATGATCGGCGGCCGCTCCGGCAACCGGGGCCGCTGCGCCCAGCCCTGCCGCCAGAGCTACGGCTACACCCACTGGCAGGAAAAATACCCCCTGAGTCTGAAGGACAACTGCCTGATTCCCTATCTGCGGGAATTGCAGGAAATGGGCGTGGTTTCCCTGAAGCTGGAAGGCCGGATGAAGCGGGCGGAATACGTGGCCACCGTCACCGCCGTCTACCGCAAGGCGCTGGACGAGATGACCGTCACCAAGCCCATGATGGACGCCCTGTACGCCGCCTTCAACCGTCAGGGCTTCACCGACGGCTACTATACAAGCAGGGTGGATACCAAAATGTTCGGCGTGCGGCAGGAGAACGACGACGACGGCAAATGGCTTCAGGCCGCCCGGCAATCCTACGAAGCAGGGGAGACCCCCCTTGTGGATATCCGCTTTCAGGCCATGGTCACCGTGGACGGCAGCTGCGTCATCGCCACCGACCCGGAGGGTCGGACATGCCGCTCCGACGGCCCCGTGCCGGAACGCGCCCAGAACATTTCCCTCACCGGGGCAATGCTCGCACAGCGGGTCTCCAAGACCGGCGGTACGCCCTACCGGTGCGTGGAGGTGCGCACCCGGGTGGATCCCGGTCTCATTATCTCCGCTTCCGCCATCAACGCCATGCGCCGGGACGTGCTGAACCAGCTCACCGCCATCCGCGCCCGGCGAGAGGAGCAGACCCTGCGCAAGCCCAAGCCCGTGCCGGAATACAAAGGCCCCTCGGGCCTGCCCGGCCTGACCATTCAGGTCACCTCCCGGGAGCAGCTGACCCCCATGCTTTTAGATCTGGAAACCACACTGCTGTACGTTCCCATCCACATCTTGCTCGCCGACGGGGAGCTTTGCGCCCGGCTGGTGCAGCGGGGACGAGTGGCGGCGGTGCTGCCCAGAATCGTCCACGACGGGGAGCTGCCCCGGATCAAAAAGAGCCTGGAAGTCCTCCGCGCCGCCGGTGTACGGGACGCGCTGGTGGGCAATCTCGGCCTGATCGCCCCCGTGCGGGAGGCCGGAATGCGGGTTCACGGGGATTTCGGCCTGAACATCTTCAACTCCGCCTCCATGAACGTCATGCGTTCTCTGGAAATGGCCTCCGCCACGGTGAGCTTTGAAATGACCCTGCCCCAGATCCGGGACATGAGCAAGGCGGTGAACGCCGAGCTGATCGCCTACGGGCGGCTGCCCCTGATGGTGACGGAGCACTGTCTCATCCACAACAAGACCAACGAATGCACCTGCCATCTGAAAGCCACCCGCCTGATCGACAAGACCGGCGCGGAGTTCCCGGTCATCCGGGACGGCGACAGCTGCCGCAGCGTACTACTCAACGGCAAGAAGCTGAGCTGGCTCGACCGGCAGGACGATCTTGCCAAGCTGGGCTTGTGGGCGACGCGGCTGTACTTCACCACGGAAAATTCCAAGGAAGTTGACCGCGTGCTGAACGATTACATGAACCCCGAACCCCTCGACCCCGGCGCGTGTACCCGGGGACTGTACTTACGGGGTGTGGAATAAAATCCCTCCGCATCGAAAGGAGAACCTTATGCAGCTCATTCTCGCTTCCGCCTCGCCCCGGCGAAAGGCGCTTCTGTCCCTCTTTGGGATTCCCTTCACCGTCCGGGCGGCGGACATTGACGAAACCATGGACCCCGAAAAGCCGCCCTTTGACGAAGTTGCCCGGGTCAGCCGGTCAAAGGCGCTGGCCGTCAGCCGGGGAGAAGAAAACATCGTCATTGCGGCGGACACCATCGTGGTCTGTCAGGGGAAGGTGCTGGGCAAGCCCCACAGTGAGGCGGAAGCGGCATCTATGCTCCGGCTTCTCTCCGGGCGGGATCATCAGGTGATGACCGGCTGCACCATCCTGTATGGGGACAGGGTCGAGACCTTTACTGAGGTGACGAGCCTGCATTTCCGTCCCCTCAGCGAGAAGGAGATTCAGAAATACGTCCAGAGCGGCGAACCCATGGACAAGGCCGGTGCTTACGGCATTCAGGGCGGTGCGGCGCTGTTCTGCGAAAAGCTGGAGGGCGACTATTATAATGTAATGGGACTTCCCGTGTGCCGGCTGTATGAGACCCTTTGCCGCACGGTGCCGGAAGTGATGGAGGATACCATATGAGAAATCTGTTCAGTACCAAAGTGAAGATCATTCTGGTGGTGGCCGCGCTGCTGACGGCAGCGCTGGCCATCTACAGCGGCATTTCCAACCAGAGCCTTCCCAGCGTGATCGTGCAGGGCGTTCTCGCCCCCTTCCGCGCCGCGGGCACCACCCTGACCAACACGGCGGAAAAATACTACAGCTATATGTTCCGCTACGAGGCTCTGGACGCGGAAAACAAGGTGCTGGAAGAACGCATCGCCCAGATGGAGGACGTCGCCCGTCAGGCCGACTCCGTTTCCCGTGAAAACGAGCGTCTGCGCAAGCTGCTGGAGCTGAAAGCCACCAACGAGGACTACAAGCTGGTGGACGCCTATATCATCGGCTGGAGCTCCTCGGACTGGGAGAGCACCTTCACCATCAACCGGGGCACCAACGCGGGCATCCGGGAGAATCTGTGTGCCATCACCGCCAACGGCGAAGTGGTGGGTCTGGTAACGGAGGTGGGCGTCAACTACGCCGTCGTCAAGACCGTTCTGGACTCCACGCTGGAAATTTCCGGCACCATCTCCACCTCCGGCTACAACGGCATGGTCAAGGGCGGCTACACCAGCGGCAACGACACATTGCTCCAAATGAACTACCTGCCCTCCGACTCCATCATCCGCAATAAGGATCAGGTGGTGACCTCCGGTTCCACGGTGTACCCCCGTGGCCTGATCATCGGCTCCGTGGTGGACGCGGGCTATGAGGAAACGGGCGTCGCCAAATTCGCCCTCCTGGACCCCGCCGCGGACATTAACTCCCTGGAGCAGGTCTTCATCATCACCGCCTACACCACCGAGGTCGTGACCACCCCCAGCACGTCCACAGGCTCCGAGACTGCCACTGCCCCGTCCGAAACCGCCGCCACCACCCAACCGACCACCCCCGTGGGCTGAGGACGCGCCATGGCAAGAAGAAAACTGTCCAAACAGTCGGAATTCAAGCCCGACCCCCGGCAAAACAGCCTTTCCGGGCTGTTCCACGTGACCCAGCTGCAAAAGCAGCGGATGCTGAAATGGACGCTGTATGTGCTGACGGGTATCCTGCTCCTGACCATTCAGGACGTTATCATGAGCCGCGTCAGCATCTTCGGTGCGACCACCGATCTGCCGGTGGTGTACATTCTGCTGATCACGGTCATTGAGGGCGTGGATGTGGGAAGTCTGTTCGTCCTTTTTGCGTCCACCATTTACTACTTTTCCGGCTCCGCGCCGGGGCCTTACTGCATTGGCCTATTATGCGCCGTCGGGATCATCGCTACGCTGCTGCGGCAGGCCTACCTGCGGCGCACGAAAGCTTCCATCGTCATCTGCGCCGGTATCGCGCTGACAATTTACGAGATGGGTCTGTTCGTCGTGGGCATCGGCCTTGGGCTGACACGGTGGGACCGGGTGTTCTCCTTCCTGATCACCGCCGGCTACAGCTTCGGCGTTATGGTCCTGCTGTACCCGCTTATCAATAAAATTGGCCTTATTGGAGGAACCACATGGAAAGAATAAGCCGATTTCGCGCTATCCTGCTTTTAATTCTGTTTATTACGATTCTGGCGCTGTTCGCCTTGAAGCTTTTTGATCTTCAGATCATCAAGACCAACGGCAACACCGACAACATCGCGAAATACACCACCGTTACCACCGTCCGTGCCGCCCGCGGCGATATTCTCGACCGGAACGGCAACGTTCTGGTGGGCAACCGCGCCAGTTATGATCTGGTGTTCAACCACTACGTTATCGAGTCCTACGGCCAGACCAACGAAGCGCTGTACGCGCTCGTACACAAGTGCCGGGATCTGAACCTGAGCTACAACGACCATTTCCCCGTGAGCAAGACCCGCCCCTTTGAGTACACTCTGAACGATTTTGCCACCTCATGGCAGAACCACTTCCAGAGCTTCATGGTTGACCGGTCGCTGGACTCGGACATCACCGCGCCGCTGCTCATTGAAAAGCTGCGGGAACGCTATAATATTCCCGAAGGCTGGTCGGACGAGGACGCCCGCGCCGTCATCGGTATGCGCTACGAATTTGATCTTCGCGGTATTTCCAAGCTGCCTACCTACACCTTTATTCAGGACATCTCCGACGAGAATCTGTCCGCCATTCTGGAGCTGAACATCCCCGGCCTGATGGTGGAATCCTCCACCGTCCGGGAATATCATACCAAATACGGCGCCCACATCCTGGGCTACATGGGCGGCATGGACGCCGCCGACTGGGAAAAATACGAGAATGAAGGCTACTCCATGGACGCCTACATCGGCCAGTCCGGCTTTGAGGAAGCCTTTGAGGATTACCTCCACGGCATCGACGGCCAGCGCGTGGACGTGGTTTCCAAGGACGGCACCATCGTCGAGCAGTTCTGGCGCGTGAATCAGAAAACCGGCGAGATCTACACCCCCATCGCCGGAAACAACGTGGAGACCACCATTGACTTGGAGCTTCAGGGCATTGCCGAGGATTCTCTCGCCAGCATCATGAAGGAGCTGACCGACCCGGAGAAAAACACCTCCACAGGTGAAAGCACCGGTCTGGACGCGGAGGGCGCAGCGGTGGTGGTCATGAAGGTCAAGACCGGCGAGATCCTGGCCTGCGCCAGCTATCCCACCTATAACCTCGCCACCATGAATCAGGACTGGGCCGAGATCGAGGCCGACCCCTTGAAGCCTTTCTTCAACCGCGCCTTCGGCGCCAACTACGCCCCCGGCTCCACCTTCAAGATGTGTACCCTGATCGCCGCTATGGAGCACCGTAGTACAAACCCGAAGAGTGAGTTCTTCGGCAGATACCTGTACCTCCCCGGCGAGATCATCCGGGATCAGGGTGTCTTCACCAAGTACCCGGGCTTCTCTCCCACATGCCTGATCTGGACATCCAACCCCGGCGTTACCCACGGCGAGCTGACCGCTCAGCGGGCGCTGGAAGTGTCGTGTAACTACTTCTTCTATGAGTTGGGCAGCCGTATGACCATCGAGATGCTGAACGAAACCGCCAATGGTCTGGGTCTGGGCGTTCCTACCGGCATTGAGCTGACGGAAAAGGTCGGCTGGGTCACCGATGAGGCCAGTAAGAAGGCCGCTTACGGCGAGACCGGCGTCAACTCCCAGATCACCGCAGGCGACCGTGTTCTGGCCGCCATCGGACAGGCCGAAAACCGGTTCAGCCCCTTGCAGCTGTGCATTTACGCTTCCACTCTGGCCAACAAGGGCACCCGGATGAAGGCCACCTTCTTAAGCCGCGTGGTCGCCTCCGACTACAGCAGCCTCATCAAGGAAAATTCTCCCGAGATCATGAGCCAGATGGAAATCGCCTCCACCACCTACAATACCTATATTGAGGGTATGCGTCTGGTCATCGCGGGAGGCGAGGGTACCGCCCGTTCCCACTTCGGCGGCCCCAAGGATCTGGACACCTTCCCCGTCGCGGTGTGCGGCAAGACCGGTACTGCTCAGCACTCCTCCGGCGGCTCTGACCATGGCGCGTTCATCTGCTTCGCCCCCATGGAAGACCCGGAGATCGCCGTAGCCGTCTACGGCGAAAAGGCCGCCCACGGCGCGACCCTCGCCGCCGTGGCTGAGGATATTCTCCGCGCCTACTTTGCCATGGAAGCCGCCAGCGAGGTCAACGCCTTTGAAAATCAGGCGTCGTAATTCACACGAATGCAGCCATTCCGTTCTGGAATGGCTGCTAATTTTTTATTTCAGCACCACCGGAAAACTGGTATAGGTCTTTCCCGGCTTCAGGTTCACACCCCGGAGCTTCACCAGCTCCGAAACCGTGACAATTTCGTAGCCCTGATCTTTCAGCACGTCCACAATGTCCAGCGCCGCCTGCACCGAGCTGACCGTCATATCGTGGAGCAGGACGATATCCCCGTCCTTCACGTTTTTCAGCACAGCCCGCTCCACCGCCGCCGTGTCGGAGGTCGCCCAGTCCCGGGGGTCTACCGACCAGCTGAGGATTGCCAGCTGCCGCGCCTCGGCCACCTGCCGAACGGCATCGCTGCAGCAGCCTCCCGGCGGCCGGAGAAACACCGGCTCGCACCCCTCGGGCAGCAGCGCCTGCGTGTCCATGATTTCGGACGCCACCGTGCGGCGGCTCATTTCCTTCATGTTTTTGTGGGTGTAGCCGTGGTAGCCGATCTCGTGACCTTCGTCGAAAATCCGCTGGGTGATGTCCGGGTAATCCTTGATCCGGTAGCCGCACAGCAGAAACGTGGCCTTCACCTCCCGCTCCCACAGTCCGTCCAGAAGCCGGCGGGTATACCGCCCGGAGGGCCCGTCGTCAAAGGTCAGCGCCACATATTTTGTCGTTTCCGCCGCGTCTACGGGAATCACGAGCAGACTCAGCACCGCAAGAACCGCCAGAAACCGCCGCATCATACCACCTCCGTCATTTTTTATGTTCCGTCCGAACTCCCCCCATATCCGCAATTTTGATTTGACGTAGCGGCAAAAATGCGGTATACTATAGGGTGGAGGGTTGCGGAATGGATTTGATTTGCCCAATTTGCGGAAGCAAACTGAATACGTTTGACAAATCCCTCGTCTGCGCCGGGCATCACTGTTTCGACATTGCCCGGCAGGGCTATGTGAACCTGCTGACCGTTCAGCAGAAGCACTCCCTGCACCCGGGGGACACCCGGGAGCAGGTGCTTTCCCGCCGCGCCTTTCTGGAAGCGGGGTACTACGCCCCCATCGCCGAAGCCCTGATCGCTGCTGCGAAAGAGTTAACGGTTAACTCAAATGAGATAAGACCGTCCGGCGAGCTTCTGGACGTAGGCTGCGGGGAAGGATATTACTCCGCACGGCTGGCCGGGGCGCTTGGAATGCGCCTCACGGGAATGGACATCTCCCGGGAGGCTGTCCGCTGTGCCGCCGGAAAATACAAGAACGGCCTGTGGCTCTGCGCCACCGCGTCCCACATTCCCGTGGCCGACCATTCATGCCGTTTGCTCACCAGTCTGTTCGCCCTGACCATGCCGGAGGAATTCAAGCGTGTTCTGCGGCCGGAGGGATACTTTTTTCAGGTTCTGGCGGCGGAAGACCATCTGCTTGGACTGAAATCCATCATTTACGACCATCTTATCGAAAAGCCCAAGGACACCGTCCCGGACGTGCCGGGCTTCACCCTTGTGAAATCCGTCCCCATCCGGTTCACCTTCACCGTGGAAGGGGAGCAGGTGGAAAATCTTCTTTCCATGACGCCCCACGTTTTCCGCATTGGCAAAGACGGCGCTCAGCGCCTGCGGGAAACCAGGTCCCTGACGGACACCGCCAGCTGCGTCTTAAATGTGTTCCGTCCTGTAGGGAACCTCTGATGAAATCGTCTTCGGCCGAGCAGCGGACCTTTTCCTCTATCCGCGCAGTTTCAAAAGCGGGAAATACATACAGTATTCCTCCGCTTTCGAAACTTTCGGCCAGAGAAAAATCTCTCGCTGTCGGCTCTCGCCGATTCCATCAGAGCTTCCCTAATAACATTCCCTTACCAGGTGGATGTATGTCTGGAAAAAAGTCGAAAATGCGTATCCGGCTGCCAGAATTGCCGATATCTTAAATATTCTAATGGAGTTACCTTATGCTGGATAAACTACAGGCCATCTGCAATAAATACGAAGAGCTTTCCGCCAAGTCCGAGCAGCCGGATTTTTACGCCGACCCCCAGAAGGCGGCGAGGCTGCTCCGGGAAAAAAACGATCTGGAGCCCATTGTGGAAGCCTTTCACGCCTACAATCAGGCGCAGCAGGACATGGCGGACGCTCAGGAGCTGATGGCCGACCCGGAAATGAAGGAGCTTTGTCAGGAAACCTACGCCGCCGCCAAGGCGCAGAAGGAGGCCCTTGCCGAAAAAATCCAGATTTTGCTCCTTCCCAAAGACCCCAATGACGAAAAAAACGTCATTATGGAGATCCGCGGCGGCGTCGGCGGCGAAGAAAGCGCCCTGTTTGCCCACAGTCTGCTGCGGATGTACTCCATGTACGCCGCGAAAATGGGCTGGAGCATTGAGCTGATGAACCTGAACGAAACGGAGCTGGGCGGCGTCAAGGAGGCGGACTTCATCGTCAGCGGCCGGGGCGCGTATTCCAGACTGAAATATGAATCCGGCGTCCACCGTGTCCAGCGGGTTCCCGAGACGGAATCCGGCGGCCGTGTCCACACCTCCACCGCAACCGTCGCGGTTCTGCCGGAGATGGAGGAAGTGGACGTGCAGATCAACCCCGCCGACATCGAAATGCAGGTCTACCGTTCCAGCGGCGCGGGCGGTCAGCACATCAACAAAACCTCCTCCGCCGTGCGGCTGATCCACAAGCCCACGGGCATCGTGGTCGCCTGTCAGGAGGAGCGGAGCCAGATCCAGAACCGGGAGAAATGTATGCGGATGCTGGCCAGCAAGCTCTACGAAATGGAGCAGGAGCGTCTGGACAGCGAAGTCACCGGTCTGCGCCGCAGTCAGGTAGGAACGGGAATGCGCAACGAGCGCATCCGCACCTATAATTTCCCACAGGGCCGTGTCACCGACCATCGGGTTGGGCTGACCCTGTACCGCATTGACGCGATCATGGACGGTGACTTAGACGAGATCATCAACGCCCTCGCCACCGCCGATCAGGCGGAGAAACTGAAAAACGCCCATCAATAAGGAAGATTCACATGGAATTTATCACAAACTCCCCGGAGGAAACGGAGAAAATCGGCGCGGCGATAGGGAAGATCATCCCCGCCGGGACGGTTCTTGCCTACCGGGGCGACCTTGGGGCGGGGAAGACCGCCTTCACCCGGGGACTTGCCCGTGGGCTTGGCTTCACGGAAGCCGTCACCAGCCCGACCTACACCATCGTCAACGAATATCTTGGCGGGCGGCTCCCTCTGTTTCATTTTGATATGTACCGCCTTTCTTCCGCCGACGATCTGTTCGACATTGGCTGGGAGGACTATCTCGACCGGGGCGGCGTGTGCGCCGTGGAGTGGAGCGAGAATGTGACCGAGGCCATGGAGGGCGCAGTCAGCGTCACCATCGACGTTCTGGGAGAGAACACCCGGCGGATCACCATTTCGGGAGGGGATTTTCTTGCTGATCTTAGCCTTTGAAACCAGCGCGAAAGCTGCCTCCGCGGCGCTGCTGGAGGACGGAAAACTTCTGGCGGAAAGCTACCAGAATACCGGCCTGACCCACAGCCAGACCCTGATGGTCATGGCGGAAAATCTGCTGCATCAATGCGGCAAAACTGTTAACGACGTAAACGCGGTGGCCGTGGCCGCAGGCCCCGGCTCCTTTACCGGCGTGCGCATCGGCGTCGCCGCCGCAAAGGGTTTCGCATGGGGCAGGGAAGTGCCCTGCTACGGCGTCAGCACGTTGGAAGCCATGGCGCTTTCGCTGGGCGAATATCAGGGTTACGTGTGTCCCGTAATGGACGCCCGGCGGAGTCAGGTGTATAATGCGCTGTTTTATGTCAACCACGGCAGTCTCAAAAGGATCACCGAAGACCGCGCCATTGCCTTGGCGCAGCTGAAGCAGGAACTTGCACACCTGACGGAACCTGTGTTTCTGGTGGGGGACGGCAGCGTCCTTACTTACAAGACCCTTTCCGGGGATATCCCCAACCTCATTATGCCTCCGGAACACCGGATGCATCAGCGCGCCACAGGCGTCGCCCTTCTGGCCGCGCAAAAACAAGCCGCCGGGGAAACCGGCGACGGCGCCGCTCTGACCCCCAACTACCTGCGCTTAAGTCAGGCGGAGCGGGAACGTCTCGAGCGGGAACAGCAAAATTCATAAATCCGGGGCCGATTCATTCAACCCTGTAAATAGAAGGAGAAATATCATGGCAAACGTACACGTCCTCGATCATCCCCTGATCCAGCATAAGCTGGCCATTCTGCGCAACAAGAAGACCTCCGTTAAGGAATTCCGCGAGCTGGTCGGCGAAATTGCCGGTCTGATGTGCTATGAGGCCACCCGCAACCTGCCCACCCGGGAGGTAGAGGTGCAGACCCCCGTCGCCACTGCCAAGTGCCGGATGCTGTCCGGCAAGAAGCTGGCCATCGTCCCCGTCCTTCGCGCCGGCCTCGGCATGGTGGACAACATGGTGGAACTGATCCCCTCCGCAAAAATCGGTCACATCGGCCTGTACCGCGACCCCGAGACCCACAAGCCCGTGGAATACTACTGCAAGCTGCCGGAGGACATCTCCAACCGGGTGGTTTATGTGGTCGATCCCATGCTGGCCACCGGCGGAAGCGCCGTCGCGGCCATTGATTTCTTGAAAAAGCACGGCTGCCGGAACATCATCATGATGAACATCATCGGCTGCCCCGAGGGCATCAAGGCCGTTCAGGAAGCCCACCCCGACGTGGAAATCTTCCTGGCCGCCGTTGACGAGAAGCTCAACGAGCACGCCTACATTGTCCCCGGTCTGGGCGACGCCGGCGACCGGATTTTCGGTACGAAGTAAAAAAGTCAGAAAAAATGTGCATCTCCAATGGAGATGCACTTTTTTCGTGTTAAAATCTTTACTTTAACCGCTTTTCCAGCGTTGCGGCGTTGAGCGCCGTCAGATGTACGCGGGAAAAGCCGTATTCCGCCGTCAGGATGAAGGACTTGGGCAGATCGTCGCAGGGGATGACCTCACCCTCCCGCTCCGCCCGGTTCAGAAACTCCCGGGTGCGCTTGGAGGTGGAAGTGTTGTCCAGATCAAAAATGCCGATGATGCTCCTGTCCCGGACAGCCATGTCGTTGCCGATGGATAAAAACATATTTTCCTCCTATGGTAACATCGGGCGGCAATTTTGCCGCCCGATGATCTTTCATTTACGCTTTTTCCACTCGCTGACTGCCAGCTCGTCGCAGCGGTTGTTCTTCGGGTTCTCCGCGTGTCCCTTGACCCAGTGGTAATGCACGTCGTGCTTCTGCGTCAGGGTCAGCAGGATTTCCCAGAGGTCGGAATTCAGGGCGGGCTTTTTGTCGGATTTGACCCAGCCGCGCTTTTTCCAGCCCCACGCCCAGCCTTTCTCCAGCGCGTCGATGACGTACTTGCTGTCGCTGTACAGCTCCACGGTGCAGGGTTCTTTCAGCGCCTGCAAGCCCCGGATCACCGCCGTCAGCTCCATGCGGTTGTTGGTGGTGCTGTCTTCCCCGCCGGAAAGCTCCTTTTCCACGCCGTTGTATTCCAGAATGGCGCCCCAGCCGCCGGGGCCGGGATTGCCGGAACAGGCGCCGTCAGTGTACAGGGTCACGGTTTTCATGCCTGTTCTCCGGTCTCTTCCTCGTCCATCTTCTCGACACGCTCCAAAGAGACCACCTGATTGCCGTCGTCAATGCGCATGACGATGACGCCCTGAACGTCCCGCTTGTAGACGTTGATGGAGGACGCGGGAATGCGGATGATGACGCCGCCGTTTTCGATGAGCATAACATCGTCACTCTCGCTCACCACACGGCAGCCGGCCACATTGCCGGTCTTGGGGGTGATGTTGTAGTTCTTAAGACCCTTGCCGCCCCGGCTTTGCGCCTGCTTTTCCCCGTTGGGGCCGGTGCGCAGGTACTCCGTCAGAGCGGTGCGCTTGCCGTAGCCGTTCTGGGTGACGGTGAGCAGAGTCTTGCCCTCCTCGGCCTTCTCCGCGCCGACCACATAGTCCCCGTCGGTTAACATAATACCGCGAACGCCCGCCGCGTCACGACCCATGCACCGCACGTCGTTCTCGTTAAAGCAGATGGCGTAGCCAAAGGCCGTGGCAAGCACGATGTCGTCGTCGCCGTTTGTGCGGATGACGTTAATCAGGTGGTCGTCCTCGTCCAGGGTGATGGCGCGGATGCCCGCCTTGCGGTTGGTTTTCAGGGAGACGAAGGGGATGCGCTTGACGGTACCCTTCCGGGTGACCATCATCAGGAACTCGTTTTCGTCAAACTCCCGTGTAATTACCATAGCGGTGACGGATTCGCCGGGATTCAGGGGTAGCACATTGACAATGGCAGTGCCCCGGGCAGTGCGGCCTGCCTCGGGAATCTGGTAACCCTTGCGGTGATGCACCCGTCCCTGATCGGTGAAGAAGAGCATGTGGTCGTGGGTAGACGCAATGGTCAGGCTCTTGACATAATCCTCTTCTTTCAGGTTCTGGGCGTTGACGCCCCGGCCGCCACGGCTCTGGGTGCGGTAGGTGTCCACGGGCATTCTCTTGATGTAGCCCTGATTGGACAGCGTGAAGGCGCAGGTCTCCTCCTCGATCAGATCTTCGATGTCGATCTCGTCCTCGATTTCCTGAATCTCGGTCTTCCGCTTGTCGCCGAACCTGTCCCGAATTTCGATCATCTCGCTGCGCAGAACCGCCTTGAGCTTGTTCTCGTCCGCCAGCAGTTCCAGATAATACTTGATCTTCTCTTCCAGCTCGTCATACTCGCTCTGGAGCTTTTCCCGGTCAAGACCCTGCAGGGCTTTCAGACGCATGTCCAGAATGGCCTGCGCCTGAACGTCGTCCAGTTTGAAGCGATCCATCAGGCGCTGCTTGGCGTCGTCGTAAGCCGAGCGGATGATGTGGATGACCTCGTCGATGTTGTCCTGGGCAATGAGCAGACCTTCCAGCAGATGTGCCCGCTCCTGGGCTTTTTTCAGGTCATACCGGGTGCGCCGGGTGAGGACTTCTTCCTGATGCTTCAGGTACTCGTCGATGATCTGCCGCAGGGAGAGAATTTTCGGCTGCTTCTGGTTGTCCACCAGCGCCAGCATGATAATGCCAAAGCTGGACTGCAAAGCCGTCTGCTTGAACAGATTGTTCAGTACGACCTGAGGATTGGCGTCCTTTTTCAGCTCGATGACCACACGCATACCGTTGCGGTCGGTCTCATCCCGGAGGTCGGAAATGCCGTCCAGGCGCTTGTCCTTCACCTGCTCGGCAATGTTCTTGATGAGCTGACGCTTATTGACCTGATAGGGAAGCTCGGTGACGATGATCCGCATCCGGTCCTTGCCATGCTCCTCAAATTCCGTCCGGGCGCGGACGACCACCTTGCCACGGCCGGTAGCATAGGCCGCACGGATGCCGCTGCGTCCCATAATGATGCCGCCGGTAGGGAAGTCCGGGCCGGAAATATGCTCCATCAGGTCAGCGAGAGTCGCTTCCGGGTCATCCAGCACGCACACGCAGGCGTCGATGACCTCCGCTAAGTTGTGGGGCGGAATGTTGGTCGCCATGCCGACAGCGATGCCGGAGGAACCGTTGACCAGCAGGTTAGGGAAGCGGGAGGGGAGTACGCGAGGCTCCTTCCGGGTCTCGTCGAAATTGGGGTCCCAGTCCACGGTGTCCTTGTCGATATCCCGGAGCATTTCGTTGGAAATTTTGCTCAAACGGGCTTCGGTGTAACGGTAAGCCGCGGGGGGATCGCCGTCCACGGAGCCGAAGTTGCCGTGGCCGTCCACCAGCAGATACCGCATGGAAAAGTCCTGGGCAAGACGCACCATGGCGTCGTAAACCGACGCGTCGCCGTGGGGATGGTATTTGCCCAGCACGTCGCCGACGCAGGTCGCCGACTTTTTGAAAGGCTTGTCGGAGGTCAGGCCGCTTTCGTACATGGTGTACAAAATCCGGCGGTGAACGGGCTTCAGTCCGTCCCGGACGTCCGGCAATGCCCGCCCTACGATGACGGACATGGCATATTCAATATAGGATTTCTCCATTTCGTCCACCAGGTTGGACTCTGTGATCACCTGGTCGGGGAAGCGGATATCCTCAGGTTTATAACTGCGGTTATGTCCCATAAACGCACCTCCAGTTCAGGGTTGCTGCAAAACTAAATGTCAATGTTGACTGCATATCTCGCGTTCCGCTCGATCCAGTCTTTTCTCGGCTCCACCTGTTCGCCCATGAGAACGGTGAAGATCTCGTCGGCGCGGCGGGCGTCCTCCAGCGTAATACGGCGCAAGGAACGCTTTTCCGGGTCCATGGTGGTTTCCCACAGCTCGTGGGGGTCCATTTCGCCAAGGCCCTTGAACCGGGAAATGTCGATCTTGGCGTTGGGGTTGTCGCTGCGCATCTGGGAGGAGATTGCGTCCCGCTCGTCGTCGGAATAGGCGACCTTCACGCTCTTGCCCCTCGTCAGCTTGTACAGGGGCGGCACAGCGGAATAGACGTAGCCGTGCTCGATCAGCGGCCGCATATACCGGAAGAAGAATGTCAGCAGCAGCGTGCGGATATGAGCGCCGTCCACATCGGCATCGGCCATGATGATGACCTTGTGATACCGGAGCTTTTCAATGTCGAATTCGTCCCCGATGCCCGCGCCCAGCGCCACGATCAGGGGATACAGCTTGTCGTTGCCGTAGATCTTATCCGCCCGGGCTTTTTCCACGTTGAGCATCTTGCCCCACATGGCGAGAATGGCCTGGAACCGGGAGTCCCGACCCTGAATGGCGGAGCCGGCTGCGCTGTCGCCCTCCACGATGTAAATTTCGCAAAGGCTGGCGTCCCGCTCGTTGCAGTCCTGAAGCTTGTCGGGCATCTGGCCGGATTCCAGCCCCGTCTTGCGGCGGATGGATTCCCGGGCTTTCCGGGCGGCTTCCCGGGCGCGATTGGCCATCATGGCCTTGTCCAGCACGGCCTTGGCAACGGCGGGGTGTTCCTCAAAATAGGTGGTCAGCTGGTCGTTCACTACCTGATCGACCAGAGTACGGATATAGGCGTTGCCCAGCTTGGCTTTGGTCTGACCCTCGAACTGGGCGTCGGTGAGCTTTACGGAAATAATGGCGGTGATGCCCTCCCGGCAGTCTTCGCCGGAAACCTTGTCGTCGCCCTTGATGATGCCGTTCTTCACGCCGTAGGCGTTGAGAACACGGGTCAGCGCGGTCTTGAAGCCGGTCTCGTGCATACCGCCCTCCGGCGTGCGCACGTCGTTGGCGAAGGACAGCAGAAATTCGTTGTAGCCGTCGTTATACTGCACGGCGATCTCGGCGGAGGCGTCGCCCTTGCTGCCGCTCATATAGATAACGTCCTCGCACAGGGGCGTCTTGTTCCGGTTGCACCAGACGGCAAACTCCCGGATGCCGCCCTCGTAGCACATGGTCTCGCTGATCTGCTTTTCATCGTCCCGGTCGTCGGTGATGGTGATGGTCAGACCCGCATTCAGGAAGGCTTCCTCCCGCATTCGCTCGTGGAGGACTTCGTAGTCATAGACAAGACTGTCGAACATCTCCGGGTCGGGCTGGAAGGTGACCTCCGTGCCGGTCTTGTCGGTCTTGCCGACGATGCGCATTTCCTGCGTGATATTGCCACGGGCAAATTTCATTTCGTAGATGCTGCCGTTTTTGTGAACCCGCACCCGCAGCCACTCGCTCAGAGCGTTGACGACGGACGCGCCCACGCCGTGCAGGCCGCCGGAGACCTTATAACCGCCGCCGCCGAATTTACCGCCGGCATGGAGCACGGTGTACACGACCTCCAGAGCCGGACGTCCGGTCTGTGGCTGAATGTCCACGGGGATACCACGGCCGTCGTCGGTGACGGTGATGGAGTTGCCGGGATTGATGGTCACGGTAATATGCTTACAGTATCCGGCCAGCGCCTCGTCAATGGCGTTATCCACGATCTCATAGACCAGGTGGTGCAGACCGGAGGAGGAGGTAGAGCCGATATACATACCGGGTCTTTTCCGCACCGCTTCCAGACCCTCCAGAACCTGAATCTGCTCCGCGCCGTATTCCTGTGTTACTTTCGTTTCGTCAGACATATATGCCCTCCTGCGTGATATGCTCTTAATCTACTATGCTTCCGTTTTCTACCTGAATCGTTCTTCCCAGTTTGGTGAATCGTCCCGGTTCGCAGCAGGTGATGAACACCTGTCCGGAGACGATTTTATTTAATACAAAGTCCTGCCGCCCGGGGTCAAGCTCGGACAGAACATCGTCCAGCAGCAGAACCGGCTCTTCCCCCCATTCCCGCGCCATCAGCTCCCGCTGGGCAAGCTTCAAGCTGATGGCCGCCGTCCGGGTCTGACCCTGAGAGCCGTAGGCTTTCAGGTCGATGCCGGACAGGCTCACGGCAAAATCGTCCTTGTGGGGGCCTGTCAGGCACTGCGCCGTTTCCAGCTCCGCCCGGCTGTGGCTTTGCAGATGGTCTAATAGGTTTTGTGTCAGTTCCGGGACAGGGGCGAAGGGGTCAATGACCGTGGAGACGGTCTTGTAGCTGAGGGTAAAATTCTCCGCTCCACCGGAAAACTGGTTGTGGTAACTGGCTGCTGCCTTTCCCAGACTGTCGTAAAACCGCGCCCGGTAGGAGATCAGCAGCGCACCCACCTGACACAGCCGGGTATTGTATTCCGGCAGAATTTCCAGAATACCGGGATTTTCAAAATGATCTTTCAGAATGCGGCTTTTCTGCTCCAGAATCCGGTTGTACTCCGTCAATGCCGCGTCGTAATTCGGCCGGAGGGCGCACAGCGCCAGATCGCCGAACCGCCGCCGCTGGCTCGCTCCCATTTTCAGGATCATCAGATCTTCCGGGCAGAACAGCACCGTAGGCAGCACCCCGGCGATCTCCCCGGCGGTTTTCTTCTTTGCCCCGTTCAGCCACAGCTGCCGGGGACGGGAGCCGGGAAACAAAATCCATCGGATGCTCTGCTGCCGCTCCTGAGAGAATACAGAACCGTCGATTTCCCCGAAATCTTCCTGAAACCGCACCATTTCCGAGGTTTTCTGCGCCCGGAAGCTTTTCCCGCTGCCAAGATAGCTGATGGCTTCCAGCAGGTTGGTTTTTCCCTGGGCGTTGTCTCCCAAGATCAGGTTTACGCCGGGGTCAAACTGCGCCGCAATTTCCTGATAATTTCGGAAAGACCGGAGCGTCAGCTCATTCAGATTCATGGGTGATGATCTGGTAAGCCTGACCGTCGCAGACAAACCGGTCGCCGGGGCGCAGCTTCTTTCCCCGCATCTGGCAGATCTCGCCGTTGACCAGAATCTGCCCCTCCTGAATCATCAGCTTGGCTTCACCGCCGGTTTCCGCGGCGTTCGCCAGCTTCATGGCGTCCTGTAACTTGATATATTCCGTGGTGATCGCCACGGGAATGGCGTTATCCTTCTTTTTGACGACTACCTTCATAAGACGACTCCTTCGCTCAGCCGTTCTTGATCCGGACGGGCAGCACCATATAGGCAAAGTCTTCCTTCTCATCCACGGGGGTCAGAACGATGGGGCTTAACCCATTTGTCAGCTCCAGCGTGACCTCCTCCGAGGGGATCACCCGCAGGGCTTCCGCCAGATACCGGACGTTGAAGCCGATCTCCAGCTCCTGACCGTCCCCGGCCAGAGAGCAGCGATCCTCCGCCGCGCCGATGGTGGTGCTGGTGCGCATCAGCAGCTCCTGATTGCCGAACATGCAGCGCACAGGACTTTTGTACTTTTCGGACACGATCAGACCGACGCGCTCCACGGAAGACGCCAGATCACCAACATTTGCCACCATTTTGATGGGGCAGTTGGAAGGCACCACCCGCCGCCAGTCCAGAAATTCGCCTTCCAGCAGGCGGCATACCAGCGTGGCGTTTCCCACCTGAAACAGAATGTGCTTCGTACCCAGCGTAAAGGCCGCGTTATCCTCCACGTCCGTAAGGATTTTCTCCACTTCCTTGAGTCCCGCTGCGGGAACCACGAAATTCAGCTCCCGTCCAGTGCCCTCCTCCGGGTGAAAGGTGCGCCGGGCAAGCCTGAACCCGTCCACGGCCACGGCGGTGATGGCGTCATTCGTTACTTCAAATTTCACGCCGGTGTGGATTGGCCGTCCCTGATTTTCGCTGACAGCGAAAATGGTGCCGGAAATCAGCTCCTTCAGCTTGTTCTGCGGGATATAGATTTCCCGGCCGTCGCCCACATCCGGCAGCTCCGGATAATCCTCGGCGGACTCGGCGGAAATGGTAAAGGAAGCGTACCCTGCCCGGATGGAGACTTTGTAGTTCTCGTCCACCACCACGGTCACCGGTCCCTCCGGCAGACGGCGGATGATATCGCCGAACAGCTTCGCCGGGAGGATGCACTGACCCATGTCGGACACGTCCGCGTCGATTTCATAGGTAATGGCTGTTTCCATATTATAACCGGTCAGGCTCAGTCCCTGTCCGGCCTTGCAGAGGATTCCTTCGATGACGGACAGGCTGCTCTTCTGGGCGACGGTACGACCCGCAATGTTCAGTCCCGTGACCAGCATGTTTTTTTCACAGGTAAAACGCATAGGTAAAATCCTTTCTTTCTGATTTTAATCAATATATCTCTCTATCAATAAGTTCAGGTAGTAATAACAGTGGTAGTACAAACTTATGTGGAAAAGTCCCTTTTTATTTAGTGCCGCAAGTCTTTTTTATCCACAGCCCAATGTGGATGATCCATCCCTTTTCCACAGGGCCTGTGAAGACCCAAACCGGGTGCAACTTATCCACAATCATGTTTTCCACATTCCACAGGGCTTGTGGAGAAAATTTACAGGCAGGAATTGATGTTCGCGGTGATGTCCCGGATATTGTTCTGCATGGTGGTGTCTCCGTTTTTCAGCGCGACTTCGACTTTCCGGATGGCGTACAATACCGTCGAGTGATCCCGGGCGAATTCCTTGCCGATGTCCGGCAGACTCAGGTTGGTGAGCTTGCGGATCAGATACATGGCGATCTGCCGGGCTTCGGCGGTACCCTTGTTTTTCTGGGTGCCCCGGAGAAGCACCTCGTCAATGGAATAAAACTTGCACACCTGACTGATGATCAGGCTGGGCGTGGGCAGGGCGTTGCCCTCGCTCTTGAACATATCGTCGATGGCCCGGGAAATGTTGGGAAGATCCAGCGGCATGTTGTTCAGGTCGCGATAAGCCAGAATTTTCTTGACAGTACCTTCAATCTGCCGGACGTTGTTGGTGACGTTGATGGCAATATAGTTGCACACATCGTCGGAAAGGTTCAGCCCCAGATTTTTGGCCTTGTTTTTCAGAATGGCCATACGGGTCTCATAATCCGGCGGCTGGATATCCGCCAGCAGACCCCACTCAAACCGGGTCTTCAGCCGGTCCTCCAGCGTCAGCATATCGCTGGGCTTGCGGTCGGAGGTCATGACGATCTGCTTATGTTCCTCGTAGAGCTTATTGAAGGTATGGAAGAATTCTTCCTGGGTGGATTCCTTACCGGCGATGAACTGCACGTCATCGATCAGAAACAGGTCGGCTTCCCGGTATTTGCTGCGGAATTCAATATTTTTGCCGTTCTGAATGGCGGCAATCAGCTCGTTGGTAAATTGATCGCCCTTGATGTAGACGATGTTGGCGTTGGGATTTTCCTTGCGGATGCCGTTGGCGATGGCATACAGCAAGTGGGTTTTGCCCACGCCGGGAGGGCCATAAAGGAACAGGGGATTGTACACCTGCCCCGGCGTTTTGGAAACGGCGATGGCTGCGCTGTGAGCGAAACGGTTGGAGGGGCCGACAACGAAGTTGTCAAAGGTAAACTGGGGATTGAAGTCCATGGAAGAAACGCTTTTCCCCTTCTGTTTGAAGGCGTCCAGCTCTTCGTCACCGAAGACCATCAGCTTCGCGTCGGAATTGAACACTTCCTTCAGCGCGTCCTGAATGTAATCGGTGCAGCGGCGGCGGATAATCTCCCGGCGGAAATCCGAGGGGGAGTACAGAATCAGATTATTCTCGTTCAGCTCCACCACCTCGGCATCGTCGAACCATGCCGAAACGGTGACAGCCCCCAGCCGCTCTTCCATATGGCTCAGAACCTTTGCCCACACATAGGCAGATGAATACATAGGGCAGCTCCTTTCTAACTCATTTGAGGTAAAAACAGTAGAAAACGCTCGATTTTTGCGCATAATCTCTCAACCTAAATTTTATCACATTTCCACAGAAAAAACAAGGCTTTTTTGTTGAAATACAATCAATTCCCGAAAGGGATACCGAAATAATAAAGAATCGGACAAAGTGTGTCCGACCCGCCATCCAAAGTGGAAAATCCACCCATACCTGTTTTCCCAAGAAAGGCGAATTTCGTCGAATTATACCTTGACCCGTGGACAAATCTATGCTAGAATCGAAAATTAGGAACCCGGCAATGGCCGTAGGATTCAGAGGAGTTCTGTATGAAAAAGGTCTGGACATATCTAGTCATTGCCTTCATTGCGCTGCTGGCGTCTGTCAATTACGAGCTGTTTGTTTTCCCCAACCAGTTCGCCCCCTCCGGTATCAACGGTATCTGTACCATGATCCAGTACGTCACCGGCGTCAGCGTGGGTTATCTGAGCCTGTTTATCAATATCCCTCTGGCAATCTGGTGCTATTTTGAGGTCAGCAAGCCCATGGCCGTCCGCAGCATGGTCTACGTGGTCACGTTCTCTCTGGGGCTGCTGATTCTGGAAAAGGTGGACCTGTCTGCCTTCGCCTACGTCACGGAAAACGGCACCAGCAAAATTCTCGGCCCCATGGTCGCGGGCGTCATTCAGGGCTTTGTGTACTCCATCCTCATCAAGGCCAGCGCCTATACCGGCGGTACGGATTTCGTTTCCGCCATTGTCCACAAGCATCACCCCAACCGGCCGTTTTTCGGCATGAGCTTCGCCATTAACTCCGCCATTGCCATCGTCAGCTATTTTGTCTACGGCTGCCAGATGGAGCCGGTGATTTTGTGCATTCTCTATACCTTCATGTCCACCACGGTGGGCGACCGGCTGATGAAGTCCGGCCGGGAGGCCATCTGCTTTGAGATCATCACCAATTCCCCCCAGGAGGTTTCCAGAGAGCTGATTGACCGCCTCCACCACACCGCGACCTTTCTCCCCGCAAAGGGCATGTACTCCGGCCGGGAGACCAGCGTGCTTCTGTGCGTGGTCAACAAGACCCAGGTGGCACTGGTCAGCCAGATCGTCCACAAGTACCCCCATACCTTTGCCATCGTCCACCCCGTAAGCGAGATTCTGGGCAATTTCAAGAACCTCAGCTCCTCTGGCAAGGAAGTGGTGGAAGTTCTGGACGCGGGGGACAGAAAAACTTTGTAAGACAACACCGCGCAGTTGCTTTTTGGGATTGCGCGGTGCAGTTATACATTCAAGCAATCTATTTTACTATAGGAGGTCATACCAATGGCGTATTACTACCCGGAACCCAGCCACACCTTCAGCGAGTATCTTCTGATTCCCGGCTACACCTCGGAAGACTGCGTTCCCGACCATGTCAGCCTGAAAACGCCCCTCGTCAAGTACCGCAAGGGCAAGGAAGAACCGGCGATTTCTCTGAACGTGCCGCTGACGTCCGCCGTCATGCAGTCCGTCTCCAACGACACCCTTGCCATCGCGCTGGCAAAGGAAGGCGGCATCAGCTTCATTTACGGCTCTCAGTCCATCGAGAATCAGGCCGCCATGGTGGCACGGGTGAAGGGCTATAAGGCCGGTTTCGTAACTTCTGCCTCCAATCTGACCCCGGAAGCTACTCTCGCCGATGTGCTGGCGCTGAAGCAGCGCAACGGCTTCTCCACCGTGGCCATCACCGAGGACGGCACCGCCAACGGTAAGCTGCTGGGCATCGTCACCAGCCGCGACTACCGCGTCAGCCGTATGGCCCCCACCGACAAGGTCAGAGACTTCATGACCCCCCGAAAGAAGCTGGTCACCGCCCCTGCGGACACCACCCTGAAGGAAGCCAACGACATCATCTGGGAGCACAAGCTCAACAGCCTGCCCATCGTGGACGAAAATGACCACCTGCTGTATTTCGTGTTCCGGAAGGACTACTCCTCCCACAAGGACAATCCTCTGGAGCTGCTGGACAGCAAGAAGCGCTATCTGGTGGGGGCGGGCATCAACACCCGTGACTATGCCACCCGCATTCCCGCCCTGCTGGAGGCCGGTGCGGACGTGCTGGTGATCGACTCCTCCGAGGGTTACACCTGCTGGCAGGAAAAGACCATCAAATGGGTGCGGGACACCTACGGCGACACCGTGAAGATCGGCGCCGGCAACGTGGTGGATAAGGACGGATTCCGTTTTCTGGCGGAAGCCGGGGCTGACTTTGTGAAGGTCGGCATCGGCGGCGGCTCCATCTGCATTACCCGTGAAACCAAGGGCATTGGCCGTGGTCAGGCAACGGCACTGATCGAGGTCGCCGCAGCCCGTGACGAGTATTTCAAGGAGACGGGCATCTACGTGCCCATCTGCTCCGACGGCGGCATTGTCCACGATTACCACATGACGCTGGCGCTGGCCATGGGCGCGGACTTCCTGATGCTGGGCCGTTACTTCGCCCGCTTCGACGAAAGCCCCACGAACAAGGTTATGGTCAACGGCGCGTACATGAAGGAATACTGGGGCGAAGGCTCCAACCGCGCCCGGAACTGGCAGCGCTACGATCTGGGCGGCTCCGCCAAGCTCAGCTTTGAGGAAGGCGTTGACTCCTACGTCACCTACGCCGGTCCCCTGCGGGACAACGTGGAAGCGTCCCTGTACAAGGTCAAGTCCACCATGTGCAACGTAGGCGTGACGAACATTCCTGACCTCCAGCAGAACGCCAAACTGACGCTGGTATCCTCCGTCTCCATCGTCGAGGGCGGATATCACGACGTAACGCTGAGAAGCTCTTCTCCGGTGAAATAAGCAATAATATGAAAAAGTGCTGCCCGGCCATAGCTGGGCAGCGCTTTTCACGTTTCCAACGTGATAGTTCACACATTTTGATTGATTGCTGCTATAGTATAAGATAGGACGTGAGATTATGGGGAAAAGTGTAGAATTCTATCTGTCCAAAGGGTACGACCGGAAAATGGCAGAGTATTTTGCTTCCGGGCGTAAGCGAATTACCAAGGTCGTCCCCAGAAATGATTTCACATTGGTACTGAGCTTTGACAACGGGGAAATCCGGCTATACGATGCCCGTCCCTTGCTTCAGGCCGGAACCGTGTTTGCACCATTCCGGGAATGGAACAATTTCCGCAGAGTATACCTGGACGAAGACCACAGCGTCTGCTGGGACATTGACCCTAATGTTGACAGTAATGAGGTGTGGAACAACAAGGTAGACTTGTGTCCGGACAGCTGCTATGTGGACAGCGTTCCTTTTCATTGAGATTCTATGTAGAAATCCCGCTGCTATATTGCAGCGGGATTTACTTTTGCTTTTTTTCTTCCTGTTCCACATGCTTTCTCAGAACAAGGTTAATGTACTGTGACAGCGGGCGGCAATCCTCGTCCGACTTTTCCCGCAGCTTTTCCAGCAGGTCACTGTCAATCGTGATGCTGATTCTTTCTTTTAACGGTCGCATGTCTCATATCACCTCGTGCGTGTATACTGCCTTACTTCTGCTTTTTGTCTTTCTGCTCCATGTACTTTCTCAGAATCAGGTTAATATACTGAGACAATGGACGGCAATCCTCGTCTGCTTTTTCACGCAGCTTTTCCAGCAGGTCACTGTCTATTGAGATGCTGATTTTCTCTTTTAACGGTCGCATGTCCCATCACCTCGCGGATATTATACCATTTGGTAAGGCTTCATATTGACAAGTATGGAAAAGTAGGATATACTGCTACCAATGAGGTGATACAATGATCGTTGTATTAAACGACCGTCAATTTGGAAAAAACATTCGGTTCCTCCGCAGACGGCACCGTTACAGCCGTTGGGAGCTGGCAAATCTCATCTGCTCTTACCCCAAAGTCATCCGGGATTGGGAAACCGGCAGGAGCTTCGACGTGGATTCTGTTTGTATGCTGAATATCGGAAAACTGTTTGGTATTCCTATCGAATCCCTGATCGACGACGACCTCAGACGGATTTACAAGTCCAGAAAATGACCCCCGCTGCTTCATGCAGCGGGGGTGTCGTTTATCTCACAAAAGATGTACTCAAATTGCAGCTCCAGCTTTCGCCCGGGTCCAGAATGGCGGCGGCGGACTTTTCCTCCCAGCGGATGGAGCCACCCTCCGGACTGGGAAGGCTGTGCCACGGTTCGATGCATACAAACTTCGGTTCCCCTCCCGGCATCGACCAGATCAGTGTGTAGGGGAACTCCGAAATGTCACATACCACACCACGCCCGGTGCCTTTTTCGTAAATCCCCAGCTTATGGGATTTGAGATTCACCATACAGTGACTGTCGTTTGCGAACAGCTCCCGGGTGATGGGGATGGTGCGGATGTTGCTGCCCAGCGTGTAGAAATCCCCGTGAACCAGACCCAGCGGCAGGCAGTTAATGCAGAGCGGAGACTCTGGCTCGCTGAACCGAAGCTCGTAGTCCGACAGCGTATGCTCATCGTCAAAGGGAACGGTGAAGGCGGGATGGTACCCAATGCCAAAGTACAGCTTGTCGGCGTCCCAGTTTTCCACCGTCAGCTTGTGGTGCAGGGTGTCGCCGTCCAGCGTGAAGGTGGAGACCAGCCGGAACGCATAAGGGAAAATCCGTAGAGTTTCCTCACAGCTGCGCAGTTCCATCACAATGGTGTCTTCCGTCTGGCGCACCAGCGTATGCTCCATCAGCCGGGCAAAGCCGTGCTGCTTCGCCTGATACACCTCGCCCTTGGTTTCGATAAGATCGTCCACGACCTTTCCGGTGTGGGGAAACAGAATGGGCGCGTGGTAGCCCCAGACACTCTTGTCCGCTTGCCACATGTGCTCCACGTCGTCAAATTTCCGTACGACGCTTTTCACCTGCGCGCCCCATGTGGTGACGGTGACGATCAGGTACTCATTTTCAATCGCGTATTCCATGGCTTATTTCTGCTCCTTCAGCAGGTCGCGGATCTCGGTCAGAAGCAGCTCCTCGTTGCTGGGCTTGGGCGGCTCGGCGGGAGCGGCTTCTTCCTTCTTCTTGCCCAGCTCGGTCAGTTTGTTCAAGCTCTTCACAAGGAAGAACACCACCAGTGCCAGAATCAGAAAGTTGATAACGGCGGAAATGAAGTTGCCGTAGTTCAGAGTGTTCAGAACCACGTTTCCGGCGTCGTCCAACACAGGCTCACCAAACAGCCGGGGCAGAACGATCTTCATTTCGGAAAAATCGATGCCGCCCATAAAGATGGACACGATGGGCATGATGATATCATCGGTCAGGCTTTTGGTGATGGTGGAGAACGCCGCGCCGATGATGGTGCCGACGGCCAGCGCCATGGCGTTGCCCTTAATGGCGAAGGCGGCAAACTCATCCCACCAGGAGGGCTTTTTCACGGGATTTTTCATGGTGCGTCTCCCTTATTTCTTCTCGATGACCTCAATGCCGCCCAGGTATTTCCGCAGAACTTCGGGAACCACGACGGAGCCGTCGGCTCTCTGGTTCTGCTCCACCATGGCGGGGAAGATACGGGAGGTGGCAAGACCGGAACCGTTCAGTGTGTGGACGAACTCGGGCTTGCCGGTAGCTTCCCGGCGGAAACGGATGTTGCCGCGCCGCGCCTGATAATCCCGGGCGTTGGACACGGAGGAAACTTCCTTGTAGCCGTTCATAGAAGGAATCTGAATCTCAATGTCGTAGGTGCGGGCCATGGAAGCAGAGCAGTCGCCCGCAGCCAGCTTCACGGTGCGGAAGTGGAAGCCCAGACCCTTCACCAGATTCTCGGCCTTGCGCACCAGTTCCTCAAAGGCCGCGTCGGAATCCTCGGGGCGGGTGAACTGGAACATTTCCACCTTGTTGAACTGGTGGCCGCGCACCATGCCCCGCTCGTCGGCGTGGCCGGAACCTGCTTCCCGACGGAAGCAGGGAGTGTAAGCGAAGAACTTCCGGGGCAGCTCGGCTTCGGTGAGAATTTCGTCCCGGTAGATGGAGCACAGAGCGGCTTCCGCGGTGGGCAGCATATAGTGGACGCGGTCGTCGGTGGGATTCGAAATCTTGTAGACCTCATCGGCAAACTTGGGGAACTGACCGGCAGTCTCGCCGCACTGGTACTCCAGCATGTGAGGCGGCAGGATGAACTCGTAGCCGTCGGCGATGTGGCAGTCAATGAAGTAGTTCAGCAGCGCCCATTCCAGACGTGCGCCCATGCCCTTATACATCCAGAAGCCGGAACCCGCCAGCTTGACGCCCCGGTCGTAGTCGATCAGACCCAGACCCTCGCACAGGTCAACATGGTGCTTGGGGGTGAAGTCAAACTTGTGAGGCTCGCCAAAGTAGCGCAGCGGCTCGTTGTTTTCCTTTCCGCCGGGCTTCAGATCGGGGTCGGGCAGGTTGGGCAGGCTCAGCATGGCGACGCGGTATTCGTCGCTGAGGGTTTTCAGCTCGGCCAGCTCCTGCTCGATTGCCTCGGCGATCTGCACGGACTGGGCGTTGTTGGCGGCAATGGCGGCGTCCAGCTCGGACACGTCCTTGCCTTCTTTCTCGGCCTTCTTCTTCATGCCGAAGAGCTTGCCGTTTTCCTTCGCCAGCTTGTTCTTCTGGGCGGTCTGGGTCTCGGTGTTGGTTTTCAGAGCGCGGATTTTGCCGTCCAGCTCCAGAATGCGGTCAACGGTGGCGTCGCAGTCCACTTCCTTTGCCCGCAGACCGGCCTTGACGGCGTCGGGATTTTCCTTGATTTTCTTGATGTCCAGCATGATGTTTACCTCTCCTTAAATCGGAAATTTATTTTTGTATTTTCATCAGGGCGTCCAGCAGATTCTGCAAATCTTCCTGCCCATAGAATTCCAGTTCAAAGCGCCCCTTGCGCTTGCCGTTGACGATCTTGACGCCCCGGCCAAGGTGCTTGCTCAGAGACTTTTCGCATTCGGCCACATAGTCCACCGCAAAAACTTCTTTTTTCTGGGGCACGGGCTCCTTGCTCATGTTCTTGCACAGCAGCTCCGCCTGACGGACGGACAGCCCCAGCGCAACGATCTTCTGCGCGGCTTCCTGCTGCTTCTTCTCAGATTTCAGCTGCAGGATCGCCCGGGCGTGACCGGCGGACAGCTCGCCCTTGCGGACGCGCTCCTGCACCTCGGGACACAGCCCCAGCAACCGCAGAGCATTTGCCACGGCGGGACGGGACTTCCCTACCCGACCGGCGGCTTCCTCCTGCGTCAGGCCGTACTCGTTCATCAGCGTCTGATACCCCAGCGCTTCTTCCAGAGGGTTCAGATCCTGACGCTGCAAGTTCTCAATCAGCGCCAGCTCCATGGCCTTCTTGTCGTCGGCTTCGATGATGACTGCGGGCACGTCGCTCAGGTTTGCCATCCGCGCGGCACGCCAGCGCCGCTCACCGGCGATGATCTGATAGTAGCCGTTGGGCATTTCCCGCACCGTCAGGGGCTGAATGATGCCGTGGACGGTGATGGAGTCCGCCAGCGCCTGCAATTCTTCCTCGTCGAAGTCCTGCCGGGGCTGCTCGGGGTTGGGTTCTACCTTGTAGATCGGCAATTGCTGATATGCGCTTTTTTCCAGAGGCTCTTCGGTGAAATCCCCCAGAAGCGCACCCAGACCCTTGCCTAGTCCTTTCTGTGATGCCATTCTTACTCCTTTCTCCGCTTTCACAGCTTTTGCTGAATTTCTTCCGCCATTGCCCGGTAGGCGGCGGCTCCCCTGCTGATCCGGTCATAGGCGGTGATGGGAACGCCGTGGCTGGGCGCTTCCGCCAGCCGGATGTTCCGGGGAATGACCGTGGAGAACACCTTCCCGGGAAAATGCCGCCGAACCTCCTGAGACACCTGCGCCGAGAAGTTCGTGCGCCCATCGAACATGGTCAGCGCCACGCCGAAGACCTCCAGCCGGGGGTTCATCCGGCGTTTCACCGTGCGAAGCGTCGCCATCAGGTCGCTGAGCCCCTCCAGCGCGAAGTATTCGCACTGCACCGGCACCAAGATTCCGTCCGCCGCACACAGGGCGTTCAGCGTCAGCAGCTCCAATGACGGCGGGCAGTCCACGAAGATCAAGTCGTAGCGTTCCTTGATTCCGTTCAGTGCCATGTCCAGCTGCCGCTCCCGGTGCTGGGCGGAGATCAGTTCCACGGTAGCGCCCGCCAGATCGGACGCGGACGGAAGCACGTCCCCGTAGGGCGTGGAGACAATGGCGTCCTCCGCCGGAACGTCGTTGATGAGCACGTCATAGATGGAGTATTTGCATTTGCGCTTGTCCAGCCCCAGACCGGATGTGGCATTTGCCTGAGGGTCAAAGTCGCACAGAAGAACGCGCAGTCCCAGATCGTGCAGAGCGGCGGTCAGATTAACGGCGGTGGTGGTTTTTCCCACGCCGCCCTTCTGATTCACCACGGCAATTATTTTCCCCATGTTTTCATCCTCTATCTTTCTGTTATGTCCCGCAAAAAGCAAAATGTTTCACGTGAAACATCAGCTTCCCTCGGTGGCCGCAGTAGTGGTAACGGCGGAGTAATTCTGCCCCGGCAGGAGACGGTTTGTGCTCATGTACCGGAGCGTGACGACGGAAAGAACAATCAGCAGCACCACACAGACAGACAGGAGCGCGGACAGGATACGGATGCGTTTCTTCAGCGCTTTCAGCTGTTCCTCCGGCGCGGCCTTGGTGCGGCGGCGGGAATGAACCTTCTTTGAAACGGCAGCGCTTCCGCGGGACGGAAGCTGAACGGCAGTCCCGGGCTTGACCGGGTACTTTGCCATCTGCACAAGGCAGTCGTTGCAGAAAACCTGCCCCTCCTCAATTTCACGGCCGCACTTCAAACAATTCAAACGTCCCACCCCCCAAATAAACGATAGGAATATTGTACACCACTTTTCCCCGTTCGTAAAGAGGAAAGTAAAACAAGAAACCAAAGAAATTAGAAATTGTTTTTGGAAAAAGAGCCGCCAGCCCCAAACGGACGTAAAAAAGCCTCCGGAGTTAAACTCCGGAGGCGGATGATCGATTTGATTACTTTGCGTATTCCACGGCTTTGGTTTCCCGGATGACGTTGACCTTGATCTGTCCGGGATATTCCAGCTCGGACTCGATCTTCTTGGCAACGTCCCGCGCCAGCAGGATCATGTTGTCTTCGGTCACGACCTCGGGCTTGACCATGATCCGCACTTCCCTGCCGGCCTGAATGGCGTAAGCCTTTTCAACACCGGGATAGGAGCCGGTCAGTTCTTCCAGCTTTTGCAGGCGGCGGATATAGTTCTCCACGTTCTCACGCCGTGCGCCGGGACGGGCGGCAGAAATGGCATCGGCAGCCTGTACCAGAACCGCAATGACGGTCTTGGGTTCCACGTCGCCGTGGTGGGCTTCAATGGCGTTGACGATGACGGGATTTTCCTTGTACTTCCGGGCAAGATCGGCGCCCAGCTGTACATGGCTGCCTTCCACCTCGTGGTCAATGGACTTGCCCAGATCATGGAGCAAGCCGGCACGCTTCGCCATGGCGACGTCCACGCCAAGCTCTGCGGCCATCAGACCGGCGATATGGGCAACCTCAATAGAGTGATTCAGAACGTTCTGACCGTAAGAGGTACGGTACTTCTGGCGTCCCAGAATCTTGACCAGTTCGGGGTTCAGGTTGTGAACGCCGGTCTCGTAGCAGGCGCGTTCGCCCTCCTCGCGGATGGTGCGGTCAACTTCCTTGCGCGCCTTTTCCACCATGTCCTCAATGCGGGTGGGATGAATGCGCCCGTCCACAATGAGCTTCTCCAGTGCCAGCCGGGCAATCTCCCGACGGACGGGGTCAAAGCTGGAAACGGTGATGGTTTCGGGGGTATCGTCGATGATCAGATCGACGCCGGTAATGGTCTCCAGTGTGCGGATGTTCCGGCCTTCCCGGCCAATGATGCGACCCTTCATCTCATCGTTGGGCAGCGTGACCACGGAGACGGTGGTCTCGGCGGCGTGATCAGCGGCGCAGCGCTGAATCGCGGTGGCGATGATCTCGCGGCCTTTTTCCTCGGCCTCGTCCTTTAGCTGCGCCTCGATCTCCTTGATCTTCATGGCGGCTTCGTGACGAACCTCGTCCTCAATGCTGTGAAGCAGAAATTCCTTTGCCTGATCCTGTGTCAGACCGGAAATCTTTTCCAGCTCCGTCAGCTGCTGCTGCTTGAGCTGGTCGGCCTGTGCCTGAGTCTCGGAGACCTTCTGGAGCCGCTTGGCAAGCTCCTCTTCCTTGCGTTCAAAGGCTTCGGTCTTCTTGTCCAGAGTGGCTTCCTTTTGTTCCAGACGGCGCTCCTGCTTGCTTAGCTCGGCGCGGCGTTCTTTGACTTCCTTGTCGTGTTCTGTGCGAGATTTATGGATTTCGTCCTTGGCTTCCAGAAGCATTTCCTTCTTGCGGTTTTCACCGGAACGGATAGCCTCGTTGATCAAACGGGTAGCCTCTGCTTCGGCAGAGCCGATCTCCCGCTCAGCGACCTTCTTGCGGTAACCGATGCCAAGGCCGAAGCCGACGCCCAGTCCCACCAGAATGCCAACGGCGATGATGAGAAAATGATACCATTCCATAAATTTGCAGCACACCTCCTTCTTAAAAAATAAGGGCAGAAGGGGTGGCGCATTGATCCCCATGTGAAATTAAGCATAACAGCCAGCCGGAGACACCGGCCGGCAACTTTTTGTGCGAAATCAGACGCCATGAGGCGCAAACGCATACCCCGGCTCCACCGCCGGTTATCAATGAAACGCGGCACCCGGAAAGCGGCGCAGCGTACACCATACCGAATCTATTCTACTAGCATTGGGAGGGAATGTCAAGGATAAAAAGGCAAATAAACGGTATAAAATCCCATACATGCCGTTTTCTCAGGGCAGAATTGGCAAAACAGGCTGCGAAAAAAGAAAAATGAATCGGATTGACAATGACTTATGTTCGTGTTAAGATAACCCGGAAGGCCGGATGGGAAGCAGACAGCGGCGCATCCGGCGGAAATAAGCGGGCATGGTGGAATTGGTAGACTCGGTGGATTTAGGTTCCACTGCCAAAAGCGTGCAGGTTCGAGTCCTGTTGCCCGCACCATGGCGAGTGTTCTTACAGCATTTGAAAGGCTGTAAGAACACTCGCTTTTTATACAGCGAGTTCACAGGGGGCGTAGTTGACGACTACGCCTTTTCTTGTATTTACGGACACTTCCGGGATCGGCAGGGGCAGCACCGTTGGAATCTCGATCGTCCCGACGCAGTTATAGTGGATGCGAAGCCGCTGCTCCCATACGCCGTCGATCTTCTCAGCATTGAACACTTCAATCTTCTCAATCAGTTCGTTCAGCATCCGGGGCGTCAGTTTCCGCGCTCTGGTGTACTTGCGGACAAGACCGATAAACATATCCGTTGTCATGGAACGGCAGCTCTGCTTCTCTATCTCGGAGCGGAGCTTTTTTATTTTCTCCGCCAACTCCTTTTGCTCGTCCTCATACCGACGGGACATTTTTGCGAAGCGGTCATCGGAGAGCTTGCCGGAAACATTGTCCTCATAGATGCGCTCAAAGAGACCGTCCAATTCTTCATCACGGGCAAGGAGCGATTTCAGCTCCTTTTCCTTCAGCTTGCGGTCTGTCTGTTCTGCCTGCTGGGAATGACCAATCACCGCTTTTACAAACTCGTCCTCATAGAGGCTGGCGAATTTCGTTAAGCGCCGTATCTCTCCCAGCACCACTTCCTCCAGGAAGTCCACACGGACATAATGGGTAGAGGTGCAGGTGCCACGGTTGCCCTTGTAGTTGGAGCAGTTGAAATACTTGATCTCTGGATTGCCCTGATTGAAGTGAAAGTGAAGGTTGCTGCCGCAGTCGGCGCAGACCAGCAGGCCGGAAAACATATTGTGTTCTCCGTTGTTGGTGCGGCGCTTGCGGATTTTGCCCCGCTTCTGCTGCACCTGCTCATACACAGCACGCTCGATGATCGCCTCATGGACGTCCTGGAACACCACCCAATTCTCACGGTCATTGTCGATTCGTTTCTTATTCTTGTAGGACTTGGAATAAGTTTTGAAATTGAGAATGTCACCACAGTATTCTTGCAGGGAGAGAATTTTGGTGAGGGTAGAGCTGTTCCACTTGGTAGGCGGCTGCTGTTTGCCCTTGCCGGGGCGCTTGATGCCCTTCGTGAGCCAGTAGGCCCGCGGGGTCAGGACACCGTCCTTTTCAAGCTGGGTGGCGATCTGCTCTGTTCCGAAACCCTCCAAAGTCATGCTGTAAACACGGCGCACGACCTGGGCCGCCTCGTCATCCACAATCCAATGCTTTGGATCATTCGGATCTTTGATGTACCCATATGTAGCCGGAGTAGTGGCCGATCACATGGTTTACCGCGTCAGGGTCGCCCTGGACAGCGGCGGTAATGACCGGATAAGGAAGAAGATTATTCCGGGAAGCTGCGGTGTCACGCATCCGTATCACCTCCCATCAGCTCTTTCAGCAGCCGATAGGATTTCAGCCTGCGGTTGTTGATCGTCCTGCGGGCCAGGTTCATACGCTCCGCGATCTCACGGTCCGCCATTTCCAGGAACCAGTACATCAGAAGGATATCCCGGTTATCCTGGGGCAAAGCGTTCAGCGCGTCGGCCAGCAGATCGTTTTCAATCAGGATCACATCACCGCCAAGGATGAAGGTGTTGTACTCCCAGGGATAACGGTCATAGGCCGCAAGCTGCTCCATTGCGTCCTCCGGCAGCTCGCTGAAAGGGATGCTGTGCTTCTTCCTGCGGCTGATCTCTCGATAGCCATTGCAGGCCTCACACTTCAAGACCTTTTTGCAAAAGCTGTCAAAGGCGTGCTGCTTGTGTTCGGCGTGGCGATCAGGTTTCATGTTCTCACCTCCCTTCGTGCCGGGAGGCAGTTCTTTTCTTCCCCTTTCGCCCACTACTCGTTCTGCGGAAGGCTGTTTTGGCCAGCTCTGCCGGGAAAAATCAAAATTATTTTTTCTGTCGCTCATTTGTGCGCTCCTTTCGTCCTGATCGGGTGGGTGGCCGGATCAGGCAAAGGGCGGAGCGCGGGGACAGTAGAAACATCCCCGATAACGACAAAAAGCGCCTGTCTGCAAAACGCAGACAGGCGCAGAAGAATTATAAAATCTATTTACATGATTTCTGTGTTCATACTCATAGCCGGAATAGTCCGATGGAGGGGCTACGCTTTTTTTAACTGGTGCAGATCATGGACGTTGCGAAAAAGCAAAAAGGACACGGCAATACCTCCCAGATACCGCCGTGTCCTTAAAAAAGGGCGACTTTAACACACCCCCCGTATTCTTATTTTTCGAAAAGAAAACGGCGGCTTTGATTTCGTATTAAAGCCGCCGTTTTTTATTTCGCGCAAATCTGCTGTTAGCGGCTCTGTGCGAATGATTTATAAAACTTGATGCTTTGCAAATACACGGCGAGAGATACCTGCACCAACTCCCAAAAAGAGCAGTGCTGCCGGGATTGCCCATATCGCATACAGCATCCCGTTACTCATTTGTTCCACCGACAGGAGCGAAATGGCTAGTACATGATAGATCGGAAGAAGTCCAACCAATCGGAACAATGGATTTACTTCGGTGATCGGCAGCAAAACGGGAAAAAGAAAAATTGCCATCGCCGCAACCAAAGCTACAATCTGATTTTTACTGATTGCAGATAGGAACAGTGTAATTCCCGTAACGCTAAGCGTACAGGTAAATGCCAGCAGAATTTGATATTTGAGCAGCGTACCGCAGGTGATATTAAAAGGGATAAACGCTTCCACATAGTCACTGGGGGCAAATAGAATACTGCAATCCAACCCTTCTGTTCCATAAAAAACAAAAGCAAGAAGCAGGTTAAATGCTGCAATCAGCGTGGTAGTGAGAATGGCGGTGATAATACCTGCAACCACCTTTGCAGTAGCGCATTTGGTTTTACCGTACTTGTTGACTGCGATAAAGCGCACATTGTTCCGTCTGAAAATCTCCATAGCGTTTCCGACTTGGAGATAGTCGCGCCCCCAGCGGGTAAGGTCTTTCATAATGCAGACACCGATTTTCCCGTTTTCCACATCGTCCATCATGCGGGAGTAGGCGGAACGGTCAAAAAACCTGCCGCTTTCGTCGTCGTCAATGTAGTGCCGGATATTGGTTAGGTGCTGCCCTTTGGCGTAGTTCTCCAAAAAGATTTTTTGGTTCTGTATGCTGTTGCTCTCGCCGCCGTCCCTGTCCTCGTCGCCTACGGAAAGGCGGGAGTAAAGGGCTGTGATTTTATTGTAATTGCTCATGTGCATATCCCTCCTGCGTCTATAAAGGTGTTGTTTACAGTTAAGATTATGCACTCCAGCGGGCAGAGCCGTATTCCATGCCCTTGCGGTACTTTTTCGCGTTCTTGCCCTTGACATACACCGCCAGCCGGACAAAAACCGCGCCGAGGATGCCGACGCAGATATCCAGCGCATGAAAGCTGGGGGCGGAGCTGGCGAAGGCCGTCTGAAAGCCCTGCCCGATATGCAGCAGCTTTTCCGAGGCGTCAAGCCCCGGCGCCAGCCGCACCGCCTGGCAGAGCTTATCAAAGAGATACACAAAGAACAGATACGGCAGGTTTGGCAGAAGATATTTTTTGAGTTTGTCCTTCATCGCTCCACGCTCCGTTCTCTGGCCTTGACCTTTTCGCCGAGCTCCTGCTCCTTGTGCTGCGTTTTGGACTGCTCCTGCGCCTTTTCCAGCTTGCGCCGGATGGAAGGGGCTTTCTCACGGCTCAGGTTTTTAGCGGAAAACTCCCGGAAGGCCGCCGTGATCACATCGGCATCCCTGCCCTTGAAGAACACCATGTACCGGGTATGCTCGCCGGAGGTGTCTTTCTTCAAAGCAAAATCCAGACCGTATTTCTTCGCCGTGGAAGAAAAGGCCCGGATATTCTGATCCGTGATCTCGATGTTGGAAACGCCGGTGTTGTGCTTCATAAGCTGCCGGAGCGTCTGCTTGCCGTGCCGGAGCTGCGGATTTTTCTTGTGCTTCTCCATATCCGCCAGCACCTTCTTCATAGCCTGCTGCAAGAGCTGAGCGGTCATTTTACTGGCCTCCACACAAAGCGCAAGGGTTTTCTGTGTGATTTCTTCCTGCAAGGCGTTCACCTCCGATCTCCGCTGCCGTACAGGTCATGGCTGACAAGGGATGTGTAATAGCTGTCCATCGTGACCGGGGCGTTATACAGCGCCGCCAGCAGATATTTCTTGATATTGCGGACATAGGTGGTGTTCTCCCGCATCCGGTCAAGGACATACTCGATATGCGAGGCGTTCAGCTTCAGGAACCGTGACCGGACGACCTCCGCCGGGTAATCATCCCCCGCCACACGGATCATCTCCCGGTTGGAGCAGACGGTATCCACCATGAGCTCCACCAGCTCGTCCAGCCGGTCCTTGTCAAGCTGCACGTTCTGCGAGAGTACGTCATACTCGATGTTCTCTAAGATCAATGCCCGATAGCTTTCCCGCTTTCGCATCCCGTCCTGTCCGGTCCGCTCCCCGGGGGCTGGGGGACTTGATGGGATAGGACTTGATCCTTGCGTAATTGATAGATCTGTCTTTGATGGATAGTTACTTGATTCTTCTTTATTTAATTGGGCGGGGTTCTCCTGAATTGGAGCGTCCAACATTGGATTTGCCTGTACGAGATTTTCCCGTATAGGTTTTTCCTGTGTAGGTGATGGCGCTTTAGGTTGTTCCAGAATAGTGTATTCGATAGAGCCGAGCTGCCCGTTTGCGCCACGGACACGCGCACGGATCAGATAGCCGTGCGCCTCCAGCTCCCGGATGCCACCACTGATGCTGTCAATTCCATCCTTGCAGATACGGGCAAGACCCTTCATGGTGTAGTCCCAATTCTCCGGCAGAGACAACATGAGAGATAAAAGCCCTTTCGCTTTCAGCGACAGCGACATATCCCGCAGATGATAGTTTGACATGACCGTGTAATCCCTGGTCTTTTCGATACGGAATACAGCCATCTTCGCACCTCTTTCCTCTGAAAATGAAAAGTGTTGATTTCGATGAAAAAGCCTCCGGTTTGCCTCTCGGATGTGATCCATAGGAAAACATCCATGCCCGCCTGCTTGCGGCGGTCAGAGAGGAAAAAACAGAGGCTTTCGCACCCTAATCACAACACTTGAATTTAGGTATAGAAAAAGGGCGGCTGTCTTAAAAACAGTCGCCCGAAAAGGGGATATATACAAGTTATTTGCTACTCGTCCGCCTTGAAAACCGTTGATATTACTGGCTTTTTCAAAAAGTTCTGTATCACCACTCGCACCAAACCAATATAATCCGAACCTAGTTTTCCCTGTGGGAGACGGGTTCGGATTATTTGTTTTCTTTGGAAGATTCGAGGAAACCCATTTCCGAAACGGTGTCATCAAACGACCAGAATCCAAGCCGAGAGGCCCAAGAAAAAAGAAACAGATTTAGGAGGACACTGCTATGGATAAGAAAGTGATTTCGTGTGCGTTCAATATCGATACCGCCTGCGTTGAGATTAAATACGCCGATGGAAGTATGATCTCCATCGATTGCACTTTGGTAGATGCCGAGGTTGCCCGGAATATGTTTGAGAGTAGTGAGTTGGAGTGGCTGGTTTCACGCTTGTGGTTATTTGCGCAACTTATTGTACCTTATTAATACCATTTTCAGCATTACCGGACGCGATTGGATTATTAAAGCGTTTAATTAGGTTTTAGTATTAATACCAAAAGCTATCAGGAATAAAAAACGGGCAATGAGGACATCCCCAGCCTTTGTCATCGCCAATTTTCTTGCTGACCAATTGCACGTTGCAATAAGGGCATTTTCTCGCCCATAGCGGTAGGAAACTGCTGATGGAAACTCGTTCCTCTTTGGAAATGGAAAAATCCGCTATTGTTGAAATCCGCTTTCGACCAGAACATAGAAGATTCTTTCCGCGACTATAAGAAATACAATACACGCAACGCATGCAATCATCTCGAACATTTGCATAATTTGTCCAGTTAAGGTCCTGGAGGGGACATCTATCAACATAATATGTTCCACCTCCGTGCCGTTTTAAAGGCAATTCATCCGAGGCATTCTTTTCAAAATGTCGATACCATTTTCCAGACTCGGTATGATATTTCCACGATTTTTGAGGGCTACTATTCAGCAGAATATCCGACAATTCTTCAACGGAAATATCTCTTTTTATTTTGCTTAAATCGATTTCAATGGTGGAAATCTTTTTCTCCTTCAGCTTTTTCAGCTTTTCATCGTCAATGGGATGGGTAACATAGATTTCTATAAAGAAATGTTCATCACCAGAATCTACTACGATATCCGGTATGATGTCATCAAAACGTTTTTCCAGTTCGACGTCGTCAATGGGAATCTTTCTTTCCTTGCTTATCAGTTCTTTCGGCTTGCCGGATTGCGGAAATTCGACGTAGACGGGAGGAATGACCATTTTCTCTGAACGCGAAAGAATGTCTTTTGCTGCCAAATGTAAGGAAGACTCATATCCATATTCGCAGTCCTCATTTGAACGGTGCGCAAAGTGATGCATACGCTTCTGCCCTTTGCGCGCTATAAGTTCGTCACCGCACGCAGGACAAACACACCCGCATTCCTTTCCGCTTGGTACATCATCAATACTTACGATATTGCCATCTTTTAATGCATATATCAATTTCGAGTGCTTTGTCACTGTACTATCATTCCTTCCTAAAAAATATATCTTGTTATGTTAAAGCGTCAGCCCTTCACCCCCGCGAGGGCGAGGAACTTCTTGTCAGACTGAATGGCGTGAGTCACGAACTTCCCGTCCCGGAACAGTGCGTAGGTGGTCACCGGGGCGGGGAGATTCTGCGCGGTTTCTTTGTCTGCGATCCGGACGGTTTTCAGGGGAATGCCGTGCTCTGCGGCGGCCTCCGCCACCCGGGGCACCCAATAAAAGGTGAACGGACACTGATCCGTATAGTAGAGAACGAAGCCGTCCTCCTTGATTCCCGGATGTCTGGCGCATTCCTTGAACGTTGGCTTTTCCGCCGACGGCGTCAGCGGCAGATACATGAGGGTGATCCCGCAATCCGAGGTGTCCGCGACGGTAAAGCCCTTGTAGGCCAGATACTTGGGGTCGGAAAGAAACTCCCGCTTCCTGCCCTCCGCAGAAAGGATGCATATCCCCTGCCGCCCCTGCGCTTTGGCGTCCCGGATGCACTCGCCCAGCAGGTCGGAGGAATACCCATGTCCCTTCATGGACCCGGCGATCCACAGGCAGTTGATGTAAAGATACCCCGGCGCGTCGATGGGAACCCACGCGTTTTCAGCCGGGATGTATTCGATGAAACACTTGCCCCGTTCTTCGCTGCGGTAAAAAACCAGCCCCTCCGCGAACCGCTCCTTGAGCCACGCCTTTTTCGCGACGCTCTGCTTGCCCGACATGGCGCAGCAGATGTGCTCGGAGTCAATGTTTTCGCTTGTGATTCGGATGTATTGCATATGGTTTCTCCTTTTTGCAAATTTGCCCATAACCGGCATTTCCCGACAGCCTCACGGCTGTCGGGAAAGTGGTGGGTGAATTTACTTTTCCGGATTCAGGGCGACCTGATAGTCGAAGCTGCCCATGTGGAGAACTGCGCCGTTCTTTACGCGGCTCCAGGTGTCCGGTTTCAGATTGGTGCCGTTGAGGACGGTTCCGTTGGTCGAGCCCATGTCCTGAATGTACAGGTAGCTGCCGTCCCATTCCACGGTGCAGTGCTTGCCGGAAAGCTGGTAGTCTTCCGCGTTGAGAATGATGTCGGCGCGGTCGTCACGACCCAGAACCTGAGGCGTATGGGGTGCAAGGGTGAAGCTGGTGGAAACATCCTGATGGGACGCGACGGTCATCTGGACAGTCACGCCGCCGCTGGGGGTCACGGGCTTGGTGGCGACCCACGACTCGTCCGGAACGGGGGTCGTCGTAGGAATATCAAAATCGCCGGTGGAGGGGATGGATGCCATGACGGGGTTGTTATCGACGACGGGGTTGTTATTGATGGTCGGAAGATCCCTATCCCGAAGCCACTGCTCCTGCTTCTTCCGGCTGTTGTTCACCGCGACCACGACGATCACCACGATCACGGCTACCAGTGCGACCGCGCAGCAGATGACCAGAATGAGATTTTCCCGAACCCAGTCCATAACGGAGGTCTGCGCTTCCGGCTCCTCGATCACATCGGTGGGGTCGGTAACGCCGGTGGGAGCGGCCGGGATGGCGGCGGGAACCGTGGTCAGGTCAACGGCGACGGAATCTTCCCACCGGGTATCGCCCAGCTCGTAGGCGGCGCGAACCGTGGCGTTGTTGCTGTTGGAGGTCACGAAGGCAAGGTCGATTTTGATGACGGAGCCGTCCTGAATGGTTTCCCAGACCTGCTGAGCCGCGGCGGCAGCGGAGATCTTTTCCTCGGCGGGAACCAGACCGATGCCGCCTCTGGAAACCTCCGCCATTTTCAGCATGTTGTCGGCGTTTGTCAGAGAATAGGCAGAGGTGGAGCTGCCGGTGATACCGATGGCGTAGACCGGGATGGAGGTGGCGCTGACCACGTCGATGGCCCGCTGCTGGGTGGTGCCGCCGTCGGCGAGAATGCCGTCGGAGAGGATCAGCAGGCACCGGTTCGTGCAGTAGCTGGTCTTCTTTTCCAGACTGCCCATGGCTTCCACGATGGCGCTGTACATATCCGCTCTGACGCCGTCGCGCTTAAGAGTGTCGATGGCGGCGGTGCGGGCGTCCATGGTGTCGAGGACGGCGCCCTCAACGACTTTGCTGCCCACGGTGGTGATGACCATGGAGTCACCCTCGCCCATGCGGCTGCTGATGATGTCCAGAATGTCCGTCTGCTGCTCGATCTGCTCCTTGGACATATGGGTGGAGATGTCCACCAGACAGTATACCGTGGTGGGCAGCTTTTCCTGACGCACGGTGGTCAGGACGGGGGCGGAGATCTGCTGGGAATCGATGGAAACCGTCAGGCTTCCGTTTTCGGGAAGGACGGTGCCGTAGACGAGAAGGTCATTCTGATGCTCCTCCGTCACGATCTCGTGAAAGGTCAGAAACGAATTCAGTTCAGCGGCCTGTGCGCTGACCGCGGGGCAGAGCAGAAACAAAAACAGGCAGACGCATCCTAAGAATGCGGTTATTCTTTTCATTTTGACTACTCCTTTATCCAAATTGCGATGGCGGTGTTGTTGTCCACATCCGTGCTTTTCCGCATCATGGCGCGGCAGCGGAGCAGATATACCCATTCCTCCGCTGTGGCGGCCTTGTGAAGATCGAGCATGATCTCGTCCTCCAGCAGCCGCTCCCAGAGACCGTCGGAGCACAGCAGAAACGCATGGTCTCCGGGGGAAAGCGTGATGGGCGCATGAAGCTGGGGCTTGATCTCGTCGTCGCCGATGACCCGGAACAGCTTGCTCCTGCCCTCAAAGGACGGAATTTCCGACCGGGAATGCAGCTCGCCCATTTTGATGGAAAGCTGGGCGAGGCTGTGATCCTCCGTGTAGTCCGCGAGGACGCCGTTGTGGAAGTGGTACAGCCGGCTGTCGCCGATGTGTGCCCATACCGCCTGATTTTTGTAAAGATACAGCGCGACCGCCGTGGTCTTCATCTGGTTGGCGTTGGCGCGGGTGGCGAGGATGTTCCGGTTCGCCTCGTTCATCCATGCGAGAATCGTCTCGCCGGAGGGCAGCGCCTCATCCGCCTGCCACTGGGAAAGCGCCTTGACGCCGATGGAGGACGCGGCCTTTCCGCCGCCGTGGCCTCCCAGACCGTCGCAGATGACGGCGCAGTACTGATCCGGCCCCGGGCTGAAATAGACGCAGGAATCTTCGTTTTCAGACCGGCTGCCGATGTTTGTATACCAATACCCTTCAATTACCATAGCTGTTTACCTGTTGTTTCTGGGCTGATCGGGCGGGTCGTAGCCCAGAACGATCAGCGTGTAGTTGTCCTGATACGGCAGGGCAGCGCCCATGATCCGCTGGCCGATGTGGGACGCGGCCAGCTGGACGCTGCCGCAATCGCGCAGGATGGCTGCCATTTCGGCGTCGCTTACAGTGCCGTAGACGCCGTCGCTCATCAGCAGCACCCGGTCGCCGGGGAGCAGGGGGATGGGCGTGCGGTTGTAGTCCACATGGCGCAGTTCGCCCATGCCGATGAAGCTGGTGAGCTTCCGTCCGTTGGGGTCGCGCAGGGCTTCCGCCATGGAGCGCTTGCCATCCAGAATGTCGGGCATCCAGTCCTGCAGCAGATCGTGGTCACGAGAAAGCTGGCTGATCTGACCGTCCCGGTACAGATAGACCCGGCTGTCGCCCACGGAGATCCACCGTAGCGCATTGCCCGTGATCAGGGCGGACACCACCGTGGAGCCGCTGGTGTAAAGCCCCTTGGGGCCGAGCATCTGATTGACGGCGCGGTTGATACCGGCCACCATACCCGGCAGCGCGGTGGGAACCTGATTCGCCTGAAGAGTGGAGCCGAAGGTCAGCGCCTCCATGACGATCTTCTGGCTGACCCGTTCTCCGCCGGAGAGGCCGCCCATGCCGTCGGCCAGAACCGCCAGAATGCCCGTATTGCGGAGCACGGCCGTCTGACCGAAGCTGTCCTGCTGGTAATCCCGCCTGCCGACGTCGTGGATCTTTCCGAGGGAGATACCGGGGATGGGGCAGACCGTTTCTTCCACGGTTTCCTTGGTAATGGGGACGGGATGTACCTCCGCGGGTGTGGGAGGCTCCATGGGCTGTTCGCCCGAGCACTCATGGTCGCGGACGTTCTTGCGCAGCATTGCCAGCAGCAGGATATCCACGCATGCGCCCGCCGCGAAAACGAAGCAGGCGATCTGCATGACAAGACGGAAACTGGGGACGGACTTGCGAGGGGAGGTGGGTTCGCTCAAAACCGTCGGTGTGGTGCCTTCAGAAGCCGATGGGGCGGTTTCTTCAGAAGCCGGTTGGGTGAATGTATGGGGATTAATGTAGATGCCGGAGTGAGGGGGTTCTTCTGTGGCGGTGCTGGATGGAGGGAATGCATCGCCGGGGTCAAAATTCTCACTGGCGGGTCTTATGGGAGCCTCGGTAGTTGCCGGGGGTTCCTCGATATTTGCCGCGGGTTTCTCGGTAGTCGCCGGGGGTACCTCGGTAGCTGCTGGGGTGTTCTCGGTAGTTGCTGGGGGGGTCTCGGTGGTCGCCGGGGGGGCTTCGGTAGTTGCCGGGGCCTCATCAGTGGGAGCGGTTGCTTTGTCCGATCCGCCTTTTTTGGCAGGCGCTGCCTCTACCCCGTCGGCCTCCATGGGAACACTCGTTGCCTCTGTAGTCTCAACAGTGGTAGGCGCAGTTGTTTCCGTGCCTACGGTCGTTTCTTCGGTTGCGCCCGTCGCCGTAGCCGAGACGGGATTAACCCCGGTCGGCAGCGGGGAGCCGCCGGGCACATCTTCTCCCGGGTCGTATACGAAGCCCAGATAGCCCGTGCCGATGGACGCGAGGATCAGCACCACCGCCATTACGGCCAGCAGAGACTGCCTGCGCTTTATCATTGCTGCTTTATTTCTTTTCATTCCAATCAAACCGATCTCCGCAAAGCGGCACAAATAACAGCTTCGTCGTACCAATCGTCAGAACGTCGTAGGCTTCGATTTTCTCTACGCTGAGAGCGGGCTTCCCATTTACCCGCACGATATTGCGGCCGGAACCGGGGCCAAAGTAAAAGACGCGATCCTCGTTGTCATAGGCGATGATGGCGGAATTCTCCGCGCTGATGTGGGGGTCTCCGGGGATGGAAATGTCCATCCTGGCGCTGCGGCCGATGTAGTTGTTCTGGCTGTGAATGCGGTAGTCATTGCCCTTCGTGGCGCCCTCGATGCACACCAGCCAGGCTGACTAGGTTGCTGCATCCGGAAAACATGTGATACATGCTTTTCACATTAAATGTATTAAAACTGCTGAGATCTAATTTGGTAAGGCTGGGGCATCCCTCAAACATACCAGACATGTCCATTACATTGGAAGTATCAAAACTGGTCAGATTCAAGCTGGCAAGACTGTTGCAACCAAGAAACATATTGGACATATCTGTCACTTTGGTGGTGTCAAGACAGCTGCCAAAGTCAATTTTTTTCATATTTGAGAAGTTGGCAAACATACAGGAGGAGTCAGAGTTTGCTGCAATTGTCCCGTTGGCGGCTACATACAGGTGGCCGTTGATCATCCATGCCAGCACGCTTCTATCTTTGGTGTTGGAGACGTCCCAGGCATAACTGGGGGCGTTTTTCAGGGTGCTTTGGAAAGTCAGCCTTTTTACATCTGTACATTTATGCTGATTTTGTCCCCAGAAGTATACACCAAAAGAACTGCACGATGCTTTGACCATTACGCGGGATTTCCTGTGGACCAAGTTTGCGGACGGGGCAGTCATGGTGATGGTTGCTCTCTCTGGAACCTTTATCTCTTTCAGCCGGGGAGACTCTGCCATCGAGAATTCCTTGAGTGGCTCATTCTTCTTTTCCGACGAGAGAGTGGTCATTTGCAGCAGCGCGGTCATGCTCCTGGGGCGGTTTTCCGCCCGGATGCTCATGCAGTACGCCAGAACGTCAAACTGCGCCTGCGTCAGCAGCGGCTGGCAGGTCAGGGTGTCATCCACGATCCTGTCCACAGCCGTGGGCGGCAGAATGCCGGTGCAGCAGTAATAGATCGTGGCGGCCATGGCGTAAACGTCTGTCCACGGGCCGATGCTGGCGTTGCGCTGATACTGCTCGATGGGGCTGAAGCCCTGTTTGGCCACCATCTGGGAGGACTGGACGTTGCCGTCCCGTCCCTGAATGTCCAAGTCCTTGGCCGCGCCAAGGTCAAGCAAAATCAGCCTGCCGTCCGGCCGCACCATGATATTGTCCGGGCTGATGTCCCGATGGATAATGCCATGCTCGTGAACTTCTGCCAGCGCCTGAATGATGGGCATCAGCAGGGACAGGCAGGTGTCGAAGGGCATCGGCCCCTCCCGCTGCAGCTTTTTCAGCAGCGTCTCGCCCTCGATGAAGTCCATGACAATGTAAGCCGTTTCATTCTGGATGAAAACGGATTTTACCCCCACAACGCCGGGAATGCCGCCCAGCTTCGCCATTTTCCGGGCTTCTTTCAGGAAGCTGTCGAAGCCCTTCTGGGTGCCGGTCTTTCCCATCATGGCGTTGCTCCACACCACCATGGAGCGGTTTTCCCGGCTGACCATGCCGGTGCTCATGGGGAAATATTCTTTGATCGCGACCTTCTGTTCCAGCAAAAGGTCAAAGCCTATGTAGGTGATGCCGAAGCCGCCCTGCCCCAGCATTTCGCCCACCAGATACTTTCCGTCCAGAATCGTGCCGGGCTTCAACGCGAAGGACTCCGTGTTCACGCTGCCGTAAGGGCGGCCGCACTCCGGGCAGAACTTCTGCTCTGCCGCCAGCTCATGCATACATCTCATGCATCTGCGTACTTCCATAATTCAATCCTCTCTTTTGGGGAACGTTCGGGTTCCCGCCGATTTCGCGTACTGTTCTGCATATCAATCCGCAAGCCAAGCATCCGTCACGGACAGACCCATCGACCACGAATACCCGCCGATCACCGTCGGCGTTACGATGATCGCGTCAAATGTCAGCGGCGTATCGAATGTAATCGTCTCGGAGGCAGCGCCGTCACCGGCGGGCAGGGAGATCTTGGCGATTTTCTGGAACTGCCCGTTCACTCTTCCCCACACCTGCCATTCTTTGCACTTTGTTCCCGCGTTCATGGATACTTCCATGTTGACGGTCATTTCCCTGCATCGTACCAGCGGGGTGTAAAAAACCAGCGCGTGGACATTCAGACTGAAGTTCCCGTCTTTCAGATTTGTGCTTTCCCAGTAACCATCCACATATTCGATATAGTTCTTGGGCTGTGTAGGCTTCATAGTGGGTTCGGGCTTGGGTTCCGTGGCCTTGGGCACGGTTGCTTTGGGCGTGGTTGCCTTGGGCGTGGTTTCCGCAGGCGCGGGCTGCAAGACCGGTTCTGCGGCGGCCGCTTTCATGGAGACGTTCTGCCTGGGCGCTTTTCCCGTAGCGGTCACGATGCAGACGACGATTCCCAGCACCGCGACGATACCGGCCACGGCGGGTATCAGCCATGCGGGGAGCGGCTTTTTCTGCGGCGTCTTCGGCGGCGCGTTTTTGACCGGCGGCTTCACATCTGCCGGTCTGGGAGGGACTGGCGTCGTCTGCTGCGCTTTGGCCGGTTCTGCCCGCGGGGCTGGCTTGACCGGCTCGGCCTTCCCGCCTTTTTGCAGGCGGGTGACCATTTGCAGCAAGGCGGCCATGTCCTGCGGGCGCTTCTGCGGCAGAATGCTCATACCGGCGGCCAGAACATCAAACTGCTCCTTCGTCAGCCGCGGTTTGCAGGTCAGGGTGTCTTCCACGATCCGGTCAACAGAGGTGGGCGGCAGTGTGCCGGTGCAGCAGTAGTAGATCGTGGCGGCCATAGAGTAAACGTCCGTCCACGGGCCGACGCTGGCGTTCTTCCGGTACTGCTCGATGGGGCTGAAGCCCTGTTTGGCGACCATCTGGGTGGTCTGAATCGAGCCGTCCTTTCCTTGAATATCCAAATCCTTTGCCGCGCCCAGGTCCAGAAGGACGGGCTTGCCGTCCGGCTGCACCATGATATTGTCCGGGCTGATGTCCCGGTGAATGATACCGTGCTTGTGGACTTCTGCCAGCGACTGCATGATGGGCGTCATGAGCCGGATGCAGCTGTCAAAGTCCATGGGGCCGTTCTTCTGCATTTTCTGCTGCAGCGTCTCGCCCTCGATAAAGTCCATGACGATGTAGGCGGTCTCATTCTGTGTAAAGACCGATTTCACCCCGACGACGTTGGGAATGCCGCCCAGCTTTGCCATTTTCCGGGCTTCCTTCAAAAAGCTGTCGAAGCCCCGCTGGGTGCCGGTTTTCCCCACCATGGCGCTGCTCCACACCACGGTGGAGCGGTTTTCCCGGCTGACCATGCCGGTGCATGTGGGGAAATATTCCTTGATGGCGACCTTCTGCTGCAGCAGCAGATCAAGTCCGATATAGGTGATGCCGAAGCCGCCCTGCCCCAGCATTTCGCCCATCAGATACTTTCCGTTCAGGATCGTACCGGGCTTCAGCGCGAAAGGCTCCGCGTGCACGCTGCCGTAAGCGCGCCCGCATTCCGGACAGTAGGCGATCCCTCCCGACAGGTCGTGCATACATTTCATACATCTGCGTACTTCCATAGTCCATTCCTCTTTCTTTCGGGGGAACTCGTGGGGTTCCCGCCGTTTTTTGGAACCATTACAGTAAAATAATATCACCGCTTGATACTATTGTCTACTGATTATTTGGCAAATTTAGTATATCAGATTTCCAGAATTTGCGGTCGCACGCCATGCGACAATTTTGAAAAAATTCGCCCGGCTCTGAAAGGCAGAGCCGGGCGGGGGTGATGGGGGGTCAGCGACGGTTGCTGTATTCCTTAAGAATACGCGCATCGGAGCAGTTGAGGTCCGTAAGGACGTCACAACCGGTGAGTATGTCATCCATTTCTGTTACGGCGGAGGTGTCAAAATTGGACAGATTCAGGCTGGTCAGGTCATAACACAGACCGAACATCCAAAGCATATTCGTCACGTTGGATGTGTCAAAGTTACTGAGATCCAGGCTGGTCAGGCTGTTGCAGCTGGTGAACATAAACGCCATGTCCGTTACTTTGGAGGTGTCAAAGCTGGTTAAATTCAGCTGGGTCAAACTCCCGCACTCGTAGAACATAGAATTCATGTCCGTTACTTTGGAGGTATCAAAGCTGGTTAAATCCAGCCTGATTAGACTGCCGCAGCTTTCAAATGTGCTGCGCATATTCGTCACATTGGAGGTGCTGAAGCTGGATAGGTCTACATTAGACAGATTGTCACACATCTGGAACATATAGCTCATATATGTTACGTTGGATGTATCAAAACCGGACAAGTCCAGACTGGTCAGGCTGCTGCAACCGGCAAACATTGAATGCATGTCCGTCACATTTGAGGTATCGAAGCAATTCCCAAAATCAATTGTCTTCAAATTTGCAAAGTCCTGAAGCAAACAGGAAGCGTTGGAATTCGGCGCAATCGCCCCGTCAGCAGCTACATACAGATTGCCGTTATCCATCCATGCCAGCACGCTTCCGTCCCCAGCTTCTGACACGTCCCAGGCACTACTGGGGACATTTTGCAGAGAGCTTTGGAAGGTCAGAGTTTTTACGTCTTTGCGCATATACCGCTCCTGACCCCAGAAGAAGGCGTCCTCATCAAAGGCATAGTCCGCAACCGCCATAGTATGGACTTCCATAGGGACAGTGGGAACCGGTTCCGTGGTGACGGCCTGCGCGGCCGGCGCTTTCACGGAGGAAGCGGGGGTGGACTTTTTCCCGCCGCTGCCGACGGAAATAATGAGGGCTATCACAGCCACTGCCGCCGCGATGCCGGGGATCAGCCATTTGGGAAGCGGACGGCCGGGGTCGGGCTTCAGCGGCTGGAGGTTCCGGGTTTCCGGCCGGACCGGCTCGGTTTTCGGGACGTCCCTGACGGGCGGCGTTTTTCCTGCCGGGTGGGTGACGATCTGAAGCAGAGCGTCCATATTCTGCGGGCGGTTCTGGGGCAGGACGTTCATGCAGAAGGCCAGAACGTCAAACTGCTCCTTCGTCAGCCGCGGACGGCAGGTCAGGGTGTCCTCTATCATGCGGTCGGTGGCGGAGGGGGGCAGGACGCCGGTGCAGCAGTAGTAGATCGTGGCGGCCATGGCGTAAACGTCCGTCCATGGGCCGATCTTCCCCGCCTGACCGTACTGCTCCACGGGGCTGAACCCGTGCTTGGCCACCATCTGGGAGGACTGCACATTGCCGTCCTTTCCCTGAATGTCCAAGTCTTTTGCCGCGCCCAAGTCCAGCAGGATAAGCTTGCCGTCGCTCTGCACCATGATGTTATCCGGGCTGATGTCCCGGTGAATGATGCCGTGCTTATGGACTTCCGCCAGCGCCTGCATGATGGGCGTCATCAGGCTGATGCAGGTGCCGTAATCCATGGGGCCTTCCCGCTGCAATTTTTTCAGCAGTGTTTCGCCCTCGATGAAGTCCATGACGATGTAGGCGGTCTCATTCTGGATGAAAACGGACTTGACTCCGACGACACCGGGAATACCGCCCAGCTTTGCCATTTTCCGGGCTTCCTTCAGGAAGCTGTCGAAGCCCTTTTCCATGCCGGATTTCTGCATGACGGCGCTGCTCCACACAACGGTGGTGCTGTTTTCCCGGCTGACCATGCCGGTGCTCATGGGGTAGTATTCCTTGATGGCGACCTTCTGTTCCAGCAGTAGGTCAAAGCCGATATAAGTGATGCCGAAGCCGCCCTGCCCCAGCATTTCGCCCACCAGATACTTCCCGTCCAGAATCGTTCCGGGTTTCAGGGCAAAGGGCTCCGTTTCCACGCTGCCGTAGGGGCGGCCGCACTCCGAGCAGAAGGTCTCTCCCGCCGCCAGCGCGTGCATACATTTCATACATCTGCGAATTTCCATATCATGTACCACTCTTTTCTACAGACGGATTCAGGACAGCGCACCGTTTACATAGGTGCCTTCCTGATACAGCGAGTTATTGGGCGTGAACAGCCTGCCATACCCGTTTCGGAATTCGTTGCGGATCTCGCCCACATAATGGTAGGACTTGGCGGTGATTCCCAGACCAAATCCCTGCCAGGAGTCGTTTAATGTGAGACCGTAATAGGTATGGTCGTGCTTCTTCTGCGCCGACACCATGCGCCAGCTGTCGCCCTCCACAGTGGGCTGACTTGCCGGTACAGGTGTGCGGTAAACGTAAATCCCGTAGCCGTCGACGATTCCGCCTGCAAATTCGCCGTAAAAGGTTCCGCAGTTTTCCAGCTGCAATGAGCCGAAGCCGCAGGGCTGTCCGCCGCAGATCATGCCGGTATAATACGTGGTGCTTCCCTCCCGGGACGGGTACAGCGAATCGACATGATCCGCTTCCCACAGCCACGAGCCGCTCTGCTTTACGCCGCTGTGGTATGTATAGGTGCCTTTCCCCGCGGGGAAACCGCTTTGGAAAGTTCCCCGATAGCTGCCGCCGTACTCATAGCTCAGAGTGCCATACCCACAGGGAACCCCTTGAAGCAGCATTCCGGTATATTGACCGGCAGAACTGCCGCGCCAGCTTCCCGCGTCATAGGTGACCGCCGTCTCTCCATAGGTCCACGCCCCCTCCACCGGGGCAAGCCCCGCGTCGTCGGCAAAGGTAAATACGCCCGTTTCCGGGTAGCCGTTTCGGAAGGTGCCGGTGAACGTCCCCTCCGCCCAGCTCAGCGTACCCTCTCCGTCGGGCACGCCTGATGAGGCTGTACCGACATAATTACCATCAAGATAGGGAAAGCTTTCCACCGGGACGGTCGTTTCCGGAGTGGGAGGAATGAATGTAAATGCGGCGGTTGGTTCGGTCTGAACGGCCGCCGGTTTTACGGGCTCCTGAATGGAAGGCGAGGTGCTCGGACTTTTTCCGCCGCTGCCGATGGAAATGATGAGGGCTATCACCGCCACCGCCGCCGCGATGCCGGGGATCAGCCATTTGGGAAGCGGACGGCCGGGGGCGGGCTTCGACGGCTGGAGGTTCCGGGTTTCCGGCCGGACCGGCTCGGTTTTCGGGACGTCCCTGACGGGCGGCGTTTTTTCTGTCGGGTGGGTGACGATCTGAAGCAGAGCGTCCATATTCTGGGGGCGGTTCTGGGGCAGGACGTTCATGCAGAAGGCAAGAACGTCGAATTCCTCCTTCGTCAGCCGCGGACGGCAGGTCAGGGTATCGCCTATCGTACGGTCGGTGGCAGAGGGGGGCAGGACGCCGGTACAGCAATAGTAGATCGTGGCGGCCATGGCGTAAACGTCCGTCCAGGAGCCGATCTTCCCGTCCCGGCCGTACTGCTCCACGGGGCTGAAGCCCTGCTTGGCCACCATCTGGGAGGACTGCATATTGCCGTCCTTTCCCTGAATGTCCAAGTCTTTCGCCGCACCCAAGTCCAAAAGGATAAGCCTGCCGTCGTTCTGCACCATGATATTGTCCGGGCTGATGTCCCGGTGAATGATGCCGTGCTTATGGACTTCGGACAGTGCCTGCATGATGGGGGTCATCAGGCTGACGCAGGTGCCATAATCCATGGGGCCTTCCCGCTGCAATTTTTTCAGCAAAGTTTCGCCCTCGATAAAGTCCATGACGATATAGGCTGTCTCATTCTGGATGAAGACCGAATTCACGCCCACCACACTGGGAATGCTCCGCAGTTTCGCCATTTTCCGTGCTTCTTTTAAGAAGCTGTCGAAGCCCTTTTCCACGCCGGATTTCTGCATGACGGCATCGCTCCACACAACGGTAGAGCGGCCTTCCCGGCTGACCATGCCGGTGCTCATGGGGAAGTACTCTTTAATGGCAATCTTCTGCTCCAGCAGCAGATCAAAGCCGATGTAGGTAATGCCGAAGCCGCCCTGCCCCAGCATTTCGCCCACGAGATACTTCCCGTCCAGGATCGTTCCGGGTTTCAGAGCGAAAGACTCCGCCTTCACGCTGCCGTAAGGGCGGCCGCATTCCGGGCAGACGGTCTCCCCTGCCGCCAGCGCGTGCATACATTTCATACATCTGCGATTTTCCATATCCCGGTCCTCTTTCCTGTCTGACGTTCGTTATTTCTTGCTGAATAAGTCAGAAAAGCCGTTTTTTTCCAGATGGTTGTTGATGTCTATAATGTCCAGCTCCCGCAGAATGCCGTCGATGATAACGATGTCCCGCGGGCTGGAACCGCTCAGGGAAGCGAGGTCTCCGATTTTCAGCAGCTTCTGGGTCTCGGACAGGTTCATGCCCAGAACGCGGGAAAGCCGCAGGAGCACATTCCGCTGAGGGCTGACCTCGGCGTTCAGGATCCGGTAAAGGGAGGACTTGTTCAGTCCCGCAAGCCCCGCGATGGTCTCGACGGAACGGGGCGTTTTACGCAGAAACTGGAAAAGGTAGTCGCCAAGGGCGGGGCCGTTGGCTTCGTGAAGGAGCTGCGTGACGGATGCTCCGCCTTTCAGACGGGAAACGGCAATTTCGGTGGGACCTGACTGCTGCATAAAATGACTCCTCCCTGTGCCATAAAGGGATATGTTCTGCCCATATTCGGCCAAAGATGGCTTTTTATTACGATTCTATTAAGAAGTATATCACAGCCTATTCCGGAATGCAATCGGTGAATTGCCGCGCGGACAAAAAACCGTGCCGGAGGGTCACTCCGGCACGGTTGGGAACAATATACGATTAGCCGAACACGGACAGCAGGAAGCCGGCCGCGATGGCGGAGCCGATAACGCCGGCCACGTTGGGACCCATGGCGTGCATCAGCAGGAAGTTGGAGGGGTTGTTCTTCTGGCCGACGGTGTTGGACACACGGGCAGCCATGGGAACGGCGGACACACCGGCGGAGCCGATCAGAGGATTGACCTTCCGGCCGGTGAGCTTGCACATCACGTTGCCGCCCCACAGACCGCCGGCAGTGGAAATGCCGAAGGCCACGACGCCCAGAACCACGATCTTCAGGGTGCTGGCAGTCAGGAAGGTGGAGCCGACCATGGTGGCGCCCACGGCGGTGGACAGCAGAATGGTGACGATGTTCATCAGCGCGTTCTGCGCGGTGTCGCTGAGACGGTCAGTAGCGCCGGTTTCCTTGAACAGGTTGCCCAGCATCAGGCAGCCGATCAGAGGCGCGGTGTCAGGCAGCAGCAGAGCCACGAAGATCACCACCACGATGGGGAAGATGATCTTCTCGGCCTTGGAGACGGTACGGGTCTGCACCATCTTGATCTTGCGATCCTCGGCGGAGGTCAGCAGGTTCATGATGGGGGGCTGGATCAGCGGGATCAGCGCCATGTAGGAGTAAGCGGCCACGGCGATGGCGCCCAGCAGTTCGGGAGCCAGACGGGTGGTCAGGAAGATGGCGGTGGGGCCGTCCGCGCCGCCGATGATGCCGATGGAAGCGGACTGGGGGCCGGTAAAGCCCAGCAGCACGCCGCCAAGGAAGGCAACGAACACACCCAGCTGTGCGGCAGCGCCCAGCAGCAGGCTCTTGGGATTACTAAGCAGGGGGCCAAAGTCGGTCATCGCGCCCACGCCCATGAAGATCAGGCAGGGGTACAGAGAGGTCTTGACGCCGATATAGAAGATATCCAGCAGACCGCCTTCCCGCATGATGGCGCCGTAGCTGTGGAAAAATTCACTGGAGGGATTCATGAAGTTGTCCCACAGCTCCTGGTGGTAAAGACCGCCCAGGGGCAGGTTGGACAGCAGGCAGCCGAAGGCAATGCCCACCAGCAGCAGCGGCTCGAATTTCTTGACGATGCCCAGGTACAGCAGCACACAGGCGATGATCAGCATCACCAGATTCTGCCAGCCGCCGTCGGCAAAGCCGACGAAAATGGCGTTGAAGCCGGACTTCTGCCACAGATTTAACAGGACTTCACCAACATTGATGCTCATGGTGTATCCTCCTTAGCCGAGGACGACCAGAGTAGCGCCGGTGTCAACAGTGGCGCCCTTGGAGACCAGAACCTGCTTCACGGTGCAGGCCTTGGGGGCCAGAATCTCGTTCTCCATCTTCATGGCTTCCAGAACCACCAGAACGTCGCCTTCCTTCACGGCCTGACCTGCGGTGACGTTTACCTTCAGGATGTTGCCGGGCATGGGAGCGGTGACGGCCTCACCGGCCACGGGAGCGGCAGCGGCG
>ENA-ORTW01000403-ORTW01000403.1-human-gut-metagenome-genome-assembly--contig:-NODE-403-length-60121-cov-33.622715_pt1 | contig 60121 bp, 39 predicted proteins | sample MGYA00242072_ERZ509193 | MGnify/ENA primary metagenome ERZ509193 (study PRJEB26280, sample SAMEA2338813) | human gut metagenome | biome: human gut; feature: human-associated habitat; material: faeces... | reverse complement strand
GGACACGGCCCGGGAGGATAAGTCGCTGCCGGATTCCTATTAGCCCTTGATTCGCAAGAGTCAAGGGTATTTTCTTGTCGTTGGGGGGAAAAGAGAAAATCCCCCGCGACTCAACATGGCTGCGGGGGGAAGGGAGACGCGGGCGCACGACGGAGCGACACGCGGAATTTGCAAAATAACAATAAGGCGCGTAAAGCTGCAAAAAAACAGGGGCATTGCCCCCGTTTAATTGCCGCATTCGATACTAATGGAAGTAAACACGTCCAGCAAATCGTCCACCTTCAGCGCGCGCTTCTCGTCGCCCGCCTTGTCCATGATGACGTGCCCTTGGTGCATCATCAGCAGGCGATCGCCGTACTCCACCGCATGGCGCAGGTTGTGCGTCACCATCAGCGTCGTCAGATGCTTCTCCTGTACCACTTTGTTCGTCAGCTGCATCACAATTTCCGCAGTCTTGGGATCGAGCGCGGCCGTATGTTCGTCCAGAATCAGGAAGTCAATGGGCGTCATTGTCGCCATCAGCAGTGCCAGCGTCTGCCGCTGACCGCCGGAAAGCGATCCGACGGGCACATCCATCTTATCCTCCAAGCCCAGACCCAGCGGCGCCAGCATCGCTCGATACGCTTCGAGCTTCTTGCGGTTCGTGCCGGGGGTCAGTCCGAATGGTTTGCCTTTGTTGTCCGCCATTGACAGGTTTTGTAGAATCGTCATTGTCCCGCACGTTCCCATTGCTGGATTCTGATAAACACGCCCCATCCGACGGTAGCGGCGGAACTCCTTCACGCGGGTGATGTCCTGCCCGTCCATGAGGATTTGCCCCGCATCCACCGGAATTGACCCGCAAAGCAGGTTGAGCATACTCGTTTTGCCCGAACCATTGCTGCCGACGACGCTGACAAAGCTGCCCTTGTTAATTGTGAGGGAAAAATCGCGGAACAGGCAGGTCTCCTGCACCGTGCCGGGGTTATAAATTTTGGTAATATTCTTCATTTCAAGCATGAATGCGCACCTTCTTTTTCCGCGTATTGGACAGCACAAGAATCGCGAGGAACAGCACTGCCGTGATGAGCTTCATGTCCTGCGCGTCAAGACCGAACGAAATCGCAATCGACACGCACGCCTTGTAGAGAATCGAACCAATCAGCACCATGGTGGTGGTGCGGAGGAAGGAGGCGTGGCGGAAGAGGTTTGTGCCGATGATGACGGACGCAAGCCCGGCGACCATCGTGCCTGTGCCCATCGAAATGTCGAAGAAACGCTGCTGCTGGCACATGACCGCGCCCGCGAGCGCAACCAGCGCATTCGCAATAATCAGACCAAGGATTTTGACCGTGCCCTGGTCGCGGCTGAGCGTTGTGACGACGGACGGGTTGTCGCCCGCCGCGCGCAGGAGGTAACCGCACTTCGTCCGCAGGAAGAGGTCAAGGAGAATTTTCGCAATCAGCGCAATCAGGAGGATGATGATGAGCGTGGTGTAGGGGGAAATCGCCTTGGGCAGCGACTTCGTGAAGGCGTTGCGGAAGAGCGTATCGCCGCCAAAGAGGGGGAGATTCGCCTTGTTCTGGGCGATATGCAGGTTGATGGAGTACAGCCCAGTCATGGTGATGATGCCGCTGAGCAAATCGCGGACGCGGCACTTGACGTGAATCAGCCCGGTAATCAGTCCGGCGATGCCGCCCGCCGCGCAGCCGATGAGCAGCGTCAGCCACGGCGCAACGCCTTGGAGGGTCAGCGTGGCGGAGACCGCCGCGCCCAGCGGGAAGGAGCTGTCGACGGTCAGGTCGGGGAAATCCAGAATGCGGTAGGTGATGAGAAGCCCCATTGCCATAATGCCATAGATGAGCCCTTGCTCCAGAATGCCGATGAGCATGTTCAGCGTCATAATCAGTCACCTCGTTGTGTGGATGTTTGCGGGGAAAGAAACTGCATAATAATAGGAAGGAAGCCCGGACATGCAAGACCCTTCCGGCTGCGGGAAGGCAGCCGGAAGGAAAGAAGAGGAAATGGCTTGTTTACTCTGCCGTCACGTCGATGGCGCGTTCGGACAGTTCCGCGGGGACGGTCAGACCGTATGCCGCCAGCGCATCGGGGTTGACGTACAGGTAGGAATTGCTGATGGTCTCGTAGGGGATATCCTCGGCGCTTTCGCCGCGCAGGACACGCGCTGCCATGCGGCCGGTCTGACGACCAAGTTCGGTATACTCAATACCTTCGGACGCAACGCAGCCGTTGATGACCTGCTCGATTTCGCTGCCGAACACGGGCTTGCCGTATTCTTCGGACTTCTCCAGCACAACGGCGAGGTAGCTGACGACGGTGTTGTCGGTCAGGTTCGTGGTGCAATCCACCTGCGGGAGCAGCGCGTCAAGCGCCATCGGGAGGTCAGCGCCGGTGGAAATGCCCTTGTCGATGATTTCAAAGCCGTAGTTCGGGGCAAGTTCCTTGTAGAGGGCGAGGGTCGCGTCGCTGTTGGTTTCGCTCGTCGTGTGCAGGATGCCAATCTTCGTTGCATCGGGCATCAGTGCGCGGATGAGCTTCAGCTGGGCTTCCACAGGCAGCGCGTCGCTCGTGCCGGTGATGTTGCCGGGGTTCTTGCCGTCGGCGCCGGCGAGCATGGCGCTGACCGGGTCGGACACGGCAGTGTAGATGACCGGGATGCCCGCATCCTCCGCGGCGTTGAAGGCAGCCATCGCCGCCGGGGTCGCAATCGCGCAGATCATGTCGTACTTGCCTGCCATGACATCGGCAATCTGGGCAGAAATGGCGGTGTCCGCCTGCGCGTTCTGAACGTCAAACACAACGTTTTCGCCTTCGACGAAGCCTTCTTCGGCAAGACCTTCGATGAAACCGATGCGGCAGTTGTCCAGCGAACCGTGTTCGGCGAACTGGATGATGCCGATGTGAATCACCTCGTCCGCAAGGGCGGTCGCGCTCAGCAGGAGGAACAGGGCAGTCAGCAGGGCAGTCAGCTTCTTCATCATAATGGGGTACCTTCCTTTCCTAAGTCGTCGTTTTTTTATTGGAACAAAAAACGCCCCAGTCGTTTCCGACTGAGGCGGTATTCCCGCGGTGCCACTCAGCTTCGCTTTTCTGTACGAAAAGCGCACTCATCCGCATACACTTGATATGCGCTGCCATGATAACGGGTGCAGATTCCCGTTCTGCCCTACGATGCGGCTGATGGAAAGCAATCGCATCCGCATGTCTCCATGCATCCGCCCTTACGCCCTTGCTTCCCCAACTCCCCACCTTGGGGCAAACCCTCCGGAGCCCATTCGCTGCTGCCGTCCGCGCCGCCGTCCCACTATCAGCGACTCCCTGTGCCGGACTGAGAAGCAGGTACTCTTCTCCGTCACCGGTTTATGCGACAATCATACACGCAATTTGCGCGCTTGTCAAGCCCTTTTTGCTGTTTTTGTATTGTTTTTTGGCTATTCTCCCCATTGATTTTCGGCATATAGTAGAAGGAACTTGCGCGGAACGGGAAAATGTGCTATGATGGGAAAAAGAAGCGAAAGGAAAATGCGCATGACAAACGAAGCCGAAGCAGCGATTCAGGCGCTGCAAGGGGCGTCGGAGAACGCGGAAGAGGCGCTCTGGCGCGCGGTGGTGGCGTGTCAGGAGATGCCGTTTCGCACCGCGACGGGGCTGCCGTTCACCTACTGCCTGAAAATCGGGCAGAACGGGCAGCCGAACCGCGAACTGCTCATCGACCGGCGCGAGAAGAGCAAGACGCTCTCGTGGAGCAGCGTCTGTCTGGCGTTCCGGCGCGCACGGGAAATTGGGTATGCCGACCGCCCGAAGGCGCTGGGGGATATCCGCGGCGTGAGCTATGTGTATCCGCTGCTGTGGCGGTTCGGGGTGCTGCGCGTGCCGGAAATCGTGGAGAAAAACATGTCGAATGCCCTCGATTTTGGGTTCTTTCGCGATTTGAAGGAGGCGGAAACCATGAATCAGCTGATGCGGACAACCCCGGAAGAAATGGGGCTGCACAGCCGGAACATCCTGAAGCTGCTGGAGCGGCTGGAAAAAGAGAACATCAGCGTTGTCAGCATGATGCTGCTGCGCCATAATCAGGTGCTGTACGAAGCGTATTGGCCGCCCTACACGCAGGAGCAGCTGCGCACCGTTTATTCGATGAGCAAAACGTTCACGGCGATGGCGATTGGCATCGCGGCGGGCGAGGGGAAAATCCGCCTGGATGAGCGCATTGTCGATTTGTTCCCGGAGCAGGCGAAGAACGCGCCGGATTCGCCGCAGCTGCAAATGCTCACGATTCGCCATCTGCTGATGATGTCGACGGGGCAGGGAAGCGAGCCGTTCCATCAGGAAAATGCGTGGGATGACGCGATTTCGGCGTTCCTGCGCGAGCCGTTCGCGGATGCACCCGGTGAAACTTTCCGTTACAATACGGGCGCGACGTATATGCTGTCTGCCGCCCTCAAACAGCGCGGCATCGACCTCGAGGAGTACCTGCGCGACAAGCTGCTTACACCGATGGGCATCACCGGCACGCGGTGGATTCGCGACCCGAACGGCATCTGCACGGGCGGCTTCGGCTTCTCCCTGCACCCGGAGGACATCGCAAAGCTCGGCATTCTGCTGATGCAATCCGGGCGCTGGAACGGGCAGCAGCTTGTGCCGGAATGGTACGTCCGCGAGGCGACGAGGCGGCAAATTGGCAACGGCGACGACCCGAACAGCGACTGGGCGCAGGGCTACGGCTACCAGATTTGGCAGTGTCGGCACGGGGCGTTCCGCGCGGCCGGCATGTACGGGCAGCTCTGTGTCGTGCATCCGGCGACGGACACCATTCTGGTCACGAACTGCCTTACGCAGAACATGGGCGGCGTGCTGAATGCGTACTTCGACGAAGTGCTGCTGAAGTACGAAGCGGATGCTGTGGCGGATGAACCAGAGGTTACAAAGCAACTGCGCCAAAAGACGGCGAATCTGCGCTACGAACGCGATTTGCCGGAGGACGACGGCAGCGACATTCCGCCGGAATACCTGAACTTGGATGCGCCGAACGTCTGGATGCGCCTGACACTGGATGGCGATATGCTGACAATGCGGAATACGCAGGGGCAGCTGCTTGTCATCGCCGGGCGCGGCCAGTGGCACACGATTCACCGCGCTGTGCACTGCGAACCCTTCTTCACACGCGATAAAGCCGATACGCCGGCGCTGGGTTCATGGGGGATGAAGGACGGTCGGCTGACGCTGAAAATCTTCGAGCCGGAGATGGTGGAGGAAGACACGCTGACGGTGGAAAAGACGGAACGCGGCGTCCATGTACAGATGAGAATCACCACGACGGGCGACGAAAGGGTGCTCTTCGACCAGACAATTTCGTAACTATCAGATAAATACAAACAGGACTGCTTCACGCTCGAGGCAGCCCTGTTTTTGGTATTATACTATTTCCAAATTCACCTGCGCCATCTGCTTGCGCCTTTTCCGCTCTGGCGTCCGGTCGTTCCATTTAGCGTAGCACTGCTACGCTGCATTTCACTCCCGTTAGCCAGAACGAAAAATTCGCGGCGCATCTTGGCGCATTCTCATTTGGAAATAGTATTAGCTTTGTGTAAAGTTGCGCATTTTCATCGGCACAACTGCCCGGTAGAGTGTCAGATATGCCTTGCGGAGCGGCTTCATGCCCTGCCAGAGCGTCTGATACGCCTGCCGAAGCGCCTGCGCGTCGCTGGGCAGCAAGTCCGCGCGGGCATAGAACGCCAGCGTCTCGATTTCTCCAACGACGGCCAGCGCACCCTGTGCGTGAACGGCTGCGTCTGCGCGCTGGAAGAACTGCTGCGGCGTTTCGCTGCGTCCGCGCCGCAAGCCCGCCATCCGCAGGGCATCGTGCGTCGCCTGCATCCACACCATGCAGCGTGTGCTTTCATCCTTCGCCTGCTTGTCGCGCGTGGTCGGAAATGTCCACCAAATGCGCCCGCCAGCCGCCGCCATCAGCGCAAGCAGAATCAGCAGCAGCCACGGCACGTCCGGCGGTGGATTGTCCGGCGGCGTCGGTGCGGGTTCAGGGGTATTCGTCGGCAGATTCGCTTCCGGCGAGGGCGACGGTGCGGGGGATGGCGTGCTGGTCGGTTCGTGTGAAGCCGATGAGTCGTCCATCTCCGGCGAAGGCGAGGGTGTTGGCGAGGGCGACGGGGAGGGCGATGGAGACGGCGAAACCGATGGCGTCGGCAGATCATCCGGCTGGTTGGGCGCGGACGAAGCATTCTGCGTGGATGTCCACGGCGTTGCGTCGAACGTCACCCAGCCCACGCCCCGAAAGTAGATTTCCGTCCACGCGTGGGCGCTCGTGCCGGTCACGACCGTCTGTCCTGATGCGTCCACATCCGCCACGAAGCCTTCCACATACCGCGCGGACAGCCCGACCATGCGGCACAGCACCGTCATGGCGGACGCGAAGTGCGTGCAGTAGCCTTCGCGCGTCATCAGCAGGAAAGTCGATACGAAATCAAGGTTCGACGCCTGTTCGGGAATATCCAGCGAATAGCGGCAGTACGCCTGCAAATACGACTGGATGCTGCGCGCCATTTCGTAGGGTGAATCGGCGTTTCCGGCTGCATTGCGCGCGAAGTCGAACAGGCGCTGTTCGAGGTGACCGGGCAGCCCGGTGTACAGCTTGCGGATGTCCTCGTACTGGGCGTCGGTCAGCTGTGCGCCCGCATCAATCAGCTCCGCCAAGCCGCTCTGCCCGGCGGTCAAATCAACATACGTTGCTGTCCATGTGTCGCCGGAGGTTAAATTCCGCGTCGCGAAAATCTCACTGCCCGCGTTGAAATACGGCACGATGCCGCTGCCCACGGACAATTCGCGGATGCGCTGCGGCACAAACAGGCTGCTTGCGCTGTCCGACAGCATGGTGACGGTGACGGTCTTTGTTGGCAGATTCGCCGCGAGTGTCTCGTCCGGCAGCGTCAGGTCGAATGTCTGGGAGCGCAGATTCTGCCAGCGCGGGCTGCTCCAAAGGTAGCGCCGCCCGCCTGTTTCGTCAATCCACATGCTGCCTGTGTATGAACTTTTGGTTACGGCACGCAGGTAAATTCGCCCGCTGCCGCTCACGCGAAGAACGGGGCGTTCGCTGGGGGTCGCCGCGCCGCCAAGCTGCGTCGGCCCTTGAGGATAGTACCCCTGCGAGGCAATGGAAAACACGTCGCGCGCGCTGGTAAAGAAAAGGTAGTCATAAATTTTCTGGCGCAGGGCATCCGCCGCTTCCTTCATCGGCTGAACGGTGATGCCGCCGATGGCAACGCCTGTGAAGCTCAGCAGAACGACAACAAGCGTCAGCGGCAGCACGCGCGTGACGGAAATTTCGTCGTACCCGGACACCATCAGCAGCGCAACGCATGGGATGATGGCGGGCAGCAAGCCCCACAGCGCGTCCGGGCGATTGCCCAGCCAGAGCAGCAGCGCCATCAGCAGCACCGTCGCCAGCGCCGGATATGCGCCCACGCGGCGGCTGGTCAGCCCATAGCCGATGAAACCGCAGGTTACGCCGAGAATCGCCGCGAAAGGTCGCGCGACAAGCGGAAGCGCCGCCGTCAGCCCCGAAAAATGCAGCAGCAGTGCCCGAACGACCTCAACCGCGTCCGCCGCGCCGCCTGCAATCAGCCATACAATCACGCCCGCCGCGGTGATGCCCGCCGCGAGCACTTTTCCGCGGGGGCGCGTCCGCAGGATGGACAGCAGCGCAATCACCGGCAGGCTTGTCCCCAGCGCAAGCGCCCAGAGCGACGATTCGCCCGTGACGCACAAAAGCGTCAGGATGAGTCCCGACGCCATCAAAAGTGCCAGAATCCCGCGCGAAACCGCGCTGCGCAATTCCTTTGGCAGAGCAGACACCTCCTCACCATGTTTGGAAGAAATCAACCAGCTTCGTCCAGCTGTCCGCGCGGGCGCGGTTGCACTCCTCCGGGTATTTTGCTTCCATCGTCATCATTTTCGCCAGCAGACGCTGCGTCACTTCGGGCGATTTTCCCATTCGCGCACAGCAGCGTATACGCCGCGCCGAGGGACAGCTCGGTCATGCCGATTTTCCGCGCGCAAGGCTACAAAACCTTGACGGTGCGCCCCTCGCAATCCACGGGAATGCGGACGGTATGCAGCGAAAACAGCTTCCTTATTTTTGGGGGCAGGGTAAAGAAACTCTATTTCCTTTATCCTTACAGCGGCAAAGGCTTCACATACCCCACCTCTACTCCAACTTCCTGCAGCTTCAAAATCATCGGCATCAGCCGCGCGTCCTCCGGCGTCTGCGTTACCAGATACAGCCGCACATTCGGCCCCATCCTCCGCATCGACAGCATCACATCCACCATCTGACTATCCAAACGCGCCGTAATCACCACCGTACACCCAACCTTCCGCATCCGCCGCATTTCCAGCAGCAGCACCTTCGCGAAAGGCTCCGGATTGCTGAAATCCGCGCGCGCAAGGTTTTCCAGCAGCATTTTCAGCCCCATGTCCTTGTCCAGCTCCACCGGGTGCGCGCCGGGCAACGGCAGCCGCGCCGGATGCTCGGCTTTCGCCGCCTGTACCATCACCGACGCGGCGGTTTCAATCAGCGCGTCGCGCAGGTCGGCGTCTTCCTCCGCATCAGCCTGCTTCGGCGGTTCGGCGCAGTCCAGCAGGACGAGCGCGTCCGGCTGAACGGGGTCTTCAAAGCGGCGAACGAGCGCCTCCTGCTTGCGGGCGGATAACTTCCAGTGGATTTTTTTCATCGGGTCGCCGGGCTGATAGGTGCGCACGTCGGTGGGGTTCGTCACGTCCTCGGAGGCGCGCGCCATGGCTTCCGTGCCCATTTCGCCGGAGGACAGGCGGAGCGGCGCGATGTCGAACAGCTGCGGCAGCACGAGCAGTTCCCCGCCGTCCATATTCGGCTTCTGGCGAATCGTGCATACGCCGAAGAAGTCCGACAGCATCACGCTCTGCACGCCGGGTTGAATCGCGCCGACGTGCGCGGCATGGAAGGTAAGCTCCAGCGCCTGTGACCGCCCCGGACGGAGCTGCATCATCTGCGTACCGCTGGCTGTGCTGTTCGCGCCGTTGACGCCGGAGAGTTCCAGCCACATCGGGGCAAGCGGAATCCACCCGCGCCGCTTGACCTGCACGTTCAGCGTCACATCCTCGCCGCGCTGCACCCGCTCGGTGGAAGCGCGGGAGGATACCTCCAGCGTGGCGGACGCGCGGAACACGCCGTAAATCCCGCTCAGGCACAGCAGCGCAATCAGCAGCGCGGGCATCAGGAAAACGGGACTGCCGGTGGAGAACGCTGCCGTCAGCAGTGTCAGCGTGACGAGAATGGGCAGCGTCAAATGCAGCGTCACCTGCCGCGCCGAACGGTTCTCTGCCTGCTTCATGGCGCTCACAGCTTCACCGGCACGGGCGTATTCTGAATGATGCGCCGGACGACACTTTCCGGCGTCACGCCCTTCATGCGTGCTTCGGGGCTGAGCACGAGGCGGTGCGCAAGCACTTGCACTGCCATGTGCTGCACGTCCTCCGGCACGATGTAGTCGCGCCCGGCGAGCAGCGCGCACGCCTGCGCCCCGTGGATGAGGGCAATGGCGGCGCGGGTGGATGCGCCCAGCTGCAGGGCGGCATCCTGACGGGTGGCGGCGGCGATGGTTGCCACATACGAGCGAACCTCCGGCGAGCAGTAAATCTGCGTGACCATTTCCTGCATGGCGATAACATCCGCCGCCGAGCAGACGGGGGACAGCGTCGCCATCGGCTTCACCACGCCGGAATAGCGCTCCAGCACGTCCATCTCCTGCTCAATCGTCGGGTAGCCGATGGACAGGCGCAGGAAAAAGCGATCCATCTGCGCTTCCGGCAGGGGATATGTGCCCACAAATTCGCCCGGATTCTGCGTCGCCAGCACGATAAAGGGCTGCGGCACGGGGTGCGTCACGCCATCCACCGTTACCTGCTGCTCTTCCATCACTTCCAGCAGGGCGGACTGCGTTTTGGGGCTGGTGCGGTTGATTTCGTCCGCCAGCACCACCTGACTCATCACCGAGCCTTCGCGGTATTCCGTTTCGCCGGTCTTGAAGTTGACCAGCGTGTAGCCTGTCACGTCGGAGGGCATCAGGTCGGGGGTGAACTGAATGCGCCGGAACGTGCAGTCCAGCGATTTCGCCAAGGCGCTGGCGAGCGTCGTCTTGCCCACGCCCGGCACGTCCTCAATCAGCACATGCCCCCGGCACAACAGCGCAATCAGCGCATATTCGATAACTTCCTGCTTGCCCACGATAACGGTGCTGATATTGTTCATCAGCCTTTGAATCATTTGCCGCGGCTGCATACTGCGCCTCCTCTTCGTTGATTCCTCCATCAGTATACCCGTTTTCGGCGGATATTGCAAGCAAAGGGCGCTGTTTTTACATTTGCGCGCCGCGGAGAACAAATGAATTTTCAACGCTCGTTTATCTTTCTGCTGAATGCTTGACACGGTCAAGGTTTTATGCTATGCTTCGTATTTGTTGATATTCCCGGCATTTTGCCGCATTATGGGAGGAAAGCATGATTCGCATCGTCACCGAATCCATGTCCGATTTTACGCAGGAGGAAGCCAAGGCCGCTGATCTCATCGTGATGCCGCTGCCGATTCGCTTCGGCATGGAGGAATACTGGGATGACGGCGTATCCCTGACGCAGGATGATTTTTATGCGCGCCTGCGGGTTGCCAAGGAACTGCCCAAGACCAGCCAGGTGCCGGTGGAACATTACCGCAAGTGCTTCAACCGCCTGCTGGAGAATCAGGAGGACGAAGTGCTGGTGATAACCGGCTCGTCGAAGCTGTCCGGGTGCTACCAGTCGGCGTGCATTGCGCGGGAGGCGTGCCACGACCCGGCGCGCGTGACGGTGCTGGATTCGCTGAATGCGACGTGCGCGGAGTACATGCTCGTCGATCAGGCGCTGCGCTATCGCCGCGAGGGTGTCAGCGACATGCAGACCATGCTGGCGAAGCTGCGCGATGTGATGGCGCACTACAAAATCATCGGCATGGCGGCTGACCTCAAATATCTTGTCATGGGCGGACGACTTTCGCCTTTGGTGGGCAAGCTGGGCAACCGCCTGAGCATCAAGCCGACGCTGAAGATTGAGGACGGCATCGTCAGCAAGGCGGGCATGGTGCACGGAATGGCGAAGGGGCGCGCGTGGTACATCGAGCAGCTGAAGGAGTGTCCGCCCGATCCGGACGTTCCGGTCTATATCGGCGGCGCGGACTGCCCGGAGACGGTTGCGCTCATCAAGTCGCAGATTGAAGCGGCGAATCTCGGCATTCAGGACATCCGCTGCGTCAAAATCGGGTGCCTGATTGGCACTTATGTTGGCCCTGAACTGACGCTCGTTGCGTGGAAGCGGAAATAATCAAAACGGCAGCTCTCCCCAAATCGCGGGAAGGCTGCCGTTTCTTTATCTGAATTTGCACAGCGCAACATGCAAATCCACCGTCACATGCGCATCTGCCCTTTGCGCCAGCGCATCCTTCTCCGCCGCCGACAAATCGTGATTCAGCGGCGTCATGCGCACGAAATCGCCCCATAATTCCGGCGAGACGGGCAGTGTCTCATGCACCCGCACCGCCTTCACCAGCTGTGCCTTCTCCCGCAGGTACGCATCCACCTGCCCTTCCTCGTAGGCGGACATGCCCCGCGCCGCGCGAATCTCCCGCAAATAGTCCTGCCCCGGATAGACCTTCACCAGCATGCCGTCCGGGGATAGTACGCGGCGGAACTCGTCGTAATTCGCGGGGGTCAGCACATCCAGCACGGCGGAAAACGTGCCGTCCGCAAAAGGCAGGCGGCGCAAATCCCCCACGCACCAGACGGCTTGGCAGGGTTGGTTGGTTGCTTGCAGAATCGCGTCCCGACTGATGTCGATGCCCGCACCGATGCTGTCGGTTCGGCGCGTCAGCAGAGCGTTCAGGTACCAGCCTTCGCCGCAGCCCGCGTCAAGCAGCTTTTGTGGCGCATCCGGCAGCAGCGCGTCGATGGCGTCTGCGACCGGCTGATAGCACCCCGCCGCGAACACGCGCTCACGGGCGGCAAACAGCGCCGCGTCATAGAATGTATCCGCCTGCGCCGAAAGCAGATTAACGCACCCGCGCCGGTTCACATTCACGGCGTGACCGCCCGCGCAAATCAAATTGTCGCCCTGCCGGGAAAGCAGACGGCGGCAGACAGGGCAAATCAGCCCGTGCAGGTCAGAAACGGCGGCAAACAGCTTTTCGCGCTTGGAAAGCATCACAAAATCCTCCTTGATATGCTGGACAAATAGGTCAAAGGGGTGTACAATATGCCTGAAATCCATCAGGAAAGGATGAGGAATATGTCTCGAATCGAAACCGTACGCGCCGCGATGATGCAGGCAATGAAGGATCACGACAAGGAGCGCAAGGAAGCGCTGTCGCTGCTGCTGTCCGCGCTGAAAAACAAGGCGATTGACAAGCGCGCCGACCTCACGGAGGACGAAGAGAACGCCGTCGTCCTGCGCGAAATCAAGCAGTGTCAGGAATCCATTGAGCAGGCGAACGGCCGTGAGGATATTATCGCGGAAAACACGCTGCGCATGAAGGTTTATCAGGAGTTCGCGCCGAAGATGATGTCCGAGGATGAGGTGGAGGCGGAAGTGACCGCTGTGTTGGCGGAACTGGGGCTGGATGCGCCGACCGCGAAGCAGAAGGGGCTTATCATGAAGACGCTCATGCCGCGCGTGAAGGGCAAGGCAGACGGCGCGCTGGTGCAGAATGTGCTTGCGCGGCATCTTGCGTAAGTCATTATACCAGAAATCGAAATCAAAGAAAAGGGGGAGCAGCCCGTATGAGCTGCTCCCTTTTCGATTGGGTCGAAGCATCAGCTCTCCGCCAGCGTAATCACCGTTTCTGCCGTTTTCGCGCCCACCACGTCGCCCCTGCAAGGCTCAAACGCAACCGTGCGCGTGCCGCTGCCCGCGTCCGTGAAGGACAGCTTGTAGGTCATCGTCCCGTCCGTTACGTCGTAGATGTAGCGGTTCACGCTGCCGTCAATGTACACGCGGATGCTCGTCGTGTTTTTGACAGTCATGGTGAAGGTGATTTCTTCGTTCAGCGCCGCCGTCGTTTTGTCCGCGCTGATGGCGGAAATCGTCGGCGCGGCTTCTGCTGGTTCGCTCACGTCGCGCATCGGCGGATTCGTCGCGTCCACAAAAGACGCTGCCGGAGCGGTTGCCGCGATGGTGGTTTCCCCCTTCGTTACGCTGATTGTCCCCGCCGTCAAGCCGTTCGCCGTTGCCGTAATCTTCATCACGCCGGAAGCGCCGTCGTGCTTCACCACGCAAAGGCACTTCCCGCTGAACGCAGCGTGCGTGCTGCCGGAGAGCTTTTCCACATTCGCGCCGTGACCGTTGTCCGTGCCGATAATCGTTCCGCCCACGACCGTAAAGACCACGCTGTTGTCAGCGTTCGGACAGAGCGTGCCGTTCTTGTCCTGCACATCGCAGGTGATGTAGACCAAATCATCCGACGCGGTGCTGACCGCTGTCTTGTCGCTGGAAAGCGCCAGCTTCGCGGGCGCTCCCGCCGTGTATTGAATGTCCTGCGCAATCAGATTGCCGGAAGCGTCGTAACCATTCGCAACCAGCGTTCCCGCCGCGTATGCCACCGTGTAGGCGTACTGGTTCTTCGTCCCGCGCTGCGCAAGTGCCTTTTTGCCCAGCGACGTTCCGTTCAGAAAGAGCTCAACCGACGCACAGTTCGAGTACAGCCATACGTCGATATTCCCGGATTCGTGCGTCCAGTGCGGCAGGATGTGAATCATCGGGCGGCTGTCCCACATGGACTGGTACATGAAGTAGATGTCCTTCGGGAATCCGCAGGTGTCCACAATGCCGAAATAGCTGCTCTTCGCCGGATACTTATTCCATTCGGTCGGTTCGCCGAGGTAGTCAAAGCCCGTCCAGACGAAATGCCCGCAGGAACGAGCGCTGCTTAAGTAGGCGTTCACCGTTTCTGCCGCCGTGTTGCCCCACGAAACCGCCTTGTTGTCGTAGGACGGATACGCCATGTTCGCGCTGTCCAACGCGTATACGCCGCGGCTGGAAAGCGCCGAGGTCGTTTCGCTGCCGTAAATCGGGCGGTCGGTCTGGTAGGTCTGGTTGTTGCTGTTGTAGTTGATGCCAACGACATCCACGATAGCCATCAGCGCCGCCAGATTGCCGCCGGGCGCGTTGTTGCCCATCGTCGTTGGGCGGGTGCTGTCGAGGGCTTTCACCGCGCTGTTGACCATCGTGCAGACGTTCACAATCTCGCTGGATGAATAGTCGCCGCCCGTCAGGTTCGTGCGCACTTCGTTGCCCAGCGACCACATGATGACCGCCGGATTGTTCCAGTCGCGGCGAATCGTGCTGGTCACGACTTCGGCGTAGTGGTCGGCGAAATATCGCCCGAAATCCTTCTGCTTCTTGCTCTTCGTCCAGCCGTCGAATAGCTCTTCCACCAGCAGCACGCCCTTGCGCTGGCATACGTCGAGGTATTCCGCGCCGAACGGGTTGTGCGTCAGGCGAATCGCGTTGCAGCCCATGTTAGTCAGGATGTCCACCTGCCGCTCAATGGCGCTGCGGTTCTCCGCCGCGCCGATGCACCCGCCGTCGTGGTGGACGCACACGCCTTTGAGCTTCGTGTGGATGCCGTTGAGATAGAAGCCCGTGTCCTTGTCGAATCGGATGCTTCGGTAGCCGTAGGTCACGCGCTTTGACCGCTGAACCCGATTGCCGACCTTCGCGCTGAGCTGTGCTTCGTAGAGGTTCGCCGGGGAAGCCGTCAAAAGCGCAGTCGGCGCATTGCTGGGCAGAATGCTTTGCTGATAGCTTGCCGCCAGCCCCGCCACGCCGCTTGCGCTGATGACGGTCGTCGGTGCGTAGGTGGTCAGCGCCTTGTACGCGGCGAGTTCAGCGGCGGAAAGGGCGGTTTTGACGGGTATTGCAAGCGGTACATAGATATATACCTCGTTCGCATCGAGGAATGCTTTGAAGTCGGAAACGGTCGTCGTACCCCTTTCCGCGTAAGCGAAACCGATGATATTGCTGTTGCTGGTAGCAATGCCGCCTACGGTTTCACCGTTGATGGCAGCACTGAAATGCGTGCAGAATGTTCCTGCTGCATCGATGCCGTCGAACGTGCAAAAATAGCGGTCAACATTGTTTCCAGCCTTCGTCCAATTCATCGAAGATGTCAGCTTGAATTTGGCGACCCGCTGCACATACACCCCGCGCGCCAAATCCACTTCATCGCACACCCACTGCTGACCGTTCTCATCCGTGTAGTTCCCGCCGGAGGGAACCGGGATGCCCGGCAGCGCGTTCGGCGTTTGCAGCGTCAGCGTCTGCGATTCGTTCGCGCCGTCCGACACCGTGACCGTCACCGTTCCGCCGTCGCCCGCGCTGACAATCGGCACGGGCGCAGTCGGGAGCGGCACGCCGTTCTGCGTGCTTTTGCCGTACACATGCAGCGCCCCCAGCGGTTTTCCCGCCAGCGCGTTCTCGCACGTCAGCGGATTGCCCGATGCCGACACGCTTTTCCCGTTTTCCATCAAATCCCGCTGCTGCGCGTCGCTGATGTGCCATAGCTTCGGGCTGCGGTACGTTACCGTCGCGCTGACGTTCTGCGTTTCTCCTGCCGCAATCACCGCCGACGCATCCGCCGTGCCGACTTTCGCGCCGTCCGGGTCGTACAAATCCACCGTGAACGTCGCGGACGCTTCCGCGCCCGTCTTGTTCACCGCGTCGAACGCGACAACCGTTTCGCCGTTGGTCAGGTCGCTGTCCAGCTTCGGGGTCGTCACGCGGATATTCTCCATGCGAATCTGGTCATCCAGCAGCGTCACCAGTTCCACCGGGCGAATCATTCCGCTGCCGGAGTACCAGCGCGACGACGGCTGTTCATTGCGCACAAACACCGCAATCGTGTTCACGCCGCTGACCATCTGTTCCGTCGCATCCACCGCGAACGGATTGTAGCCGCAATAATTCTTGTGTACCTGCTGCCCGTTGACGTACACCGTCGATTCCATGTACACGCCGTCAAAGCACAGCACATACCGCCGCCCGTTCTGCTTGTTCACGCTGACGGTCGTGCGATACCACGCGTCGCCGCCATCCAGATACCCGCCCTCATACGTCGCTGGGCTGGACGCATTGAAGTCCAGCCCCACCGACCAGTCGTGCGGCACGCTGACCGTCCGCCAGCTTGCGTCGTCAAACCCCGCTGCCGCTTCGGCGGTCGAGGAATACCCCGTGTTCGCCGTCGCGGGAATCAGGTTGAACTTCCACGAATTGAGCGGAACGGCGGAAACAAGCTGGTCAGCGGTCGTGACGGGGATGCCGATTTCCTCCAGCGCACGAAGGCGCGCATCCAGCGACGAAAACTGCTCCTGCAGCGCCGCAAGCGAGTAAAAACCGGGAACATCCGCCACGCGGTCGGTGGAAGAGGGAAAAACGCAGCCCGTTGCGGCGAAAATGCAGTTCTGCACGTCGCCGCTGGTCAGGGTGACATAGATTTCGATGTCGCCGGGCTGGGCGTAGGCGGCGGGCGGCAGGGTGACGGACGCAATGCTGCCCTGCGCGCTGCCGCTAAGAGGGATGGTTGTGCCGGTGCGCAGGTGCTTGACCGTGCCGGAAACGGCGGTGTCGCCAAGGTCAACGGGATTTCCCGCGCGGAGAACCGTGACGGTGATTCGGTGCGCCCGGCGCGCATCGGTGATGAACAGCGCGGGGATGTTCATGCGGCGCAGGGGACGGGTGAGGTCAGCGGTATAAGTGAGAGTAGTGGTAATGTCAGTCAATTTCGCTCCTCCTTGTGTGATGGGTACGGCGGCGCGGGCAGGTACGCCGCGAAATATAGGAACTTACGTTCTCTATATGTGCATGATAGCACGGATGGCCGCAATTGGCAAGAAAATTTGATTTCATTTGAATTGGCTTGATTTCATTTGATTTCGCTTGATTTTACTTGAGATGGGGGGATAGAAAGCTGCGCCTATCCGTCGCGATGGGGCTGTTCGCTTTTCCCTTGCTCCTTCTGCGCGGTTATCCGCATTCCTCCCGCCCTAATTTCGCCTCTCCCTCTTTCCTTTTCCCCCTCCCTATGGTATAATCATACTGGAATCCTATTTCCGAGGAGCAGAAGGCGTATGATGAAGGATCTGGTAGTCATCGGCGGCGGCCACGCGGGTTGTGAAGCCGCCCTCGCAGGGGCGCGCATGGGGCTTGATACCCTCCTGCTGACGCTGAATATGGACGGGATTGCCCTCATGGCGTGCAATCCCGTTATCGGCGGCAGCGCAAAGGGGCATCTTGTGCGTGAACTGGACGCAATGGGCGGCGAAATGGGGCGCGCCATCGACGATACGTTCCTGCAAAGCCGAATGCTCAATATGTCCAAAGGCCCGGCGGTTCACGCCCTGCGCGCACAGGCGGACAAGCAGCAGTACCAGAACCGGATGCGTACCGCGCTGATGACGCAGGACAACCTGACCGTCCGGCAGGGGGAAGTCGCCGCGATTGACGTCGAGAACGGGCATGTCACCGGCGTGACGACAACAACGGGGCAGCATATCTCCTGCAAGGTCGCGGTTGTCGCGTGCGGCGTGTACCTCCGCAGTCAGATTATCATCGGGGAGAGCATCACGCCGGGCGGGCCGCAGGGGCTGATGAGCGCGCCGAACCTCAGCGGCAGCTTGACGCGCATCGGTTTTCCGCTCCGGCGGTTCAAGACGGGGACGCCCGCGCGCATCGACGTGCGGACGATTGATTTCGACGAAATGACGCCCCAACCCGGCGACGAACCGGTCACGCCGTTCTCGTTTATGACCGACCGCGCGCTGCACAATACCTACGCATGCTATTTGACATGGACGACGCCGGAGACGCACGACATTATCCGCCGAAATCTCCACCGTGCGCCGCTGTATTCCGGCAAAATCCACGGCATCGGGCCGCGCTACTGCCCGTCGATTGAGGATAAAATCGTCAAGTTCGCCGACAAGGAGCGCCATCAGGTGTTCCTTGAGCCGGAAGGAATGCAAAGCCGCGAATGGTATGTGCAGGGCATGTCCACATCGCTGCCGGAGGATGTACAGTGGGAGATGTACCGCTCCGTGCCGGGCTTGCGGCGGTGCGAGCTGACGCGGCTGGCGTATGCGATTGAGTATGACTGCATCGACAGCCGGCAATTGCGCCCGACGCTGGAAAGTCTGGATGTGCGGGGGCTGTTTTTTGCGGGGCAGATCAACGGCACATCCGGGTACGAGGAAGCCGCCGCGCAGGGCTTGCTGGCGGGCATGAATGCCGCTTTGACGGCGCAGGGCAAGCCGCCGATTGTGCTCACGCGCGACCAGACGTACATCGGCGTGCTGACCGACGACCTGACGACGAAAGGCACGGACGAGCCGTACCGCATGATGACGAGCCGCGCCGAGCACCGCTTATCCCTGCGGCAGGACAATGCGGATTTGCGCCTGACGCGCATCGCCTACGAGGCGGGTCTGGCGACGCGGGAGCGCATGGAGCGCACGGAACGCAAGGCATCGGAAACCGCGCAGCTGCTGGGCGAACTCCGCAAGGCGAAGTACACGCCCGGCGTCACGCTGAACGACTGGCTGGAGAAGCATCATCAGCCGGAAGCGCAGAACGGCTTAAGCGCAGTGGAACTGCTGAAGCGCCCGGAAATCACGCTGTCAGCGCTGGCGGAGCTTTCGCCGGAGATTAGGCAATTCGGCAAGCCTGCGCAGGAGCAGGCGGAAATCTCGGTGAAGTATGAGGGCTATTTGGAGCGACAGGAGACGCTGATTCGCCACGCGCGGCAGATGGAAGAGACGCTGTTGCCGGAGAATTTGCCGTATGAGGAAGTGACCGGGCTTCGGATTGAAGCGCGGCAGAAGCTGATGAAGCAGCGTCCGCGGTCGCTTGCGGCGGCGAGCCGGATTCCGGGAGTGTCGCCCGCGGATGTGGCGGTGCTGATGGTGTTCTTGGAAAAGCATAAGGGCAATGCTTAAGTGCCTCTGGGCGGGCGGCATTACTGGATGCTTATTTGCAGCTGAATTTTCTTGTTGCAGGGGATTTCGCCTCTGCGGAGGCGACCAAAGGGCTTTCCGATCGCCCTTTGGAAACCTTCGGCGCGGACACCCCCATGTTTCTTGATCTGTATTGTTGCTTGGTATTTTACTGCTCTGAGTATTGCTTCCAAAGAAGCAAAAGGACACTAACTAAAAGCAGTTTCAATAAAGCCCAATAAACTTAGATGGGGATGCGAAGCAGTCCAGAGGGCGACCGCAAAGCCCTCTGGTCGCCTCCGCAGAGGCGAAATCCCTGCTAAACATGCGGAAAAAAGTATGAAGACGCGCACAACTCAATCGCGCGAAAGGGTCAAGGGGCAGTGCCCCTTAGAAAGAAGGAATGACGATGGGACTGTTCGCAAAACTGCGTGAAGGATTAACCAAGACGCGTGATTCGCTGATGGGGCGCGTCGATACGCTGGTGAAGGAAACGAGGAAAATTGACGAGGACTTCTATGAGGAACTCGAAGACATCCTGCTCATGTCCGACTGCGGCATGAAGGCGACAACCGCCATTATGGATGAACTGCGCCGCCGCGTGAGCGAAAACAAGGTCAAGGACGCCGATACCGCCAAGCAGATGCTCAAAGATATCATGATTGAGCAGATGGACATCCCGCGTCCGCCGCTGCGCTGGCCGATGGTCATGCTCGTCGTCGGCGTGAACGGCGCAGGCAAAACGACTACCATCGGCAAGCTCGCCCTGCGCTTTCAGAACATTGGCCGCCGGATTATCCTCTGCGCGGCGGATACTTTCCGTGCGGCGGCGGCTGACCAGCTGACCGTCTGGGCGGAACGCGCGCGTGTGCCGATTGTCAAGCACGCCGAGGGCGCTGACCCCGCGGCGGTCGTCTATGACGGCATCCAGTCCGCCAAGGCACAGGGCGCGGATCTGCTGATTGTCGATACCGCCGGCCGCCTGCACAACAAGAAGAACCTCATGGATGAGCTGAACAAGATGCGCCGCGTGATTGACCGCGAGTTCCCGGAAGCGGATGTGCGCTGTATGCTCGTGCTGGATGCAACGACGGGGCAGAACGGTCTGGCGCAGGCGCGCGCGTTCAAGGAAGTCTGCGAAATCGGCGGCATCATCCTGACCAAACTCGACGGCACGGCGAAGGGCGGCATTGCGCTTGCCATCCGGCAGGAGCTGGAAGTGCCGGTGTGGTACATCGGCGTAGGCGAGGGCATCGACGACTTGCAGCCCTTCAATGCCAAGGACTTTGTGGAAGCGCTATTCTGATGATTGTTGGATAAAGATATTCAAACGAATACTACGGCTGCTGACAACATGGGTTACCCCCAAAAGTGTCGGCGCCGAAGGGGTGGAGGGGGCGATCGGAAAGCCCCCTCCTCGCCTCCGCAGAGGCGAAATCCCCTGCGTGATGAATGCCATTTACGATGGAATAGCAGAAATATAGGAGGGCAATTATGCCGTCTTTATCAACCTATTCGGCGGAGCTGGATTATGCCTACGCACCGGGGATGTTCCCGGCGATGGAATGCCTGCTGCACCGCCCGGAAAGCTGCCGCCGCCTGCTGCTGCATAGCCGAAGCGCCGGAACCGAGGGCGCACAGCGGCTTCGCGAGGAAGCGGAAAAGCACCATATCCGTGTGGAAGAGGCGGACAAGGCGCTTTCCCGCATTTCGGGAAAGGATAACTGCTTCGCGGCGGCGGTGTTCAGCAAGTTCGAGGATGACCTGCGCCCTGACAAGCCGCATATCGTCCTGCATCACCCGTCGGACAGCGGCAATGTCGGCACGATTTTCCGCACGGCGCTTGGCTTTGACGTGCAGGATATTGCCGTCATCCGCCCGTGCGTGGATGTGTTTGATCCCAAGACCGTCCGCGCCAGCATGGGCAGCATCTTCCAGCTGCGGCTGCATGTCTATGATGATTTTTCGCAGTATCAGGCGCAGTTCCCGGAACACGCGCTCTATCCGTTCATGCTCGACGGGTCGAAGTCCCTGCCGGATGTGTTGGGCGACATTCCTGACCGATGGACGCTGATTTTCGGCAACGAGGGCAGCGGTCTGCCGCCGGAGTTCAGCCGTCTGGGGCAGCCTGTGCGCATTCCAAGCAGCAATAAGGTGGATTCGCTGAATCTGTCCATTGCCGCGGCGATTGGGATTTACGCCTTTGCAAGGCGGTGACTTGTAAATTCTTCACCCACAGGCGAAATTTGCTTGACGCAGGGCTGCGCTCTGCGCTACAATGAAGAATGCGGAATCCCTTTTTCGGAAATTGGTAGGAGGAAAGAACCATGAAGCAAAGCATGAAAAAGGCGGCGTTGGTGCTGATGCTGGCGCTGGCGGTGCTGCTTGTGCCGCAATGGAGCAATACAGCGCTGGCGGTCACAACGCCGTCGGATATCACCACGGGCAGTGACCTGCCGCCCGCGCCGCCGCTGCCTACGCCGCCCGCGAAAGGCGAAGTCGTTATTTCCGGCGCAAAGACGGTTCGCGGCGGCGAGAAGCTGACGTTCTCCGTCACCATCGACGGGAAAACCGTCCCGAACAGCGATTTGGAATGGACGCTGTACCCGGCGGATGCTTCGCTGGCGACCATCAAAAGCGGCGTTATTACCACCAAACGTGTGGCATACACGCACTATGTGCAGGTGTCGGCGGCGCTGAAAAGCGACCCGTCGCGCTATGCGAACTTCCGCCTGTGCATCGCGCCGGGCGTGAAAAAAATCACCGTCAGCGCGCCCACGACGTATGTTGATTTGAGCGGCAGCAAAACTTTGCAGCTGAAAGCGACGTGCGACCCGGAGGACGCGATTGCCGATGTCACATGGTCGAGCAGCAGCAGCAAAATCGCGACGGTGGATGCAAGCGGTCTGGTGACGGCGCGCAAGACCGGCAAAGTGACCATCACTGCCACGGCGAAGGACGGCAGCAAGGTTAAGGGCAGCATCACCCTGCGCGTCGTCAACGGCGTGACGGGACTGACCATCGAGGGCGCAAGCAGCGTCGCGGCGGGCAAGTCCATCACGCTCAAGGCGGTGATGATGCCGGCGGATGCGACGGAAAAAGGCGTCATCTGGTCGGTGGACTGCGACAAGAGCATCGCCAGCATCAGCCAGAGCGGTAAGCTGACGACCAAGAAAATCAGCGCGATTACGACCATTACCGTGACGGCGGTGTCCAAGCAGAACAGCGCGATTCGCGCCACCCACACGGTTACGATTCGCCCGGTGACGACGGGACTTGCGATTTCCGCGCCGCGCCTGACGATTGACCTCGCGTCCCCGACGCTTCAGCTGACGGCAAAATGCATCCCGGAGGACGCCTCCCAGCAGGTGACGTGGTCGACCAGCAACAAGCGCATTGCGACGGTGGATGCAAACGGTCTGGTGACGGCGAAGAAGGTCGGCAAGGTGACGATTACCGCCAAGGCGACGGACGGTTCGGGCCGCTCGGCGAAAATCACCCTGACGGTCGGCAGTGCGGTTGGCACGCTGGAAATCCGCGGCGCAAGTGCCGTTGCGCAGGGAAAAACCATCACGCTGAACGCCGTCATCACCCCCGCTACGGCGACGAACCAGAAGGTTATCTGGTCGGTGGATTGCGGAAAAGACACTGCGACCATTGACCGGCATGGGCGCTTGAAGGCTGGCAAGGGGTTCACCGCGCCTGTGACCATCACGGTAACGGCGGTCAGCGCGGAGAACAGCGCGATTACGGCGACGCGCACCGTGCAGATTCTGCCTCCGGTAACGACGGTTGCCATTTCCGCGCCGAGAAACTACATTGATGTGGACGGCGAGGACAAGACGCTTCAGCTGACGGCGCGCGTTTTGCCGGAAGATGCCGCGCAGAGCGTCACTTGGTCGACCAGCAACAAGCGCATTGCGACGGTGGATGCAAATGGCGTTGTGACCGCGCTCAAGGCGGGCACAGTGACGATTACCGCGACGGCGACGGACGGCACGGGTGTCCGCGCGAAGTTCACTGTCAAGGTACAGAAGACGGTCAAGTCGCTGACCATCAGCGGCGCGGAAAAACTCGGCGGCGGGCAGTCCACGACCATCAAGGCGACGATTCTGCCCAAGGATGCCGCGAATCAGAAGGTTATCTACTCGCTCAACTGCCCCGCGAGCGTCGCGACGATTTCGACCAGCGGCGTGCTGACCACGAAGAACGTGACAGAAATCACGACGGTAACGGTGAACGCTGTCAGCGCGGAGAACAGCACAATTTCCGCAACGTGGACGCTTGTCATTTACCCCAAGACGACGAAACTCACCTTGACGGCAGCCAGCAGCTGGATTAACGTTGGCGCGTCGGTGCAGCTGCATGTGTCGGCAACACCCGAAACGGCGCAGATGCCCATCCGCTGGCGCAGCAGCAACACCCGCGTTGCGACGGTGGATGCAAACGGCGTTGTGCGCGGCTTGAAGGCGGGTACAGCGACGATTACCGTCCGCACGACCGACGGCTCGAACAAGCGCGCGTCCGTGCGCGTGACGGTCGGCATTCCGGCGACGGGCGTGGTGATTACAGGCAACCGCATCGTCCGCGCGGGTGCGACGCTCCGGCTGATGGCGACGGTGCAGCCCGCGAACGCCACGGTGAAGCGTGTGACGTGGGCGGTCAACTGCCCCGCGAGCGTCGCGACGATTTCTGGCGACGGGAAGCTGCGCGTGTCCGCAAACGCGGAAACACAGATTATCCTCGTCACCGCGACGGTGAATGACGGTCAGCGGGTGAGCGCGGCATACCCGGTGTACATTCAGGGCAAAGCCCCGGTGCCGCCCACGCCGACCACCCCGGATGCGCCGGAAAAGTAAGCAGAATAAAGAACAGACCAGCATGGTGTGATGCCGTGCTGGTCTGTTTTGGGTGATGGATTGAAGAGGATGTTCGGGGAAAGCAGACAGAAACGGAAGTCAAGCAATTCGGTCGCGCCCATTTGGCGCGACAATGTGCAAGTGGTTGGTAGAGCAGCTTGGGGGCACTCCTGCGGGAGCGCGAAGTTACTGGCAGGGACGCTTCGCTGCCTGCGCATTGTTGACTTCTTCCTTTGAGTAGGCTTGACGAGAAACAGTTGGGGCGTTGCCCCAAACCCCACAAGGGAGCTCCGCCCCTTGACCCCGCAAGGGGCAATTGCCCCTTGACCCCTTTTCGCGATTGAGTTGGTCTCTTCTTCCTACTTCTTCCGCGTGTTTATCCCTTTAGCCTTCCAATGCAAACGGGGCGAGCGGAAGACCATTCCGCCCAAACAAAGCGACCTTCCCCCAATTCACATATGCATACCTTACCTTCGTCGGGTGGAGCACCGCCACGCTCCGCAAGCGCATCTCCGTCCCATCCAGCGTCACCGACTGCACAGGGTGATATGCCCCGTCCTCCCCGGCAATCTCCAACAGCAGTTCGCCCGTCTCCCGGCGCAGCACAGGTGCGCTCAGCGTGACAACGAGCGTATCTCCCTGCGTATACTTCCCCAGCGCGCGGGGGGATTCCGGCGCGTCCATGCCATAGACGACGCGCAGGGCAACGTCGCACAGGCGTTCACCGGGGGTACGCTTGTCGGTCGGGTGGATGTTGTCGAACTCGCCGCAGTCCAGCAGAATCGCCAGACCGCCGGGCTGGAGGGCGCTTGCCGCCCGTGCCTGTGCAAGACGCAGGCGCGCCCAGTCGTGCTTATCCTCGTCGCCGGCGGCAATCCACATCGGCAGCTGCACGTTGAGGAAGGGGAGCGAATCGTCGCGGAAAAGCTGACGCAGGCGCATCACCATCGCGGTCAGCAGCACGTCGTAATGCTCGGTTTTCGCGGTGTCATCCTCACCCTGATAATACAAAATGCCGCTCAGCGTCGCGGGAACGACGCGCTTGGTCATCGTTTCAATCAGCCCGCCCGGGCGATACGGCGAACCGGGGCCAACCGGCGGATGCCATGGACAGGCGCCGACGGCTTTGTTGATTTCTGGCCATGAGATACCGGGATTGTCCTTCTTCAGCTGAGCGACATGCGCATTCCACGCGTTCATTTCAACCCAAAAGGCATCTTCCTCCTGCCGCCACTGATCGAAGGGCTTGTCGCCGCCCTGCTCACGGTAGCGGGTGATGTAGCGCTGCCCCTCGGCGGTTGCTTCCAGCGCTTCCTTGTCCATCCAGCAGGTCACGGACGTACCGCCCCAGTAGCAGTCAATAATGCCGATAGGGCAGTCAATCGTCCGCGCGAGTTTGCGGGCGAAGAAGTACGCGACGGCGGACATATCCCGCGCATAGCCGGGGCGAACGCGCTCCCAATGAGACGCGGCTTCGGCGGCAATGGCATCGTCATCCCAGACGCTCTTTTTCGGCACGTTGAAGTAGTGCACCAGCGGGTCGTCATGCGCCGCGATTAAATCTTGCCCCTCGTCGGCGTTTTGCAGTTCCAGCTCCATGTTGCTCTGCCCGGACGCGAGGTAGACTTCGCCAACCGAAATATCGGTGGATGTGCACGTTTCTGCCCCGCAGGTGACGGTCAGTGTGCAGCTGGTCGCCTGTTCCATCGGCGGAAGATGCAGGAGGAAGCGTCCGTCGCGCGCTGTGCAGATGCCTTCGGAGAGAATCAGCCCATCCGCCGTCGTCACGCGCCCGGTGATAGTTTGCCCATCCGCCGCCGTACCCCAGACGCGCACTTCCTTGCGGCGGCACAGGACAGCGCCATTGCCAAACAGGGGCGCAAGTTTGAATTCAATCGCCATTAGTCGTCCTTCTTTCCCATAAACGCGAGATTGTGCGAGATGAGCAGGCAGCGCTGGCGCACGCAGTCCGGCGAACGCAGCGGGTCTTTGGGCGTGTGCAGCAGATAGTCGCACAGGCGGTCAATGTCCGTTTCGGCAACATGCAGGCGCGTGTCCGACGAGGCATAGTAGATGTACACCTTGCCGTCGTCATCCGCAATCGCGCCGTTGGAGAACACGACATTGCTCACGTCGCCCACGCGCTCGTGCCCCATCGGGCCAAGCAGCATCCCCGACGGTTCGGCAATCACGCGCGACGGGTCATCCAGCGCCGTCATGAAGGCGTACAGCACATAGCGCAGCCCTGCCGCCGTGTTACGAACGCCGTGCGCGATGTGAATCCAGCCCTTGTCGGTGCGAATTGGCGTTGCGCCCGCGCCGTTTTTGCTTTCGGTGATGGTGTGGTAGCGGCGCAGGGAGATGATTTTCTCCTCATCAATGACGGGGTGCTCAATATCCTTGCACAGCCCGAAGCCGATGCCGCCGCCCGAACCCGTCTCGATGAAATCATCCATCGGACGGGTGTAGAAGGCATATTGCCCGTCCACAAATTCGGGGTGGAGGACGACGTTGCGCTGCTGCGGCGAACGGAGCGTCTTGAGGTTCGGCAGACGCTCCCAGTTCTGCAAGTCCTTCGTGCGTACGATGCCCGCCGCCGCAACCGCCGCGGACAAATCGCTGCTGGTGCGGTCTTTGCTTTCGGAGCAGAATACGCCGTAAATCCAGCCGTCTTCATGCTGCGTCAGGCGCATGTCGTAGACGTTCGTTTCCTCCGCGCAGGTATCGGGGAGGACGACAGGATAATCCCGGAAGCGGAAGCCCTCAGTGGGCTTGTCGGATTCCGCGACGGCGAAGAAGGACTTGCGATCCATGCCCTCGACGCGCACGACGAGGCAGTACTTGCCGTTCAGCTTGATTGCGCCGCTGTTCATGGTGGCATTGACGCCGAGGCGCTGCATCATGAAGGGGTTCGACGCGGGGTCAGCGTCGTACATCCAGAAGGGCGGGATATGCTCGCGGGTGAGGACGGGGTAGCGGTAGCGGGTATAAAGCCCGTTATAGAAGTGGTCATTGGCGGGGTTCGGGCGCGCGATGAGGCGCTCGTAGGACTCCATCAGGGAGGAAAAACTGCGGATTTGCATAGCAGTGGTCGCTCCTTTGCATTGTTTGTTTAGTACAGGTGCTAAGGGAATTGATTTTGATTGTGGCAGGGGGAATCGCCTCTGCGGAGGCGAAATCTCTGCATCAATACGCGAAAGCAGTATGAAAGAGAAGTCAACTCAATCGCGCGAAAGGGTCAAGGGAGGGGACTTCGTCCCGTTTCATTCTCCCTTGCGGAGTCCAGAGGCAGCGTCTCTGGCGCCTCCTCCTGCACAAAAAGAGGGATGTACGCACTCGTACATCCCCGCAAAATCAGAAATCGTCCTGCGCGATGTCGTCGCCCCATTGGAGCTTGGAGTGCGCCTTGATGTAGGTGACAACCTCGTCCACCGTGGTGAACGCCAGACCGACGTTGGTGTCCGCCGCGCCGTAGTAGATGGCGATGCGGCCGGTGTCGCCGTCCTGCAATGTAGCGCAGGGGAAAACGACGTTCGGCACGAAGCCGGTCGTTTCGTAGGGCTCTTCCGGCGTCAGCAGGTGGTTTTCGCAGCGGTACAGCACCTTCGACGGCTCGTTGATGTCCAGAATCGCGCCGCCCATGGAGTACACGAAGCCGTTGCAGGTGGTCGCGACGCCGTGGTAGAACAGCAGCCAGCCTTCGGTCGTTTCAATGGGGGCAGCGCCGCCGCCAATCTTGACGGACTCCCACCAGTTGCTGCCGCGGCCCATCACATGGCGATGGTGTCCCCAGTACTCCATGTCGGGCGATTCGGAGATGAAAATATCACCGAAGGGCGTGTGGCCGGAGTCGGACGGGCGGGACAGAAGCTTAAACTTGCCGTTCACCTTGCGCGGGAACAGCACGGCGTTGCGGTTGAAGGGGATGAAGGGGTTCTCGATGCGCGTGAAGGTTTTGAAGTCCTTCGTCTTCGCCATGCCGATGGAAGCGCCGTAGAAATCGGTGCACCAAATGATGTAGTAGGTGCCATCCACCTTCACCAGACGCGGGTCATAGGCGTAGTGCGGCATTTTCGGGTTGCCGTTGTCATCCACAAAGGGCACTTTTTCGCGCTCGACGTCCCAGTGAATGCCGTCCTTGGAATGTCCGAGGTAGACATACGGGATGCCGTTGACCTGCTCGCCGCGCAGAACGGCAATGTAGCCATCCTCCCACGGCACAACGGCGGAGTTGAAGATGCGGGCAATTTCCGGCGTGGGATTGCGCCCCATGACGGGGTTCTCGCTGTAACGCCAGACGGGGGAGGAAAGCTTGTAGTCAGCCGGCTTCTCCTGCCACGGAATGTTGGGAAGGGAGGGGACGTTGAGCATCTTGACAGCCATGTTCTCGTACCTCTTTCTTACTTGTTTGTTTATACGGAAAGCAGTTGCTCTCCGGGATTAGTGAATGACAGACACCGGCGCGGCGGAATCGCGGAAGACGCATTCGCCGCCAATCACCACGCGCCCGATGGTTTTGCGGTCGCCCGCGCAGCGCTCGCCAATCAGCTTGACCGCCATGCGGCACATCGCGGGGCAATTGACACGGAAGGTTGTCAGCGGCGGCGTGTTTCCAGCGGTCGGGCAGAAATCATCGAAGCCCACGACGGAAATGTCCTCCGGCACGCGGTAGCCGCGGCTTTGCAGGTCGGTAATCAGCGCCTGCGCGGACATATCGCAGTTCACGACGAACGCAGTCGGCATTTTCTCCGGCAGCTGGAAGGTGTGGAACGTGTTCCCTTCTGGGCTGCGGTCGGAAAAAACGCATTCGGGGCGCACGGGCAAATCCTTCATCAGCATTGCGGAAAGGAAACCGAGGTAGCGCTCCATCATGGAGGACGTTGCCTTGATATCCCCGACGAAGCCGATGTCCCGATGCCCCTGCTCAATCAGCCAGTAGGTCAACTGCGCCGCGCCGAAAGCGTTGTCGCTGACAATGGCGTCAGTGGTGACAAAGGGGTCGTGGAAGTCCAGACAGATGACGGGCATTTCCTGCCGCGTCAGCAGCTGCATATACGGGGAGGTTAGCTGCCCCAGACAGATGAGCGCATCGACGTGGCGCGAACGCAGGAGATTCGGCAGGGTCAGCGCGGTCTGCATGTCATGCGTGACCAGCTCCATGATGGCGAAATGCCCCGCGTCGGTCAGCGCCTGCACGAGCTGCTTGTAGAAAGTTGCATAAAAGGACACGACGGAGAAAAAATTCTCCGGAATGAGGATGCCGACATCCAAGCCGGATGTGGGCGTGGTTTGCGGCGCGTTGGGGTTGACATAGCCGAGTTCGGATGCGCGACGGATGATTTTCTGCCGCATTTCCTCACTCACGCCGGATTTTCCCGCGAGCGCCTTCGACACGGTGACGGCGCTGACCCCCAGCTGCCGCCCAATGTCACGCATGGTGATACCGCTCATGGTGAAATAAAACCTCCAGATTTGTGGATGTTTGCGAGGGCAAAGTCCGTTTTTTTCGTTGATTTTCGGATTCCTTGATGCTTTTGTGCTTGTTGACGCAGGGGTTTTGCCTCTGCGGAGGCGACCAAAGGGCTTTCCGATCGCCCTTTGGAAACCTTCGGGTCGCCCTTGAAGTTACTTGATTTTGATTGGAAGTTTTTTAGTTTGTGTCCCTTTCGTTTCCTTCAATAAACATTACCATATTGTAACATCCGAAGGGCGCCGAAGGGGTCAAGGGGGCGATCGGAAAGCCCCCTTGTCGCCTCCGCAGAGGCGAAACCCATGCGAATCAGCAAAAATCCGCAGAAATGATAAGAAAAGTATGGATTGCAGCCATCAGCGTAATCGCCGATGGAACATTACGCCAGATGCTCCATCACCCGCAGGCACATGCGGCTGTTGTGGTACGGACACTTCCACTCTTCCACAATCGGCTTGTCCGTCGGGACGCCTGATTCGGACAGCGACCAGAACCACTCGCTGTTCGGACGCGGGTCAACGAAGGCGCGGCAGATGTAGGCAAACTGCGCTTCCGCCTGCCTCAGCCAAGTAGATGCGCCTGTCAGCTCATAGGCATTCAGAAAGCCCAGCACCGTCTCCGCCTGTACCCACCAGACACGCGTGTGGTCAACTTTGCCCTCGACAACTTCGTTCTCCAAGCCGTGGTCGGTGAATGCGCGTTCGCGGACAGCTTCCGCCAGCGTCAGGCACATGTGCAGATACGGCGCGCGGTTTGATTCGGGCAGCAGCGTCTCTGCCGCGTCCCAAATCAGCCACGAGGCCTCAATGTCGTGCCCGAAGGACTGCATGTCCAGCAAAGAGCGGTAGTCGCGGTCGTAGAAGACCTCCAAGCGGCGCTTGCCCGGATTGTACATCACGTTCAGGAAACGCTCTAAGCAGACTTCTCCGGCGCGGCGCACAGCTTCGTCCGGCATGGCGCGGTATAATTCCGCATAGCCCTCCAAAACGTGCAGCAGCGTGTTCATCGTGCGGGACGCCGTCTCGTGGCGCTCCATCAGCTTCGGGTTGTCGGACAGCTTCTCGTTGCCGACGGGGGTGAAATCCGGCTCATAGGCCTCGCCGTAGCCGCCCGCGTCGCTGCACTTCGTCTCAATCAGGCGGAAAAGCGCCATCGCCTTGTCGCGCGCAGGGGCGTAATCCGGGTCACTTTCGCCGATGGCGCGCATGTACGCCGCCAAGCCGTAAATCGCGAACGCCTGACAGTAGGTGTGCTTCGTCTTGTCCAGCGGCTCGCCGTCCGCCGTCACCGACCAGTACACGCCGCCGCGCTCGGTATCCTCAAAATGCGGCAGGAATGCGAACGCATGGCGCGCATAGCGCAGCAGGGATTTATTGCCCGTTACGCGCGCCGCCGTCGAGAACGTCCACAAAATGCGGCTGTTGAGGATGCAGCCCTTGTGCGCCCCGCACTCCACGGACAGGTCATGATTCACATAGCCGAACCAGCCGCCGTGCTCCCAATCGGTCAGGTTCTCCCAGAAAGGCAGAATGGTCGTAAGCAGATGGTGCGAACAATCCTGACGAAACATGAAGCATTCCTCTCTTCCTGTTAGCTTAACAGTTAGGTATATGGGTATTATAACCCGGAAAAATGCCCTTGTCAAGCGGCAAAAGAAGAAAAAAGCTGATAAATATGGCGAAATTTTCACCGAAAGGAACAATGAAAGGAAACGATGTAAGGCTAACGCGTAAACTAATCAGCCGGCAGGAAAAAAAGCCGTGCAGGGGCTTGCTTTCACGGCGGAAATGTGGCACAATATAAGGTAGCATCGTATCAGAATTCGGTGCTGCTTTTCAGTTTGAAACTGGGAAAGAAATAGTGGAGGAAATCAATCAATGGCGGAAACACAGAAAATCGTCATTCTGAATTTCGGCGGACAGTACACGCAGCTGATTGCGCGGCGCGTGCGCGAATGCCATGTGTATTCCTGCGTCCTGCCCTATGACGCGAGCCTGGAGACGATTCGCGCGCAAAACCCCGTGGGCGTGATTCTCTCCGGCGGCCCGGCAAGCGTGCTGGAACAGGATGCCCCCCGCTGCGACGAGGGCGTGTATCAGCTGGGCGTGCCGGTGCTGGGCATCTGCTACGGAATGCAGCTGACGGCGTATTTGCTGGGCGGCACGGTGGAAAAGGCGGCACAGCGCGAATATGGCCGAATCACTGTGACGATGGATGATAAGACGAGCCTGCTCTCCGGCATGTCGGATGCTTCCTCCTGCTGGCTGAGCCATACCTATCAGGTGAAGAAGTGCCCGGCTGGTTTCCACCCGATTGCGCACAGCACGAACTGCCCCGTTGCGGCGATGGCGAACGACGACAAGCGCATCTACGGCGTGCAGTTCCATCCGGAAGTGACCCACTCCGACGAGGGACGCACGGTCATCGAAAACTTCCTGAATATCTGCGGCTGCGTGGGCGACTGGTCGATGGAAACCTACGCGCAGACGGCGATTGCCAACATCCGCGAAATCGTGGGCGACAAGGGCACGGTGCTGCTGGGACTTTCCGGCGGCGTGGACTCCTCCGTCGCGGCGGCGCTGATTTATAAGGCCATCGGCGACCGCCTGACCTGCGTGTACGTTGACCACGGCTTCATGCGCAAAGGCGAAACCGAGCAGGTGGTGAATGTGTTCACGCACACTTTCCCCGTGCGTCTGGTTGCGTCCGACGCCAGCAAAATCTTCTATGAAGATTTGAAGGGCGTTTCTGACCCCGAAACGAAGCGCAAGATTATCGGTCGTGACTTCCTGAAAGTATTCAAGGCGGAATCCGAAAAGCTCGGCAAGCTGGACTACTTCGCGCAGGGCACGATTTACCCGGACGTTATCGAGAGTGGTCAGGCGACGGGCGCGGCGGTCATCAAGAGCCACCACAACGTCGGCGGCCTGCCCAAGGAACTCGGCTTCACGCAGCTGATTGAGCCGCTGCGGATGCTGTTCAAGGACGAAGTGCGCGCGCTGGGCGAAACGCTGGGTCTCCCGCACGATCTTGTCTGGCGTCAGCCGTTTCCCGGCCCCGGTCTGGCGATTCGTGTCATCGGCGATCTGACCCCGGAAAAGGTGGAGATTGTTCGCGAGAGCGACGCGGTGCTGCGCGAAGAAATCGCCAAGGCCGGTCTGGACGCCGACATTCATCAGTATTTTACCGTCCTGACGGGCATCCGCTCCGTGGGCGTCATGGGCGACGAGCGGACGTACGACTACACCGTCGCCATCCGCGCGGTCACGACGGACGACTTCATGACCGCCGACTGGGCGCGCATCCCGTACGACGTCGTGCGCACGATTTCCGCAAGGATTGTCAATGAGGTGCCGCATGTGAACCGCGTCGTGCTGGATGTGACGACCAAGCCGCCGGCGAGTATTGAGTGGGAATAATGAAAAAGTGGATGTGAAGGGCTGCAAAGCCTTGAAAACACGCACTTTTTCAAAACAGGATTGCCTGTTTGGTAGCAAGATGATAGCAGCCGCGGCGTTCGTGCTATTCTGATGTGTCGGATGGCGCGAATGGCTTGCGGGTGCTGGAATATAACTTTATAGGATGAAAAAGGCTCTGCTGACTTCCGTGAAGGAAGAACAGCAGAGCCTTTTGCTATTACTCGGATTGATTTGTAGGGAAATTGGTGAATATATCGGGGGGGATATGATGCCAGTGACCGGTACCTCATTTGTGCGGTGTTGCCTTAAAATTTTACCATTGAGAGTATTGACAAAATAGAGGAACTTATGTACACTAAATATGAAGTTCAACCGTTCAAATTTAATATGAAGATGGAGAGATACTATGAAGAAGTGGTACGCGAAGTCGAAGCGTCCCGGACGCAAGCAGGTGGAGGTGAAGGAGCATCTTTGCGCGGTGGGGGAATTGAGCAAAGAGTATGGAAGACAACTGGGCATGGAAAAAGAAGCGGAAATGGCCGGAACGGTTCATGATGCTGGCAAGCTCACAGATAAATTCCAAGATGTTTTGGAAGGAAACGCATCCAGAGTAGACCATGCAAGGGTGAGCGCTGCGTTTTTGTGGTGGCTGCTTATCAAAACGAGTAAATACGCAGGGAAAGAAACGAAAGAGTGCATAAGTGAAAAAATTGCAAGTACAAATTATGCACCCATTTTGGAAACCATCAATGCGCATCATGGAACGCTGCTCTGCTACGACCAGCTGAAGTATTCGCTACTTGAATGTATGACAACGCAAAAGTGGTTGGAAGGTAACGAGGGAAAAGAGGTCGCGTTGACAGGAGAAGAGAATTACAGGACGCTAAGAGATATATTTCGTGAGGAACTTCCGGACTGGAAACGAATTGGAATCAAGAATATGACGCTTGGGGAAGAAGAACGGATGCTTTGGTCGCGAATGCTGCTTTCTTGCTTGGTGGATGCAGATTACACCGCATCAGCGGAAGAAGATGGAGAAATCATCCCGGAGCCGCCGAAATGTGATGCGGAAAACTGGCTGGAGCGCTTAAATGCGCATCGGGCGGAATTAGCAAGAAACTCAACGGCTGATAAAAAACTCAATGCACTGCGGAATGCGTTGTTTGAAACGTGCGGCAGGGCGGGGGATCATGCGCCGGGGATTTACACCCTGACAGCGCCTACTGGCACAGGAAAAACGCTGGCCTTGCTGCATTTTGCGCTGCGCCAATGCCGCAAGAATGGTCAGCAGCGAATCATCATTGTGCTGCCGTTTATTACGCTGACGGAACAGAATGCAATTGAATATCGGAAAATCCTTGGGGATGACGTTTTGCTGGAAGATCATAGCCAACGGCAGCTGACAGAAGAGCAGCGAAAGTTTGCACAGCGCTGGGATATGCCAGTCATTGTGACCACATCCGTGCGATTTTTCGAGGGGCTGTTTGCGGCAAAAGCCCCGAATCTTCGGAAACTGCACCGGTTGGCGAATTCTGTAATCATTTTCGATGAAGCGCAGAGCTTGCCTGCAGAATTGTTTCCTGCGACGCTCAAAACCATTCAGGCGCTTTGCAATCTGCCGAAGAAAAATGTGACGATGCTCTTTTCTACGGCGACACAGCCGGATTATCAATCAATCCCTAATCTTGCTTGGCATGCTATGGAAATTTGTCCGAACCATGCCGATATGTATCAGCAACTTCGCCGCGTTCAGGTGACATGGCGAGTTTTGCCGAATGAGAGAATCTCGTGGGAAGAAATTGCGCAGAAGATGGCGGCGCAGCGGAGCATCTGCACCATAGTGAACATGAAAAAGCACGCGAAGAAGCTGTTTGATGCGCTGAAATTGGTATGTGAGACGGAATCAGTATTCTACATCACGACGGAATTGTGTCCGGCGCATCGGCGCGTCGTGATAGAGCAAGTCAAAAAGCGGCTGCGCGACGGCTTGCCTTGCCGTGTGGTTGCGACGCAGTGCATCGAAGCGGGGGTGGATTTGGACTTTGACAGCGTTTTCCGCGCGCTGGCCCCGCTGGAATCAATCATTCAGGCGGCGGGAAGATGCAATCGAAACGGCCGCCATCCCGAAGGCGGGCAAGTGCTTGTGTTCCTTCCGGATGAAGAAAGGCTATATCCTGATACATGGTATGAAAAGGCGGCAATGCTGGTTAGTGCATTGCATATTGAGAAACCGATTGACCTGATGAATCCGAGCGACATTCAGCGCTACTATCAGAAGCTCTTTTGGAAGCTGAAAGGGAAGAAGGAACTGAGCGAGGCTATCCAAATGCAGGATTATGCAGGGGCAGAGAAAAACTATCGCATCATCAAGAATGATGGCGTGCAGGTGCTTGTGCCATATGAACCTGAAAACAAGCTGTTTGAGAAGCTGAAGGAAGAAGCCTTGGAAAACGGCGTGACGGCGAAGTGGATGCATGAAGCTGCAAAGCTGTGCGTGACGGCATATGCGAATGATGACTTCAACTGTTATGCGGAGCAGCTGTATTTTGCGGGAAAACGGAATGAGAGCAGGCAGCCATCCGGCTATTGGGTGCTTCGCAGGAAGGGGAATTATCATATGGATACGGGGATGCAGTTGAAAAATGATGACTATATGTGGTGAAAAAATTCTTATATACCAGATTTGCCATTGACGATTCAGACGCAATACATTATACTTACACTGACAGCATTGCTTGACGCTTTGTTTAGTACGCGAACGGGCGGTAAGCTGAGAATTGAAAAAATGTAAGGATAATGCTATCCTCTCTGCTGATTTGGCAGAGAGAAGAACATGGAGGTGATGAAAAATCATGGAGATTTCAGTGACCGTTTGGGGTGACTTGGCGTGCTTCACTTCGCCGACAACGAAAGTAGAAAGGCTTTCGCAGGCAGTCCCAACACCATCAGCAGCACGAGGCATACTGTCAAGTATTTACAGCAAAAGGACAGAATTTTTTTGGATGGTGACAAAAATTGAGGTGCTGAAGCCGATTCGCTATATCAGCGTCAGGCGCAATGAAGTGAAAGACAAGTTAGGGAATGACATGCAACCAATTGACACAAATGATCCAGACAAGCGAACACCGCGGCAAACGGTTTTCCTGTATGATGTCCGCTACCGCATTACCGCGCAGATTGTGCCGCGGCCGGATTATCATGGTACGGTGGAGCAGCTGTATGCACAGGCTGAACGGCGAATTAAAGGTGGCAAGTGCTTTTGCCAGCCTGCGCTCGGCTTAAGGGAATGCGTTGCGTACTTTTCTGAAAGTGACCCGAACGAAAAGCCGATTCAGCAAGACATGGATTTGGGCTTGATGGTGTACGACATTTTTGACCTGCATGACGCGGAGGTTCGCAAGAAAACGCGGACAAGGCTGTCCCTGTATCATGCGGTGATGAAGCAGGGCGTCATTGAAGTGCCGCCCTATGATAGCCCGGAAGTCCTGAAGGGGGATGCGATATGCTGAGACCGCTGTACGATTATGCCATGCGTTACCAGCTGCTGCCGCCTCCGGGCATGGTGAAAAAGACGGTAAAGGCATGGGTTTGCCTTGGCGCAAATGGCACGTTCCTTGGCGTGAGGCAGGACGGCGAGGATGAATACTTTTGCCCTGACATTGGCAGTTTGGCGAATGGCAAAGACAAGTGCAATGTGCTGGTAGAAAAATACGAGGTTGTTTTCTGGAAAGATACGCCGGAAAGCAAAGTTGAGCAAAGAGAGAAAGGCAAAAAGCCGAAAGACAACACGCTCAAGCATCGGTATTTCCTTGCTTCTCTTCAGCAGGCAGCGCAGAAAGCCCCGGAATTGTCCGCCTGTGTGCATTTGCTGGAGGACGAAACCTCCTGCGAACAGGTCCGGCAGGAATTGATGCGGCTGAAGCTGAAGCCATCAGACCGCGTTTCATTTGAAATTGCAGGAACGCCTATTGTCGAAATTCCGGAGGTGCAGGAATGGTGGCGGGAGTTTCGTCAGCAGTTCGCGCAGCATGGCGCGGCAGAAAGCCTGTGCCTGATTACTGGAGAAAAAACGATGCCGGTTGCTACCCTGCCGCCAATTAAGGGACTCTTGCAAGTTGGCGGACATGGGCGCGGTGACGCTTTGTTTTGCTTTGATAAGCCAGCATTTTGCTCATACGGGCTAAAGCAATCGGCGAATGCGCCTGTTTCTGCGGAATCAATTGACGCGGTGAAAGCGGCGCTTGACCATCTCATGTCAAGCGAAACGCTTTCGCCAACGTTGGCGGGAATGCGCTTTGTCCATTGGTTTGACTGCTATGTTCCTGCGGAATGCGACCCGATGCAGCAAGCACTGGATGGCGATCCTAAGAATCAGGGAACAGAACAGCAGACGGAAGATGATGATGGATACGACGACGATGAAGAATTTGATGAAACGGTAGAAGCACCGTCAAATCCTGATGCTAAACGCGATATTGCAGCCAAACGCATCGAGAGCATTGAAAGCGGAGCAGCGACAACCGCGATTCCAGCCAGCACGCAGTATTACATCCTCCTGCTGTCCGGCGTTACAGGGCGTGTCATGGTTCGCAGCTACGACCACGGGAATTACGGCGAACTGGAGGAGAGCATCCAGCAATGGCGCAATGACTTGCAAATGGTCGATCTCGGTGGAACGGGATTCACAAAAATTAATTCGCTGAAAGCAATGATGATTCGTCTGATGCCGCGGCAAAAGAGCGAAAAGAACGTTTTCAAGCGGATGGACAAGGAGCTTTCAGGAATTACGCCAGCGGTGCTGCACGCAATCTTGACGGACAGTATGCTGCCGGATTCCGTGGCGGTTCGTGCGCTGCGATACATTCGCAATCAAATGGCCAGTGCCAGCGAAGAAGATAAACATGCGCCCGTGCCCAATGCAATGTGCTGCCAATGGCTGAAAGTATGGCTGATTCGGAAAAACAATCGAAAGGAAGGCGTGATAGAAGCTATGTATCAGGCGGAAAATACGAATGTTGCATACCGCTGCGGCGCGTGGGTCGCCGTGTATGCGAGTATGCAGCAGTTTGCAATGAGAGATGTTCAGGCAGGTATTGTACAGCGCTATTATGCGTCTGCTTGTCAGATGCCAGCGCTGGTGCTGGGGCAGCTGTCAATTCTCTCCGTACCGCACCAGGACAAAATCAAGGGCGACTATCTGAAGATGTATCTGGAAATGCTGGATAAGGTGACTTGTGACATTGGGGAAATCCCCACCATGCTGAACTTGGAGCAGCAGGCTTACTTTGCGCTGGGGTATCGCCAAATGACAGCGGAGTTGAATCGGAGACTCAATGAACTGCGGAAATTGAAGAAAGAACAGAAAGCTGCGGCAGAAACGGACGAGGAGGAATAAGAAAATGGCACTGCAGAACCGTTACGAATTTATGTACTATGTTGCTTGCACCAATGCCAACCCGAACGGCGACCCGGATATGGGCAACATGCCCCGGATTGACCCGCAGACCATGCAGGGATTTATCACCGACGTGGCCACGAAACGCCGCATTCGCAACTATATTGAGATTGCTTATCCGGGCGTGCCGGGCATGGGGATTTTCGTGCAGAAGGCGGTGAATCTGAACAAGCAGATTGCGCTGGCAAAGCGCGAAGCAGGGATTGAAGGTGCGAAAGAAAAAAATCCGGTTTATGCGGCACGCAAAAAAGCGTGTGAACTCTTCTACGATGTGCGCGCCTTTGGGGCTGTGATGTCTACTGGCCCCAATGCGGGGCAAGTCCGCGGTCCTGTTCAACTTGCTTTCGGCAAGAGTTTGGATTCGGTACTGCCGCTGGACATATCCATCACGCGCATGGCGGCGGCATTGGGCGGAAATGACAAATCCTACGAGGAATATGAGAAAGCGGAACAGGAAGCGTCTGAAGATAAGCTGCGCACGATGGGACGCAAGCAGATTATCCCCTTTGGTCTGTATGAGGTGCGTGGCTTCATCAGCGCGAATCTTGCAGCGGAAACGGGATTCGATGAAGCTGATATGAAGGCGCTGTTTGAGGCGATTCTCAACATGTATGAGCATGACCGTTCGGCGAGCAAGGGCGAAATGGAGGTTGTTTCTCCGCTCATCATCTTCAAGCACGAAGGCACGGATACGAATCCTGAACAGCGCGCACGTCAAGCCAAATTGGGCTGTGCACCGGCGCATAAACTCTTTGAACTGGTGACGGTGCAGAAGAAGGTGGATTTCCCACGCAATTATCGTGACTATGAAGCAAAGGTGGCGCTGGATAAGGTGCCTGCGGGGGTACGGATGGGCTTTTTGAGCAATCCTTATGGGGAAATTGTCTGGGATGAACTGCCGCAGGGAGAAAGCTGGTTTACCCGTGGATGACGAGCAGGAGTATCTTCCGTTATCGTGGCTGTCGCAGGCAGATTACTGTCTGCGGCGCGCCGCGCTGCTGCTGAATGAACGTGTATGGGTAGAAAATGTCGAGACGGCGAAAGGTCGCGCCGAGCATGAACGGGTTCATACACAGCGCGTGGAGCGGCGCGGCGATTTCATGAAGCTCTACGAGAACAGTGTCTTTTCGGACGAAATGCAAATCAGCGGAAAATGCGACTGCATTGAAGCGGTGCGGGATGAAAACGGCTGCACGATTCCCGCAGTGGATTTCCCGGTGCGGCTGCTGCCGGTGGAGTACAAGCATGGGAAGATACGCGATGAATCAGAATACAAGATTCAGCTTTGCGCGGAGGCGATGTGCTTAGAGGAAATGTATCACACGACGATCCCGGCGGGCGCGCTGTTCTACATTACCGCGCATCGCAGAGTGGATGTGGAACTTGATGAAGCGCTGCGTGAACAGGTACGGCAGACTGTGCAGAAACTCTGGAAAGTCCGCCGCGAAATGCTGATTCCGTCGGCAGTTTACGGCCCGAAATGCAAACGTTGCTCGATGCAGGAATACTGTATGCCGAAGGTAAAAACATCCGCGAAGGAATATTGCAAGGCGCTTCTTCTTGAAGCAGAGAGGGTGGAGATGGAATGAAGAAATTATTGGAAACCCTCTATGTGACAACGCCAGACAGCTACCTTTTCTGCCGCAACGAGAATATCTGCGTGAAAATTGGCGGCGAAGAGAAAGCAAGTGTACCGGCTGTGATGCTGGATGGAATCGTGTGCTTTGGGGAAATGACAGTCTCCACACCGCTGATTGGTTTCTGCGCTGAGCACGGGATTACGCTGACGTTCCTATCGTCGAATGGACGCTTTTACAGCCGCATTTGCGGGCCGGTCAGCGGCAATGTGCTGCTGAGAAAAAAGCAGTATCAAGCGCTGGATGATGATGACTTCCGCATGAAATTCGTGCAGAACCTCCTGGTGGGCAAGCTGCTCAACGAGAAAAATGTATTGATGCGCGCGGCACGGACGCAGGATGCGGCAACAGCAGAGAGTCTTCGAGCAGCCTGCCAGTCTATTAGCCAGTATGCAGCACAGCTGGAGACATGCGCAGGTGTTGACCAAATGCGCGGCATCGAAGGAGCTGCCGCAAAATGCTACTTTGCGCATTTTGACGACATGATTTCCCCACAATGCCACTTCCAGTTTGTGGAGCGCAGCAGACGACCGCCGCGCAATGAAGTGAATGCAGTCCTGTCGTTTATGTACACGCTGCAAACGCGGGACATTCAAGCGGCACTTGAAACGGTAGGCTTAGATCCAGCGGTTGGATGGCTGCACACGCTTCGACCGGGACGGCCGTCGCTGGCGCTGGACTTGCTGGAAGAGTTCCGAGCGCCGCTGTGCGACCGGCTGGCGCTGTCGCTGTTCAACAAACGTCAGCTGACGGATAAGGACTTTGAGTACGATTCGCTGGCTGTTATGCTGAACGAGCGCGGGCGCAAAACGGTACTTACCGCATGGCGTGACCGAAAGCAGGAAGAAATCACGCATCCGTATCTCGGAGAAAAAATCCAAGTTGGGCTGATTGCTTATGTACAGGCCATGATGCTGGCGCGTGTCTTGCGCGGGGATCTTGATTGCTATCCGCCGTTTGTCTGGAGGTGAAAAAATGTTGGTTGTTGTTACTTATGATGTGAATACAGCAACCGAGGCGGGAGCAGCGCGGCTTAGGCGTGTAGCGAAACTCTGCGAACGCTATGGACGGCGTGTTCAGAACTCTGTATTTGAGGTCCTGCTTGATGCAGCACAGCTGACGGCGCTCAAGGCGCAATTGGCAGCGACAATTGATGCAGAACATGACTCCGTTCGCTTCTATCGCCTTGGCAACAGTTACAAGGAACGCATTGATGTGCTTGGTTGCACTGCGCGCATTGAAGCCGGGGAACTGCTGATGTTATAGCGGAAGCTGAAAACACTTTTTTCAGCGCATGTGAATCATACATGAATGGCCGACCGTCTCGCGCGGCGTGATGTCAAAATTCAAGCGATGATTCTATGAAATATCACCAAAATAATCTCGACAAATTGCGTGGCACGATTGTTAAGCCATGCTGATTTGTAAGGGTTGAACAAAAGATTTGCAGAAATTGCATATCTTTTGCCGTCGCCCCTCGCGGAGGGGCGTGAATTGAAATGCTGATGACGGCGGACAGTTCAGCGCCTTCCAGCGTCGCCCCTCGCGGAGGGGCGTGAATTGAAATACGCCCGCGTTGAAGTCCGTGACGATCTGCTTGCCGTCGCCCCTCGCGGAGGGGCGTGAATTGAAATGCGTTTCTCGGTCGCAAACGCGGGGACGCAGGAGTCGCCCCTCGCGGAGGGGCGTGAATTGAAATCCGTGGTATGAGCGCGAGCAGGAGTACATTGGCGTCGCCCCTCGCGGAGGGGCGTGAATTGAAATGCAACGACGGTTGCGCCTATCGTCAACAAAATAATGTCGCCCCTCGCGGAGGGGCGTGAATTGAAATTTGCGCATCCTGATTGCATTTTTTGACGCTGGGGAGTCGCCCCTCGCGGAGGGGCGTGAATTGAAATACAGAGCCAAGCGAGTTACGCCGCGTCGCAGGAAGTCGCCCCTCGCGGAGGGGCGTGAATTGAAATACGCCGAGCGCTTCGGCGAACTTCACGACGCTGGTCGCCCCTCGCGGAGGGGCGTGAATTGAAATGAAAGCGTTTGCACTGCGATTTCCGAAGCGCAAGGTCGCCCCTCGCGGAGGGGCGTGAATTGAAATAAAGCTCCAATTCACCTCATCGTTGTTTGTGGCGTCGCCCCTCGCGGAGGGGCGTGAATTGAAATATCTTTGCAATATGCTTGCAAAACTCCCAAGAGGTCGCCCCTCGCGGAGGGGCGTGAATTGAAATAAAGCTCCAATTCACCTCATCGTTGTTTGTGGCGTCGCCCCTCGCGGAGGGGCGTGAATTGAAATAGCACCTTGACAGCAAGGTGACGGCACTATATAAGTCGCCCCTCGCGGAGGGGCGTGAATTGAAATTCACCACGCGATTCTTTCCGCCTCTGATTTGTCGTCGCCCCTCGCGGAGGGGCGTGAATTGAAATAAACGTCTGCAAGTCGCAGAGGCGAGAGCGAAAGTCGCCCCTCGCGGAGGGGCGTGAATTGAAATATGCCCTTTTCGAGGGCAAAGGCGTTCAGGTTTGCGTCGCCCCTCGCGGAGGGGCGTGAATTGAAATGGCTATTTGTGCATACAAGCACAGCGAGGACTTGTCGCCCCTCGCGGAGGGGCGTGAATTGAAATGGGCTCCAGCATTTCATCCCAACTATCGAAGAATGTCGCCCCTCGCGGAGGGGCGTGAATTGAAATTTATTCCCGAGCATTATCTGCATTGCATAAAAAGGTCGCCCCTCGCGGAGGGGCGTGAATTGAAATAACTCAATGCCCCGATACACGCAGCCGCGGATGTCGCCCCTCGCGGAGGGGCGTGAATTGAAATATAACCCAGCGCACAGAGCGCCGCATAGGTGCTTCGTCGCCCCTCGCGGAGGGGCGTGAATTGAAATATACAGCGACGTTTTCGGCGAAGAGAAGAACGAAAGTCGCCCCTCGCGGAGGGGCGTGAATTGAAATAACCTCGACCACGCTATTTCCACGCTGATGGACGTCGCCCCTCGCGGAGGGGCGTGAATTGAAATCATGTCGCCGTCGCTGTTTGCCGCGAACTATGAGTGTCGCCCCTCGCGGAGGGGCGTGAATTGAAATATTCAGCGCGACAGGATTCCCTTCCGTCGTGAGAGTCGCCCCTCGCGGAGGGGCGTGAATTGAAATTCCATGGCGGAACGTACATCTTCCTCGCGCCATAGTCGCCCCTCGCGGAGGGGCGTGAATTGAAATTGTCAGCTTGTGCGCGGCTTCGAGGTCGCCAGCGTCGCCCCTCGCGGAGGGGCGTGAATTGAAATCTTGTAGAGTGTTGTCCAGCGCAAACGCGCATCAGTCGCCCCTCGCGGAGGGGCGTGAATTGAAATTCGTTGCCCGACGTGCGATTCAGAATTTCCGCCAGTCGCCCCTCGCGGAGGGGCGTGAATTGAAATAGACTTGCATCACTGGGAGCGCGTCGGCATGGGCGTCGCCCCTCGCGGAGGGGCGTGAATTGAAATACGGAGTTTCTGTCGCAGGGCTTCCAAATCAGCGCGTCGCCCCTCGCGGAGGGGCGTGAATTGAAATCGATCTCGTTGGCAAACAATTCAGCTCGGACAGCCGTCGCCCCTCGCGGAGGGGCGTGAATTGAAATATACAGCAGACGCATAACCTCCCCGATGTGCTCGTCGCCCCTCGCGGAGGGGCGTGAATTGAAATATCGTACACAGAGCCGCCACCTTGCTTGGTTGCGTCGCCCCTCGCGGAGGGGCGTGAATTGAAATATTCTCCGCGACGAAGAGACTGGGAGCGTGTGGTCGCCCCTCGCGGAGGGGCGTGAATTGAAATCATTCCGTGTGCGCGTTCAGTTTGCGCGATACCGTCGCCCCTCGCGGAGGGGCGTGAATTGAAATGGCGACGTCGTGGGCGTGACGAAGAATACGGTGCGTCGCCCCTCGCGGAGGGGCGTGAATTGAAATAAAGGACATCATGGACAGCGCATTTGAAAGAATCGTCGCCCCTCGCGGAGGGGCGTGAATTGAAATAGCTGGTCAGCTGATGGTGCTGGTCGGCTGATGGTCGCCCCTCGCGGAGGGGCGTGAATTGAAATACAAAATGAAAGAAAACAACACGCAAAACGGCACGTCGCCCCTCGCGGAGGGGCGTGAATTGAAATTGGTACGACGCAGGCGACTGGCAGAGCCGCGCGCGTCGCCCCTCGCGGAGGGGCGTGAATTGAAATTCAAATGTGCAGTTATTGATGATTTGGGTCTCCGCGTCGCCCCTCGCGGAGGGGCGTGAATTGAAATACCCCATGCCATTGTCTTTCAATCCTCCATTTCGTCGCCCCTCGCGGAGGGGCGTGAATTGAAATACCCCATGCCATTGTCTTTCAATCCTCCATTTCGTCGCCCCTCGCGGAGGGGCGTGAATTGAAATACGGAGTTTCTGTCGCAGGGCTTCCAAATCAGCGGTCGCCCCTCGCGGAGGGGCGTGAATTGAAATTTTCTGCTTGATTTGAAAGCCTATCGGCTCCCGTGTCGCCCCTCGCGGAGGGGCGTGAATTGAAATACACAATGACGCAAGCAACCCTGTACATCGGCCGTCGCCCCTCGCGGAGGGGCGTGAATTGAAATTATTCCCTGCTGGTGGGACAGTGCGCACTTCCGCGTCGCCCCTCGCGGAGGGGCGTGAATTGAAATTGGAAGACGGCGGCGAGCAGGGCGAACGCCTGGTCGCCCCTCGCGGAGGGGCGTGAATTGAAATAGATGCCGGGCTTGATTTGAAACCTTACTGTGGGCGTCGCCCCTCGCGGAGGGGCGTGAATTGAAATAAAAAGGACGGGGTAACAAGCGGAATAGCAGACGTCGCCCCTCGCGGAGGGGCGTGAATTGAAATACATCCTCGTCAAGCGTGTAATCCTTCCCGTTCCGTCGCCCCTCGCGGAGGGGCGTGAATTGAAATGGGCTCCAGCATTTCATCCCAACTATCGAAGAAGTCGCCCCTCGCGGAGGGGCGTGAATTGAAATGCCGATGCCGAGGACGTACACCCCGCGCGGATGTTGTCGCCCCTCGCGGAGGGGCGTGAATTGAAATCTGCTGGGAGCATACAACACATTTTACACCGCAGTCGCCCCTCGCGGAGGGGCGTGAATTGAAATCTGATAAACATCATTGATTTCGTTTGTTTCCAGCGTCGCCCCTCGCGGAGGGGCGTGAATTGAAATAATGGGAGCTGTCGCTGTAAATCGGCTTGCGCCGTCGCCCCTCGCGGAGGGGCGTGAATTGAAATACATCCTCGTCAAGCGTGTAATCCTTCCCGTTCCAGTCGCCCCTCGCGGAGGGGCGTGAATTGAAATTGCTGTGTCTGCTGGCGGCTACGGTATGTGTTGCTTGTCGCCCCTCGCGGAGGGGCGTGAATTGAAATGTACTGACTTTCTACGTCCAACTTACGAGTTTCTGTCGCCCCTCGCGGAGGGGCGTGAATTGAAATATGCCGCCTTCTAGCACAATGACGCGTCCACCTGAGTCGCCCCTCGCGGAGGGGCGTGAATTGAAATACGCACAAGCGCCGCCGCGAAAGGAAGGGATGACGTCGCCCCTCGCGGAGGGGCGTGAATTGAAATCTTTGTGGGACGTCAAGGGTTCGAGCGGTGATACGTCGCCCCTCGCGGAGGGGCGTGAATTGAAATATCGTCGGACGTGCCGCTGTCCCCGCGCATCGCGTCGCCCCTCGCGGAGGGGCGTGAATTGAAATAGCCCTGTGACGTAGACGATCAGCGGATGGTTGCGTCGCCCCTCGCGGAGGGGCGTGAATTGAAATCATTGCGTCCTGATAATAGCCCAGTTTGTCCAGTCGCCCCTCGCGGAGGGGCGTGAATTGAAATACACCGCCGGAGCAGCTGGAAGCCCTCCGGCGGACGTCGCCCCTCGCGGAGGGGCGTGAATTGAAATCGAAAAAAAGATCAAAAAAATCTTGAAAGGGCCTGTCGCCCCTCGCGGAGGGGCGTGAATTGAAATTGTGTGCTGGGCGGCACGACATGCCCGTGGACGTCGCCCCTCGCGGAGGGGCGTGAATTGAAATATTCGGCTTGCCATCTCGGAGTGGCTGGCGGAAGTCGCCCCTCGCGGAGGGGCGTGAATTGAAATCTTTTTTAGGCAAGTATACCGCATGTGCGGCTTGTGTCGCCCCTCGCGGAGGGGCGTGAATTGAAATTCGCGATTCGCACCATATGAAACCGTTGTAGTATGTCGCCCCTCGCGGAGGGGCGTGAATTGAAATAAAAGAATCCGCAAGCATGAGCGACGCTTCGTGCAGGTCGCCCCTCGCGGAGGGGCGTGAATTGAAATGAGCGCAGTAAAGTCCCAACCGCTGTCCATGTTGGTCGCCCCTCGCGGAGGGGCGTGAATTGAAATAGGGGTGCCCGCCGGGTTTTACCCGGCGAACGTGCGTCGCCCCTCGCGGAGGGGCGTGAATTGAAATTGCGTCCGCAGACGGCGCACTGCTTGTGCATCACGTCGCCCCTCGCGGAGGGGCGTGAATTGAAATCGTTACCAGCGGCGTTGGAATCCCGCCATTCGCGTCGCCCCTCGCGGAGGGGCGTGAATTGAAATGTCAACGTCGCGGTTTTCTTTTCCGTTTCCACCTGGTCGCCCCTCGCGGAGGGGCGTGAATTGAAATACGCTGTTGTTATCGGGGTCGATGTCGGCGGTGATGTCGCCCCTCGCGGAGGGGCGTGAATTGAAATGCGCGGCGATTGACCGCAACCGTGAAGTTGGCGTCGCCCCTCGCGGAGGGGCGTGAATTGAAATAAGGGCGGCGCGTCGCATCGAAAATTCCTGCGGTGTCGCCCCTCGCGGAGGGGCGTGAATTGAAATAAGGTTGACTTCCTGCGTCGCGTAATTTCTGTAGGGTCGCCCCTCGCGGAGGGGCGTGAATTGAAATGTCTTTATCGTAATTGACAACAAGGAAACACTTTGTCGCCCCTCGCGGAGGGGCGTGAATTGAAATAAACACGCCGCTGAGACCGTCCAGCGCAAACCCGTCGCCCCTCGCGGAGGGGCGTGAATTGAAATTTGCCGTCCTTCCTCTTTCGCGTCTTGGGCTTCCGTCGCCCCTCGCGGAGGGGCGTGAATTGAAATAAGTGAAGTAAAGTCCCAGCCGCTGTCCATGTTGGTCGCCCCTCGCGGAGGGGCGTGAATTGAAATAATTCGCCATTGATTCCGTGTTTGTTCAGGTAGTGTCGCCCCTCGCGGAGGGGCGTGAATTGAAATAAATTCCCGTCTGCTGCCATTTTGACGGTGCGTGTCGCCCCTCGCGGAGGGGCGTGAATTGAAATCCCGCCGCAATCAACAGCACCGCCAAGAGCGCGCGTCGCCCCTCGCGGAGGGGCGTGAATTGAAATTGGCTCGTTCTGCCAGTCCTGCCATGTAATTTGGTCGCCCCTCGCGGAGGGGCGTGAATTGAAATTTTCTTTGCCATATTCTCCTGTTCTTTTGCGGTTTGTCGCCCCTCGCGGAGGGGCGTGAATTGAAATACGCTCCGCCTTGATGTCGTTGATTGCGTCACTGGTCGCCCCTCGCGGAGGGGCGTGAATTGAAATAACGTGCTTGCGCCACAAACGCCCATACAAATAGTCGCCCCTCGCGGAGGGGCGTGAATTGAAATACTTCGCTTCGCTTCGTTCCTCGTTTCGCAAAACCTGGTCGCCCCTCGCGGAGGGGCGTGAATTGAAATACGCGCGCCGAATCCGTCACCAACGCCGAACCCGTGTCGCCCCTCGCGGAGGGGGGTGAATTGAAATATTTTGGTAAACATCTGTATCACCCCCCAACGTATAGTCGCCCCTCGCGGAGGGGCGTGAATTGAAATGTGCTATACTCATATTGTGACCGGGACACACACGTCGCCCCTCGCGGAGGGGCGTGAATTGAAATCTTTCATGTTTCGTCCCTGCGTGGACTTCTTTGAGTCGCCCCTCGCGGAGGGGCGTGAATTGAAATCGCTCAGACCAATCATCGTGCCGAAAAGCACTGGTCGCCCCTCGCGGAGGGGCGTGAATTGAAATTCGCAGTAAATCGGGGCGCACATTAGGCGCTCCGGTCGCCCCTCGCGGAGGGGCGTGAATTGAAATACGCACGCCGCGTCCATCACCACCGCAGAATCCGTCGCCCCTCGCGGAGGGGCGTGAATTGAAATAATCGCCGCATTCGCCGCATCAATCGACGCTTCTGTCGCCCCTCGCGGAGGGGCGTGAATTGAAATCCGGCAGTACATAGCGATTTTGGCGGAGTGCGCGAGTCGCCCCTCGCGGAGGGGCGTGAATTGAAATAGGCATCATCACTCCTCCTCCGTCGTCCCAATCTGTCGCCCCTCGCGGAGGGGCGTGAATTGAAATAAAATGCCATCGGCAGACAAGTCAGCGCGAGAAGTCGCCCCTCGCGGAGGGGCGTGAATTGAAATAGCATCACCTTGTCGATGGTGGACTTGGACATGCCGTCGCCCCTCGCGGAGGGGCGTGAATTGAAATTATGAGGGTGGGCGCGTTCCAAAGTCTGTAACTTGTCGCCCCTTGCGGAGGGGCGTGAATTGAAATATCAGGCGTTCGTAAGTCTACGGCTACCGCGCTGTCGCCCCTCGCGGAGGGGCGTGAATTGAAATGATGCGCAGCGTTTGAGCGTTCGCCAGCTGGACGGTCGCCCCTCGCGGAGGGGCGTGAATTGAAATTGTTTACGGCCCCCGCTATAACCATGTAGGCGTTGTCGCCCCTCGCGGAGGGGCGTGAATTGAAATGTATGCACCTCCGTGTATTATGTATATATGCGAGTGTCGCCCCTCGCGGAGGGGCGTGAATTGAAATGTTTTGGTTAACGTGGTTGTAGTGCTGGTGCTCCATGTCGCCCCTCGCGGAGGGGCGTGAATTGGCGTGGCTGCTGGTTTTCAGGAAAGAAGGTCGGCAGCCGCGTTTTCATCCTCTGCTTCCGCTGCAAAAAAACTTTCCGAACCCTCTTGACAAAACCGTTGGAATAGGGTATAATAATCAATGTCGCCGATAAAAGCGATGGAATGACGCGGGGTAGAGCAGCTTGGTAGCTCGTCGGGCTCATAACCCGGAGGTCGTAGGTTCAAGTCCTACCCCCGCAACCATTTGGCTCAATAGCTCAGCTGGCCAGAGCATTCGGTTCATACCCGAAGTGTCATAGGTTCGAATCCTATTTGAGCCACGAACGCCGCAGAGAAATCTGCGGCATTTTTTGTTTTGGGCGGAATAATAGGACATTGCAAAAGGCGCAAGCAGATGGCGCGGGTGAATCTGGAAATAGTATCAGAAATTAGACAAAAAATCCCCCTGCCGAGAAGGAAAACTCCTCGGCAGGGGGCAGTGAAAATCGACGGAGGATTAGTCCTCGTCGTCCTCTTCTTCCGGCAGTTCGGCATTGTGATACACGTTCTGCACGTCGTCGTTGTCCTCCAGCATCTCCAGCAGCTTCTGAATCTTCTGGATCGTTTCTTCGTCAGGCAGCGCAACCGTGTTCTGCGGAATCTTGTCCACTTCAGCGGTCAGGAAGGTGACGCCCTGCTTCTCCAGCGCTTCGCGGACGGTGGAGAAGTCGTTCGGCGCGGTGTAGATTTCGTAGGCATCGTCATCCACCTTCATGTCTTCCGCACCGGCGTCCAGCGCCATCATCATCATTTCTTCTTCGTCCGAACCGGGAGTGCGTTCCACCACCAGAACGCCCTTCTCGTCGAACATGAAGCTGACGGAGCCAGTCGTGCCGAGGTTGCCGCCGTTCTTGGCAAAGCAGTGGCGCACGTCGGAAGCGGTACGGTTGCGGTTGTCGGTGATGGTATCAACGATGACCGCAACGCCGCCGGGCGCATAGCCTTCATAGGTGATCTGCTCGTAGGTCACGTTGGACAGTTCACCGCTCGCCTTCTTGATGGAGCGCTGAATATTGTCATTCGGCATATTGTTGGCTTTCGCCTTGGCAATGATGTCGCGCAGCTTGCCGTTGGATTCGGGGTTTGCGCCGCCATCGCGCACAGCAATCGCGATTTCACGGCCAATCTTGGTGAAAACAGCGCCGCGGGCAGCATCCGCCTTGCCCTTCTTCGCCTGAATATTATGCCACTTGGAATGCCCAGACATCAGAAAATCCCTCCTGAAAAAGTCAGGGAAGCGCCGCAAACCGGCATTTCCCGCGAAATAGTAGCTTGAAAACGCTTTATTATAGCATTTTGGTGCTTGTCACGTCAAGGGTGAGAGCCGTAATTTCGCGATTTTTTCGGGAAAAAACAGGGCAGAAGCGCGTTCTTCTGCCCTGAATATAGTAGGTTTATTGCACTTCGTACGTCCCGACCTGCTCGGATGTGCCGAAGCCCAGCACTTCGCTTGTCGGGCGGGAGTTGGTCTTGCCGCCGTCGTAAGCGCCAATCTGGTTGAGCTGCTTGCCCATGAAGACCATCACTGCCGTCTGCCCGCCGTCCATGTTGAAGGCGACCTGACAGCCCTTGGCGCGCATCATCTTCGCCAGATAGCTGATGGTAACGCCTGCGGAGCGCTTCAGGCGCCCTTCGCACATGATGGCGACGTAGTGACCGGGTTCGACCATGCCGATGGCGCAGCGCGGATTCTTGTTCTCGTTGTTGGCGTAGGCGCGCTCGGACACTTTGCCGTCCAGCAGCAGATACGGGCCGAAGGAGTACACCGTCTGTACACCCTCGTCGATGAACTCCTGCGCCGTCTTTTCCCAGCTGTGGTAGACTTTAAGGCTGCCGTCAGGCATGAACGCCAGCATGTCCAGATTCGGGAACATGGAGTTCGTTACCTGCTTTTCGGTGTACGGGTCGTCGTAGAGAATGCGCCCGTCGCGGATGACAATGCCCGTGTGGCGGTTGTTGTTCACGGCGACGCGGTAAGTGTAGTAGTCCGTGTTCATCGCAAAAACGACGTTGTGCTTCTTTGCGGTTTCTGTCGCGTCCACGCGCACCTTGCCCATCTTCTCCGGGTCGTTTTGCACCGTGCGGAGCATTTCGCCCGCGTCCAAATCGCCGTACAGATCCGCCTCAAACCACGTCAGCGGCTGGGTTGCGTCGTATTTGCGCTGGATGATGACTTTGCTGGTCTGGCTGACGTAAATCCACAGTCCCTCGTCCTCGGAAGAGTAGATGTATTCGCCTTCATCGAGGAAACCCTTGGCGTTGAGGGCGGGCATGTGCGCCATGTATGCGGGCACTTCGGTGGGCGCGGGCGTGGCCTCTACGTTGTTTGCCGCCGCATCGTAAGAACCGGGCGCGTCGTAGATGTTTTCGAGGAAGTCGTCTTTGCGGACGTCCTCGCCTACGGTCGTGAACGCCAGACCAAACACGCGGTTGTCGTACTTCGTGCCTGTTTCGGTGACGCTCATGCCGGAGGATGCCTGCGTCTTGTGCAGGGTATAGGCTTCTTCCGCCAGCTCGATGCCGGTCGCGCCATTCATGCTCTTGAGCGGAACCGTCCAGTCAAACGTAATCTGATTTTCGGGGTACAGGTGCAGGTACAGCTTTTTGACCTGCCAAGTGCCGTATGCAATGGTGGATGCGGTGAACTCATCCTCGTTTGCTGCCAATGCAATGCAGTTCTGGGCGGCGTCGGCAATCATCATGTGCTGCTTGTGGCCGTACTCGCCATTGGTGTCCTGCGTTACAACGACTTCCGGCTTGTACTGTCGATACAGCCCTACGATCCATTCGTTGACTTTGTCTGTGCCGCCCGCGTTTTTATAGGCTGCCTTGAGCGTTTTAGCATAGCTGTCCCTGAAATTGCCAATGACTGGATACGTTCGCACGCCCATGTGCCACAGACCATTGAGCAGCTCGGAGGAGCGGGTGGTGTTGGAGCGGGTGAAGTACGCCACAACCACCTTGCGCTGCTGCTCGACAGCGTAGGTGGGAATCGCGCCGCCGAAGAAAATCAGCTCATCATCCGGGTGCGTGGAGAGGAAGAGGATATCCGCCTTCTCTTCCGTCGGCTGCCATACCTGCACCCAGTCAGGCAAATCGCCCTCAGAAAGCACAAACAGGTCGTTGATGCGCAGGGCGGTTTTCTTCTCGCTTGTCACCGCCAAGCGGACATACTGCGCGGGCTGCGGCAGCGCAACATACGCGTGGAGGAAGCGCGTGTCGCCCGGCACGGCGGTGAACCAGTCCTTGCCGTCGTCGCTGGTCTGGATTTCCCACGATTCAGGCATGTTGCCGAAGCAGACATAAAGCCCGGCAATTGGCTTGCCCTCCGGCGCGGTAATTGCGATCCATGGGGTTTTGATTTTGTTGCTCTCCCAATAAGAGGTATACTTCTTGTCCGTCATCAGCGTGTATTTCCGCCCGGAACTGCACACTTTGAACTTGCAGTCCTCTGTGATATCATTCGCTTCCGCGGCGAAGGCAACGCTCAGGCTCAGCGCGAGCAGCGTCAGCAGCGCTATCAGCCATTTCTTCATAATCAATGCCATTCCTTTCTATGATACTCCAACCTGAAGAATAGCATAAAAAGAAGGCGATTGTCAACGAAAAGCGGCAGAAGAATGGAAAATTTACAACTTCCGTCCGCATTCGCTGTTGACGGAAGGCAGGGAGCATGGTACAATGCAGCGTAGGAAGGGGGGAGAAGCATGCAACAGCCGCGCATCTTTTTTGCTGTGGCGCTGCACGAAAAGTACGCGCTGCCGACAGATTCGCTGTATACGCCAATTCAGGCGGGCGCGGCGATTCATCCGCCGCTGGGGCTGATGCGCGACGACACGGGCGAAAATATCAGCGCGAAGAACGGCAGCTACTGCGAACTGACGGTGCTGTACTGGATGGCGCACAATGTGGATGCGGACTGGTACGGCTTGTGCCATTATCGGCGGTACTTCTCCCTCCGCAGGACAGGCTGTCCGCAAAAGCGCATTCTGACGCGCACACAGCTGCTGCCCCTGCTTGATACGGCGGATATTTTTTTGCCGAAAAAGCGGCACTACTGGCTGGAAACGAACTTCACGCAGTATGCCCATGCGCACCACGAGGAGGACTTGTGGAAGGCGCGGGCGGCGCTTGCGCGGCTGCATCCGGGGCAGGAGCATGTGTTTGACCGCGTGATGGCGCGCCGCTCCGGGCATCGGTTCAACCTGATGCTGATGCGCCGGGACGCGCTGCAAAGCTATGCATCGTGGCTCTTCACCCTGCTGGACGCGGCGGAAATTGACACGACGGGTTACAGCGCGCGGGACAAGCGGGTGCATGGTTTTCTGGCGGAGCGGCTGCTGGACGTGTGGCTGGCACAGCAGGATTACCGCGTGAAAGAACTGCCCGTGGCGCATCTGGAACGGCAGCACTGGGGAAGGAAGATTGCAGCGTTCCTGCTGCGGAAAATGGGCATCAAAAACGACCGAACGGCGCGGTGAAGCGGGTTCGGTCGTTTTTTTGCAGGGTGCTTCTTGCTTCTCTCAACAAACACGCGGAAGAAGTATGCAGAAGTCGCCAACTCAATCGCGAAAAAGGGTCAAGGGAGGAACTCCCTTGCAGGGTCAAGGGGCAGCGCCCCTTGGGTTCCCCCAATCAACACGCGGGCAAAGTATGAAGAAGTCACCAACTCAATCGCGAAAAAGGGTCAAGGGAGGAACTCCCTTGCAGGGTCAAGGGGCAGCGCCCCTTGGGTTCCCCCAATCAACACGCGGAAGTTGTATGAAAAAGTCACCAACTCAATCGCGCGAAAGGGTCAAGGGACGAAGTCCCTTGCGGGGTCAAGGGGCAGCGCCCCCTGGGTCACCCCACCCACACCGTCTCTTTCAGCAAGTCCTCGTCCTTCGCACTGTGCCCCGCCATCAGCATGAAGTCGCCCGGCGCGAAAACACGCTCTTCCGCACGGTTGATGTAGGTGAACGCGGTGCGGTCGAGATGGAAGGTGACCTCCTGCTCCTCGCCCGGCTGCAGAAGCACCTTGCGGAAGGCAATCAGCTGCTTCACAGGCTGCATCACCTCGCATACGCAGTCGCGCAGGTACACCTGAACCGTCTCTTCGCCCGCAATGTCGCCCGCGTTGCGCACCTTCACCGACAGCGTGAGCGAATCCGCATCCACCGCCAAATCGCGGTAGACGAACGGCGCATAGCCGATGCCCTCGCCAAAGGTGAACAGCGGCTCGGCAGGCAGGTCGCTGTAGTGTCCCCAGTGCCAGCCGGGGAGATGGTTGTAGTACACCGGCACCTGGCCCGAATGGTGCGGGAAACTGATGGGCAGCCGCCCGGACGGATTCAGCCGCCCGAAAATCGCTTCCGCGACCGCCTGACCGCCGAACATGCCGCCGTTGAAGGCGCACACGAGCGCATCCGTCGAATGGGCAATTTCCGGAATTGCCAGCGGCTTGGAGGACAGCAGCACCGTCACCAGCGGAATCCCCAGCGCACGCAGTTCGCGGTATAGCTCCAGCTGCCGCCCGGACAGGGCAAGGTCGGCGCGGTCTTTCGTTTCGCCGTACTGTGCGTAAACATCGCCCACGACAAGCACAATCGCATCCGCATTCCGGCACGCAGCCACCGCACCCGGGATATTGTCAGCATCCGAAGGAAGCACGCCGCACCCGCGGTGGTACGCAACCTCGAAATTCTCCTGCGCGCCGATGGCCTCGATGCCCTCGCGAATCGTCACATATGGGCGGACGGCGGGACGGTTCGGGATGAGTTCGGGGTGCGTGAAGTATGTCCAGTCGCCGTACTGTGCGCGAATGTCGTCCGCGCTCGCGCCGATGACCGACACACGGCGGACGGATGTCAAGGGCAGGGTGTGCGCGTCGTTTTTAAGCAGGGTGATGGACTTGCGTGCCGCCAGAAGCGCCGCCTGCTGATGCTCCTCACACCCGATGCACCCCGGACGCCCACTCTTCTCCGGCTGCGCCAGCAGATTCATGCGGCACTTGACGGTCAGAATGTGGCGCACCGCGTCGTCCAGAACGGCTTCGTCGAGCTTGCCGGAGCGCACCGCGTCAATCGCTGCATCGTAGAAGCCGAGGGAGGTCATCATCATGTCGTTGCCTGCCTTGGCAGCCAGCACGGACGCTTCGGGCATGTCCGCCGCGACGTGCTGGGCGGTCAGAAGCGAATGGCAGTTGTCCCAGTCGGTGACGCTGAAGCCGTCAAAGCCCGCGTCGCCGCGCAGAATCGCCTTCAGGCTCTTCTCGTCGGCGGTGAAGGGCGTGCCGTCGATGGAACCATATGCCGTCATGACCGTTGCGCACCCTGCCCGGAACGCCTTCTCGAACGGCGGCAGGAACGTCTCGCGCAGGCGGCGGTATGTCATTTCCGTGTCACAGGCATCGCGCGCGCCGACCGCCTCGCCGTAGCCGATGTAGTGCTTGGCGCACGCCAGAATATGCTCGCCGTCGGACAAATCGTCGCCCTGATAGCCGCGCACGATTGCTTCGCCTAATTCACCCGCCAGATAGGGGTCTTCGCCGAAGGTTTCGTCGATGCGCCCCCAGCGGGTGTCGCGCCCCAAGCACAGCACGGGCGAGAATGTCCAGTGCAGCCCGTCGGTGGCAACTTCGCGCGCCGTCACTTCGCCCATTTCGCGCGCGATGTCCTTGTCCCATGCGCAGGCGCACGCCAGTTGCGACGGAAAGATGGTGGCGTGGTCATTCAGCCCATGCCCGTGGATGGCGTCAATGCCGAACAGCACGGGGATGCCCAGACGGCTATGGAGCGCCGCCTGCTGCACCTCGCGCGCGTCGTCGCCCAGAACGTGCAGGAACGAACCTGCACCGAGCTTCGCCCAGCGCAGCGCTTCCTCGCGTCCGACGACGGTGTAGGGAACCTGCACCATTTGGGCGGCTTTTTCTTCCAGTGTCATTTGGGAAAGCAGGTTTTCCACCTGCTGGCGGATGGCTTCATTGGAAAGCATGGAGAATCCTCCTTGTTGGCGTGAATCGTTTTGGCACCGTGCGTGGAATACCCTCATGATACAGGCAAAAGAGAAAAAAGGCAAGCAGGGGAGCGGGGAAAATTTTGCGAAAACGATTGAGAAGTCAAGAAAAAACAGACGTTTGGGCTGATTGCACGGATTTTCGGAAAAGTTTTCGGATATTTTTTTGCGTTTGCGCAAGGATTTTTCACTTGTTTGTCGTACTCTTTGAGTGGAAAATCGTATTGTTCTTTTCATTCTTGAAAGGAGTATGCAATGAATCGGGAGCGTTATTTGCAGGAAATCGACGCGGTGAACGCAGCGGGAAAATATCACCCGACGTGGGAATCGCTCAGCACCCACCCTGTGCCGGACTGGTATCGGGAGAAACGGCTGGGCATCTTCCTGCACTGGGGCGTGTTTTCTGTTCCGGCGTATCATGACTGGTACGCGCGGAACATGTACATCAAGGGTTCGCCGGAATACGAGTACCACTGCCAGCATTACGGGCAGCCGAAGGATTTCGGCTTCAAGGATTTCATTCCGCAATTCAAGATGGAAGCGTTCGATCCGCAGGCGTGGGTGAAGCTGTTCCGGGAAGCGGGGGCGGATTACATCGTGCCGGTGGCGGAGCATCACGATGGCTTCCAGAATTACCGGAGCGAGCTGTCCCACTGGAACGCGGCGGAAATGGGCCCGCACCGGGACATCATGGGCGATTTGCTGGTGGAGGCGGAGCGCGCGGGCATGACGCTGGGCGCATCGAGCCACCGCGTGGAGCATTGGTGGTTCCTGGGGCATGGGCAGGAGTTTGACAGCGACATCAAGCAGCCGATGCATCTGGGGGATTACGCATGGCCAGCCATGCCTGAACGGGAGAATCAGGACTTGTTCTCCGAGCCGATGCCGACGGATGAGTTCCTGACGGACTGGCTGCTGCGCTGCTGCGAGATCGTCGACCGCTATCATCCGCGCATCCTCTATTTCGACTGGTGGATTCAGCATTCCGCCGTCAAGCCGTACCTGCAGCGCTTCGCCGCGTATTACTTCAACGTGATGGAAAGCCGCGGCGGGTGCGTCATCAACTACAAGCACGACGCCTTCCCGTTCGGCATCGGCGTGCCGGACATTGAGCGCGGGCAGTTCGCGGAGGCGAAGCCGTTCCTGTGGCAGTCGGACACGTCCGTCATGCGCGGCAGCTGGTGCTACTCTGTGCAGCCGGACAAGGCGGTCTACAAAGCGCCGCAGGAGATTGTGCAGGACTTGCTGGACGTGGTGAGCAAAAACGGCCGCCTGCTGCTGAATTTCGGCCCGAAGCCGGACGGCACGCTGGCGGACAAAGACGTTGAGATCCTGCACAAACTGGCGGACTGGATGCGCGTCAACGACGAGTGCATCCACGGTACGGGCTTGTGGCGCATCAATCAGGAAGGCCCGACGAAGATTCAGGAGGGGCAGTTTGCCGACGGCGCGTCCCGCAACTTCACCAGCGAGGACTTCCGTTTCACCTGCCGCGGCGGAAATATCTACGCGGCGTGCATGGCGTGCCCGGCGGACGGCAAGCTGCACATTCGCTCTCTGCGCGAGGCGGACGCGAGCCACTTGCCACTCTGGCACGGCATTGTGCGGAAGGTGGAAGTGCTGGGCAATCCCGCGCAGGTCGCGTGGACGCGCGACGGCGAAGCCCTGCATGTGGATTTGGGGACTTACCGCAGCGACATGCCGGTTGTGGTGAAAATCATCACGGACTAAAAGACAGCGGTTTCCGCGCCCTGTGCGCATGAAAAAGCCATCAATATTATCATAAAGGAGAGTATCAATATGCGTTTTACGCAAGGTTACTGGGTCATCCGGCAGGACTATGTGATGTCCTACGCCACGCAGACCGTGCGCGTCATCAAGAACGACAAGGAGTTGCACATCATCAGCGCCTGCCGCCCGATTCGCCACCGCGGCGATATTCTCGACGGCGGCTCGCTTGACATTGTGTTCACTGCGCCGCGCAGGAACATCATCCGCGTGCAGGTGACGCACTTCGCCGGAACGCCGCGCAAAGACCCCAAGTTCACGACGTATGAAGAGGATGTGACGCCTGAAATCCGCGAGGATGACGACTACGCCTACTTCACCTCCGGCGACCTGACTGCGCGCGTGAGCAAGGGCGGCAATTGGGCGGTGGACTATATGGTCGGCGACCGCATCCTGACGACGTCCGGTTGGCGCGGCATGGGTCGTGCGCTGAAGAAGGACGGCACGCCCTGTTCGCTTCTGCCGCACGGCACGTCCTACATGTCCGAGAGCCTCCAGCTCGACGTGGGCGAATGCGTTTACGGTTTGGGCGAACGCTTTGGCGCATATGTCAAGAACGGTCAGACGGTTGATATGTGGAATGCGGATGGCGGCACGGCGTCGGAGCTGGCGTACAAGAACATCCCGTTCTACATGACCAACCGCGGTTACGGTGTGCTGGTGGAGAACGCAAGCGACGTGTCCTTTGAAGTCGCGACGGAAAAGGTGGAGCGCGTGCAGTTCTCGCACGAGGGCGAAACGATGGTCTACGACGTGATTTACGGCGGCACGCCGAAGGACACGCTCGACCTGTACACCGCGCTGACGGGTCGCCCGGCGCTCGTGCCCGCGTGGTCGTTCGGTCTGTGGCTGTCCACCTCCTTCACCACGAATTACGACGAACAGACGACTTCCTCCTTCATCAACGGCATGGCGGAGCGCGACATTCCGCTGTCCGTGTTCCACTTCGACTGCTACTGGATGAAGGGCTTCAACTGGTGCGACTTCGAATGGGATCATGACACGTTCCCCGACCCGGTGGGAATGCTCAAGCGTTACCATGAGAAGGGGCTGCACATCTGCTGCTGGATTAACCCGTACATCGGTCAGGCGTCGCCGCTGTTCAAGGAAGGCATGGAGCATGGCTACCTCCTGAAAAAGACCGACGGCAGCCTCTTCCAGACCGATATGTGGCAGGCGGGCATGGCGATTGTCGATTTCACCAATCCGGATGCCTGCAAGTGGTACGCTTCTTACCTCTATAAGCTGATGGACATGGGCGTGGACTGCTTCAAGACCGACTTCGGCGAGCGCATCCCGGTGCGCGACATCCGGTGGTTCGACGGCAGCGACCCGGTCTATATGCACAACTATTACACCTACCTGTACAACAAGGTCGTCTTTGACGTTGTGAAGGATCGCAAGGGCGAAGGGGAAGCGATTCTGTTCGCCCGCAGCGCAACCGTCGGCGGTCAGCAGTTCCCGGTGCATTGGGGCGGCGATAACTCCGCGACCTACATCTCGATGGCGGAAACGCTGCGCGCGGGTCTGTCCATGAGTCACAGCGGCTTCGGCTACTGGAGCCACGATATTTCCGGCTTTGAGTCCACCGCCCCGGCGGATGTTTACAAGCGCTGGGTGCAGTTTGGCCTCTTGTCCTCCCACAGCCGCCTGCACGGCTCGACGAGCTACCGCGTGCCGTGGCTGTTTGACGAGGAGAGTGTTGATGTCTGCCGCAAGTTCACCAAGCTCAAGTGCCGCCTGATGCCTTATCTGTACGGCAAGGCGGTGGAGGCGCACGAACACGGCGTGCCGATGATGCGCCCGATGATGCTGGAGTTCCCGGATGACCCGGCGTGCGATATGCTCGACCGCCAGTACATGCTGGGCGATTCGCTGCTCGTTGCGCCGATTTTCCGCAAGGACGGCGAAGTGCAGTATTATCTGCCCGACGGAACGTGGACGTCCCTGCTGGATGGCGGCAAGGTCGAAGGCGGCCACTGGCAGACGGAGATTCACGACTTCATGTCCCTGCCGCTGATGGTGCGCCCCGGCACGGTGCTGCCGCTGGGCGCGCATGACGACCGCCCGGATTACGACTATCTGGACGGCGTGGAGCTGCACGTCTACCAGCTGGCGGACGGCGAGAGCGAGACGGTTGAAATCCCCGACACGAAGGGCAACGTCGCCGCGACCTTCACCGTGACGATGAAGGACGGTCAGGCGCAGGTCGAAACGGACTCCACGAAGCCGTATACCGTGGTTGTGCATCAGTAAATAACAACAGCCCTCTGGCGCAGGATGCTTGCGTCAGAGGGCTGTTTGCGTAATGTGCAATATTGTTATTTCTACATGCAATTCGATGCTGTGCAGAGGGTTTCGCGTCTGCGGACGCGACAAGGGGGCAATGGAAACAGACGAATGTCTGCGGTCGCCACCTTGACCCCTTCGCAGTCGCCTCCCATGTTACTTGGTTTTTATCGTTACAAGGGCGACAAAAAGGAAAACAATGGTTCTTCACGGAATCTTGGGGGAAGAGCAGCTTGGGGGCGCGTCTGCGGACGC
>ENA-ORTW01000393-ORTW01000393.1-human-gut-metagenome-genome-assembly--contig:-NODE-393-length-61663-cov-14.954535_pt1 | contig 61663 bp, 50 predicted proteins | sample MGYA00242072_ERZ509193 | MGnify/ENA primary metagenome ERZ509193 (study PRJEB26280, sample SAMEA2338813) | human gut metagenome | biome: human gut; feature: human-associated habitat; material: faeces... | reverse complement strand
ATGAAAAAATAAAAAGAATGGAAAAAGGACCATTAGTAAGTAAAAGTAAAGAATTACCGATAGTGCCACCAGGAGCAAACATATGTCATCTGATATATGGCGAAGGACGAGTGGTTGCAATGGATGTGTATTTTCCCGAAGCAAAGGTGAAAGATAAAAAAATTCCATATTTAGTGGGGATTCCAGATGAAATTAGTTTGTATGCAGATGGAAAAACTATATTGCATGAAAGATATGGCGAAGGTATAATACGTGCATATGTGGTTGCTTTTCAAAATGAAATAATACCATTATGTTTTCCTAAAGTGTTTAGTGAGGGATGTGTAAAGATATTGTAAATGAAGGATAAAAAGTATAATTTTGCATAAGATAAGGAGTAGATAATGTATAATTATATAAGTAATTATAAAGGACGAACTGATTTGGTCGATTTATATGGAGATAATTCATTGTTATTGTATGCGTTACAATTGAGATATGACATTGAAGATATAATATCAGTTGCTTCGGAAGCGTTGACAGATGGAAGTGATGATAAAAAGTGTGATTTGATTTATATAGATAGAGATTCGGGATTTGCAGTTGTGGCGCAAGCTTATATGAAGAAAAATCCGACGGAAACAGACTTGGCGAAGGTAAATAAAGCAAGTGATTTAAATACGGCAGCATCATGGATTTTTACGAGAGATATAAATGATATACCAGATAGAATAAAAGATTCAGTTAATGAGTTACAAGAAGCTATTAAAGATGGCGATATTAACACAGTTTATTTTTGGTATGTTCATAATATGAATGAAAAAAATAATCCAGAAGTTCAGGAGGAATTGAATACTGTTCAGATTGCAGCACAAAAATTGGTAAATAATTTGGCTGGAGATAATTCTGTTAAAATAGTTTCATTAGAAGTTGGAAATGATACGATTGAACGTTGGTATAATAGCTCTAGTAAACGAATTACAATTGAAGAAGAGATTGATGTAGAAGGAAATGGAAAAGCCTTTGAAGTCAAGGGAGGAAAGTGGAAATCTTGTGTAACAGCTGTAAAAGGTAGCTGGATACGAAAACTTTACTTAATGTATAAAGATGATCTTTTTTCTGGAAATCCAAGAAACTATTTAGGGGCGGGAAAAAGAAAAAATAAAATTAATTTAGGCATTATGGACACAGTGCAAGAGCAACCAGAAAATTTTTGGGCATATAACAATGGATTAACAGCATTAGTGAATGATTATGAAATAGATGATGACAATATAACAAAGGTACATGGAATAACTATTATTAATGGAGCACAATCAACGGGAGCTATTGGAGCTGTTGAAAGCTTAAAAGAAGATTTTCTTGTGCCGATACGTTTTATTGTATGTAGTGATCCTAAGATCATAGAAGAAATTATTAATAATAACAATAAACAAAATGAAATTTTGCCATCTGATTTAAGAAGTAATGATAAACAACAAGTAAGACTTAGAAAAGAGTTTGAAAAATATCCACAACTGTATTATAGCGGTGGTAGAAGAGATAGTACAAGGGTTAGAAACAAAGAAGTCTTTGATCCATATTTGGTTGCACAAACTTTATTGGCTTTTCATGGAGATTGTGTAACTGCTTATAACTCAAAGAAATTGATATGGGACGAGGATAAAGAATACACAAATATTTTTTCGGATCAATTAACTGCAGAACATATTATTTTCGTATATTCATTGGGGAGAGCTATTGATGAATTTAAAATTAACTTAAAAAATAAGAAAGAACAAAGAACGGATATAGAAGATGATGAACTTAATTTTTTGAGTAAGCGTGGCTCTAAAATGTTATTGATATCAGCAGTAAGCACTTGTATGGAAAGCTTACTTGGAAAAAAGATTTTAGATTCTTGGAGGTTAGTGTTTAAAGATAATAAAAATTTTGATAAGTTAGTTGAAGAATGGAAAGCAATATTAGATGTTTTGATGCCATGGCATTCTACGCTTGAACCGGCAATTGTAAGTGGTTTAAAAAGTAAGGAAGCCACACAAAATGCAGCTAAACAATTGAGAGCAACGTTGACATCGTTTAGTTCAATGTATGCTCAACAATTGAAACCATTTTCAGATAGTATAAATACAGATATGTAGATAAATACAGAGATATTGTGATAACACCATGATAACAAAATCTCCCAAAACCACACGGACACAGTGGAAAATGCGGATTTTTCCATACAAATCACACGAAAAATCACCATTTGCACACCGCAATACACCAGTCTGATACCGTGAAGGTGGACGTACTGTAGGTTCAGGACGTGTTGCTACAATCCTTCATTGAGCAATGACTGATTTGTGCGAAAAATGTAGAGTACCGCAAGGTATATTGTTTTCAAACGCAAGACGGGTCTGTCACATGAGCAAATATTTTTTGCTGATATGCTCCCTTCCGGGTAGACAAATAAAAACTTGTCTCCCAGGAAGGGAGCATATTTTACTTTACAGGGTAAGCGCCAAATAATAATGCGGTTAGATACAAGATTACTCCAGCCCTTTACGAGTTGGAGTAATTCACTATAATTCACATGCGATTTTTGATAGATTGGAGTTTTTCACTCCAAGGTGCCAGTTCCGCCAGCTGTTCATCGGTCATATTTTTACCCGGTCGGTTCTCCAGCAGAAATTTAAGATATCCGTAGATGTTCATCCCATGTGCTTTGGCCATCTCAACCATTGTGTAGACTACTGCGCTGGCATTCGCTCCGTCCACGGAACTGCTGAACAGCCAGTTTTTTCGCCCCACTGCGAACGGACGGATCGCATTCTCACTGAGATTATTGGTAAAGCTGCACCGCCCGTCTTCCAGATAGGTTTCCGCTATATCACGCCTGTTGAGAACATAATTCACGGCTTTATCCAGCCGGGTATTCCGGACGGGCTTTTGCTGGTCAAGCCACGACCAGAAAGCCTCCAGAACAGGTTTTTCCTTCTCGAGACGCAGTTGTTTCCGCTTTTCATAATTACCGGGATACTTTTTGTTAATGGAGTCTTCCATGGCAAACAACCGATTGCAGTACTGGACTCCCTGTACTGCAGGCTGGCTGTAGTCATACTGCTTCCCTTTGGGAACAGCGTCGATAAAGTATCGGCGGATATGTGCCCAACAGGAGCAGCGCCTGATCCCGGGCAGACTGTTATAACCCTGATAGCCGTCCGTTTCCAGATATCCGCTGTAGCCTTCCAGAAACTCCTTTGCATGGCTGCCGCTCCTGGTCGGGGAATAGCCATACAGGATGATCTCCGCAAGTCCGTCCTCACCGCTTCGGAACAGCCACATGAATGACTGGGTCTGTGCCCTGCGTCCTTCCTCTTTCAATACCTGGACCCGCGTCTCATCTGCCATCACAAAACTACGTTTCAGCAGCTCCCGATGAAAGTAATCGTACATTGGCTGAAAATAGTTCTTTGAACAGTAGATGATCCAGTTTGCAAGGGTCGTCCGGCTGATCTGCACCCCATACTGCTTCCAGTCCTTTTCCTGCCGGTAAAGTGGAAGCCCGTTGGCATACTTCTGGTACATAGTCCATGCAGCTGCAGCTGCTGATGCAGGTCCTTTTCCAAGCAGAGCTGGCGGAACCTGAGACTTTACGATCACAGGCTTTTCTGTATCGCCGAGTCCTTCCTTGCAGGAGGGGCATCCATGGCTCTGGCTGTAGTATTCGATCACTTTACAGGTGGCAGGAATGAATTCCAGTTCCCGGCGGACATATTCCTCGCCGATCAGGACCATCTGCGTACCACATACCGGACAGATCTGATCCTCTTCCGGAAGTGGGACCACTACTTTTTCAACTTTCAGGCCTTTGAAGAGTTCCTCATGTGTTGCCTTCTTTTTACGGGTATGCTCCCGGATTACCGTTTCGCCTTCCAACAGGGATGGATCCTGTTCCACTTCTGCTTCATCGAAGAGATTCTGCTGTCCCGGAATATCATCAGATCTTCTCTCGCTGGAGGGACCAAAGAGTTTTTTTGTCAGATAATCTACCTGTTCCTGAAGAGCTTTCTCATGACTGGTTTTTTCGTCAATAATAAGACGGAGAGCTTTAATCAGTTCCGTCTGCTCCGCTATCATTGTTTTCAGTTGTGATACGGTATCTTTCAGCTCTCGAAGCTGGATATCTTTTGCACTGGAAGCCATCGTTTCTCTCCTCGGATTTGATTCCTTTATTATACCAGAAATGGGGCTTTTACTAAAGGAAAACAACGCCTGAAAAATGCCGAATTTACAAGGGATTTCCGGATTTTTCTATGCAGGATTTCTGCCAGGATCCACGAGCTTTTTATTCTGCTTTGAGGGCTTTTGGCTGGTCAATATCAATCCCGGACATCAGCCAGTCAAACTCCCGCCAGGAAAGATTCCGGACCTCTGACTGCTTTCTGGGCCATTGATAACCGCCGCGGACAGACAATCGCTTATAGATCAGAACGAAGCCATCCGGTTCGCGGAACAAGGCTTTGATCCTGTCCCGTCTTCTTCCACAGAAAAGGAAGAGAGCACTGGACGACGGATCCATCTTAAGCTGGTCTTCGATAACGGTGCAGAGTCCGTCAATAGATTTCCTCATATCCGTGTAGCCACAGACAATGTAGATCTTCTCAAGTCCGGAAACATCACCTAACATGAAAACTCCTGAAGCATGCGAAAAGTCCTGGTGAGCAGAACAGGATCCGCATCATTGCTGATGCGGACTGTGATATCCTTCATAGAAACTTCAATCGTATGTGGATTGTCAAGGTTCGAATTTAGCATCTGCGATGCGGTATGCTGTTCCGGAACAATGTCAATGGGAACCACGTCCTGTTTCGGGCGTGGAACCTCAAGATGACCATAATTCGCCGCTGGGATCTGATCCGCTGCTGTTTTCCGACAACGGCTGACCCAGTTGTAAAAGGTGCTTACTGCAATGTCGTTTTCACGACACCAGTCAGCATCTGTCATGCCGCTCTGACGGCATTCATTGATAAGTCTGATCTGTTCCACCATCGGAACGCGGGTCTTGCGAGTACCTGCCATAACCTATCCTCCATAATTGTAGTGAAATAATCTAAGTATCTATCAGCTGCAATTATAGGGGAAATCTAAGGATTTGAAAATCCGCAGGAATACTTGGCGCTTACTTTACAGGGGAAACTCTATCGCTGGATATCCATTTTTGTGGGTTGACAAATGTTCAAATTAGAACTAAAATACAAGAAGTTCAAATTAGAACAAGAGGAAGGTGGAAGCATGTTTGATGAGCAGTGGCAGTTTGCCGTGGAAGTAGAACGGGAATATGCACAGTACCGCAAAAAGGTGATGATGCGTTATCATTTGTCTGCCGCAGAAGTAGATATTTTGCTGTTTCTTGCAAATAACAGTCAGTTTGATCTTGCAACAGATATTGTACGTGTGCGGAAAATGCAGAAATCACACGTTTCGCTGGCCGTAAACGGGTTGTGTGAAAAAGGCTACCTGCGAAAAGAGGGCGATATGGCAGACCGGAAGAAAGTGCATTTGAAGCTGGAACCGGCTGCGGCAGAGTGCGTTTGTTACGGACAGAAATGTCAGAAGGAATTTGGAGAATCTCTGTTTTGCGGAATTTCAGAGGAAGATAAAAAAGAATTTTTGCGGCTCTGTGAGCTGATCCGGAAAAATGTAATCGGGAAATAGAATGGAGAAAGAATGGAGAAAGAAGGAATTTCATGACTATTACAGAATTAATCGTATGTATTGTGGCCGGCCTCGGTGCCGGCCTTGGAACGGGTCTTGCGGGACTTTCTGCGGCGGCGGTCGTTTCGCCTATGCTGATCACATTTCTGCATATGCCGGCGTACCAGGCGATCGGGATAGCACTTGCATCGGATGTCCTCGCGTCGGGGGTCAGTGCGTGGACATACAAGAAAAACAAAAATATCGACATTCGCCATGGCGTGATTATGTTGATCTCCGTATTGATTTTTACACTGGTCGGAAGCTTCGTTTCCTCCCTTGTGCCAAACGGAACAATGGGCGGATTTTCAAAAGGTATGACACTGCTTGTCGGACTCAAATTTATTCTTCGCCCGATCATGACAACGAAGGAAGTGCAGGCAAACAAATCCGAGGAACAGAAAATCCGGCAGTCCATTCTTTGCGGCGTGTTAATTGGCTTTATCTGCGGTTTTGTCGGTGCCGGCGGCGGTATGATGCTGCTTCTGGTGCTTACAAGTGTGCTTGGCTATGAGTTAAAAACGGCGGTTGGAACGAGCGTCTTTATCATGACCTTTACTGCGCTGACCGGAGCTGTTTCACATTTCTATATCGGCGGAAAACCGAATTTTCCGATTATGATTGCTTGCGTGATCAGCACACTGGTGTTCGCGCAGCTTGGAGCAAAATGGGCGAACAGCGCAAACGTAAAAATGCTGAATCGCGTAACCGGAATCCTGCTGTGCGTGCTGGGAATGGTGATGCTGTTCTTCTGAAAAAATCCTGTCCGATACAAAACCGGACAGGATTTTTTCTTACTATGAAAGCATGCAAATCAGGTTCTCATCGCTCCGTCCACGGAAAGAATTTCACCCGTTATATAGGAAGCCATGTCGCTTGCCAGGAAGAGAAATGCATTTGCGATATCTTCTGCCTCGCCGATTCTTCGAAGCGGGATGTGGCTGATCAGAGGATCGATCATTTCCTTCGGAAGTGCTGCAACCATATCAGTTCTGGTGATACCGGGGGCAACGGCGTTCACGCGGATGTGAAACGGTCCGAGTTCTCTTGCAAGTGACCAGGTGAGACCATTGACAGCATATTTGCTGGACGGATAGGCAACGCCGCCTGGCTGGCCACAGATGCTGACCATAGAGCTGGTGTTCAGAATACATCCGCCGCCCTGCTCTTTCATGATAGCAGTGGCCGGCAGGATTCCGTTCATCATGGCGTTCACATTCAGATCCATTACGTTGGCGAAATGTTCTGCGGTGTATTTGTCGAGCGGTGTGCTGTCGGAAACGCCGGCATTGTTTACGAGGATATCAATTCTTCCGTATTTTTCCTTGATTTTAGCAATCTCATCTGCCATGGCGGCCGCATCGGTCAGCTTTGGCTATGCGCCGGAAACGTCCCAGTCCGGGTTTTCTTCTTTCAGGGAAGTAACCGCTTTTACAACGGTCTCCTCGCGGGAGCCAAAAAGTACAACTTTCGCGCCGTTCTGTAAAAATTTTTGAACAATGGCATAGCCGATTCCCCTGGTTCCACCGGTAACAACTGCTATTTTATTCTGTAACATAAAAACCACCTCACAATCCATTTTCTTATTTCTATCATAAGGGATTCCGTTGGTGGACAGTCAATCCATATTTTTTGCCGGAAAAAACAGTGAATTTTTCTTAAAATCAGACGAGTTGTTACAGTGCGCCGGAGATCAGCAAACTGTAACGACGATTTTTGCGGGTAGATGAAATTGCGGTGTGGATTTCTTTGCCATAAATAGTTATAATAAAGCTAAAAAGTGTCCAGTGGGTGTACACTTTGAGCAGAATGTATCAGAAAAAGGTGTTTTGCGGGCTACGACGTTCTTGTTTGGGAAATGTTTTCTGAATGTGCCGGGAGCAAAAAAGACGGCGCGGCAGATGATAGGGTTCGCTTTGGAAGACGTTCGATGCTCCGGAAAAGATGAGGGAAACTGACAAAAAAGGGAAAATGATGTACAAGGTGTGAATTCATGAGAATACAGGAAGTAATGGGAAAAACGGGACTGTCCAGACGGACGATCCATTATTATATTGATCAGAAATTAATTATCCCCCCGGTGAATGAGGGCAATGGGTACCATGATTTTACAGAGGAGGATGTACAGAAGCTTTTTATTATCCGAAAGCTGCGGGAGGCGGGGCTTTCTCTTGCGGATATCCGTGCAATTCTGCGTAAGCCGCGAACAACGCCGTTTTATCTTCATAAGCAGATGAATGAGCTGCAGACGCAGATGCTTACGATACAGAAAACGATCAGCGAGATGGACCGCTTAAGCGGCCAGCTCCCGGTCTGTCAGTCGCTCGACCAGCTTGCGGGAATGCTGGAAGACACGAATTTCAGCCCCGATGAGCCGCCGCAGTTTCAGATGGAATCGAGAGATGCCAGGCTGCTGGCGCAGTATCTCTGGATGGCTTATCTGGACACGCCGGTCACGGAGTATCAGCAGTTTCTGTGGCAGAAAATCATGCAGCAGACCATGGAACATGCGCGGACAGATCTGAAAATGATGTCCCGTTATCTGCAGTCTATTTCCCCGGAGCGGATTGATGCGACGAATATTAACCAGTATCTGCGGAACCAGAAAATCATTGCTCTCACGGGGGCGGATTATCCGACGTTTGTGGAAGAATTGAAAACTTCTCTCCTTGCGTTTGCCTCTGACCCGGTACAGCAGGAAAAATGGAGTCTCCTCTACCAGCCGCTCATCCATCCGATCGCCGTTTTCTGCGTCTCTGTCAGCGGCTGGATGCGCGAGTTCCACCCGGCATACCGCCGCTATTATGAAAACACGCACACCTGCTGCCGCATGCTGAAAGATTTCATGGACAGTCCGGAGGGAGCTTTACTGAATGCTGCGCTGAACAAAGCATTCAACGGAAACTGCGATGTGCGCACCGGTTACTACGGCGAACTCGAAGTGGCGGCAACATTTCACAAAAGCATTTATGCACTGCTGTCACCGGAACAGATCCGGGAATTTCTGGCAGGGGTGGAAGGGTGAGTATCTGACCTTGCTTCGGAAACAGGAGGGTCTTACACAGGCAGAGATGGCAGGGAAAATTTGTTATATTGGAATGGCACATTACGGAAAAAGAGTATGTGTCAAATGGGAATACAAAACAAAATAGACAATAGCCTCACAGGTCGGAAACATATGAGGCTATTGCGGTTTTCGAGCATGATAAAAAAGATTTTTCAATCATGTTCGGAAATAGAAGACAGATTTTTTTGCGACGATGCGCGCGGAACGATCGTTACCGGAAGAATGATTTTTTCCGTCTCGGCGGCGGGATTTTTGAGGGCGGCAAGCAGAATCCGTCCGACTTCGCGTCCGATTCCGGCAAAATCCTGATGAATGGAGGTAATGCCGAGGCTTCGGCTGACATTTGTATCGTCGAAGCCGCAGAGGCAGAGATCCTCCGGAATGCGAAGACCGATCGTGCGGCAGGCGAGGAAAATCAGCTCGGCGATACGGTCGTTTTCGGCGATGATGGCGGTGATGCCGTCGCTGTGCATGGCAAGAAGCTTCTGCTGAAACGGTGTGCGTTCTGTGGAAAGTGCGGCATCATCGGAAAGCTCCTCGCAGCAGGTGACAAGCTGATGCGGGTCCGGCGCGATCCCGGCGGCTTTCATTTCATGCAAAAATCCGGCAAAGCGGTCGCGTACCGATGAAGTCTCAGAGAGTGGCGCCGCGGTGAAAAACGCGATGTTTCGGTGTCCCTGCCCGAGCAGATGGCGCGCTGCCTGTCGTCCGCCGTCATAGTTGTCGCAGACAACATTGTTCAGATACGGACAGTCCGTCTGCTTGTCAACGATGACGATCGGACAGCCGGAGAACATGAAATCGTTCAGCTTTTCCAGGTGAATGTTGTCGCGCTTCGGATAATAGACAAGCGCGGCAATATTTTGAGACCGGAGCAGTTCCAGTGTTGTGCGTTCCTTCGGTGAGGAAGAGCCGGTGACGTGAATGCTTAGAAAATAGCCACATTCAGCCAGCACAGCGCTTAAGCTTCCGATTGCCTCCGAAATATTTCCCTGTGTGGTGGCGAACGGAAGAAGAAGAGAAATCATTTTCGGCGTATCGGTTGCTTTGCTGTCCGGTGAAAGACTTCGCGAAACAAAGCTTCCAACACCGCGCTTCCGGTACAGAATCCCCTGCTGTTCCAGATCCTCGATAGCACGCTTTGCGGTAATCCGGCTGACGTGGTGTTGCTCCGACAGCATTTTTTCGGTACAGAAGGATTCGTCAAACGAAAAGTCTCCGGCGTGAATGCGTGCAAGCAGGGTTTCTTTGATCATTTCATATTTTGGTTTTGTTTTTCTGGTCTGTGAATCCATAAAATTCCTCTGGGATAAAAAGGTATAAAAACGTTGATTCCGTCTGCGTGTTTCATTTGCTATTATAGCGAATGTAAAAAAACAAGTCAAATAAGAGCTGCGGCCTTTTCGGACACGATTTACTGCTACAGCAGACGTGGCACGATGAAAAACGATAAAATGATATATCATATAGAAAGCGAATGTAAAATGCTTGACAGAATATCATCTGATTTCTATAATATGATATATCAAACAAATTGGTGTCAAAAGGTGTTTTACCCCGTTTGATACCAGAATACTCGACAAAATGCCGTATCGGCAGAAGGACAGCAAGAAACCAAAGATTTTTAAAGAAACGAAAGGAAACAGATCATGATGAAAACAACCGTACATATTATTTCCCATTCCCACTGGGACAGAGAGTGGTATCAGTCTTTTGAAACACACCGCATGAAACTGATTGAGCTGGTGGACAATATTTTGGATAAGGCGGAAAACGATCCGGAGTTCGGAGGCTTTTTCCTCGACGGACAGGTCATCGCAATCGATGATTATCTGGAAATTCGTCCGGAGAAGCGTGCGCAGGTGGAAAAATGCATCCGCGAGGGCAAAATTCAGACCGGTCCGTGGTATATTCTGCAGGATGAGTTCCTGACGAGCGGAGAGGCATGTGTCCGCAATCTTCAGGTCGGCATGCAGGAAGCAGAACAGTACGGTGCAGTCGGGAATGTTGGTTATTTCCCGGATGCGTTTGGAAACGCAGGTCAGATGCCGCAGGTATTAAAGCAGGCAGGCATGGAGGCAGTTGTCTTCGGGCGGGGTGTCAAACCGATCGGACCGAACAACGAAGTTACCGGCGGACAGTATGAGTCTACATATTCTGAGATGATGTGGGAATCCCCGGATGGAACGAAGCTGCCGGGTATCCTGTTTGCAAACTGGTATAACAACGGCGTTGAAATTCCGGTAGACGAGGCGGAAGCGAAGGTTTACTGGGATAAAAAGCTGGCAGATGCGAGAAAATTTGCTGCAACGCATCAGCTTCTGCTGATGAACGGATGCGATCATCAGCCGCTGCAGAAGAACATTACGGAAGCAATCCGCGTGGCAAGAAAGCTGTACCCGGACATCGAGTTTATTCATTCTGATTTCAAAAAATATGTAGAAGCAATGGAGAAGGAAATCTCTGAGAACTTCTCTACGGTTAAGGGTGAGCTGACAAGCCAGGAAACCGATGGAAGATGGACGCTGGCAAATACAGCGTCTTCCTGGATCGGATTAAAACAGGACAACCGCGCGGGAGAGACGGCGCTGGAGCGAAAAGCAGAGCCTGCGGCTGCAATGGCACAGGTGTTTGGAAAAACATATCCGGAGGACCAGATGACCTACAGCTGGAAGAAGCTGATGCAGAATCATCCGCATGACAGCATCTGCGGCTGCAGTGTGGACGAGGTCAACGAAGAAATGAAGACTCGTTTTGCAAAGAGCAGACAGGTTGCGGATGCAATTTACGAGGAGAGCGTGGAGTATCTGACGAATAAGGTAAACACGGCGGCACTTCCGGGGGACGGCGAGAAAATCCCGTTTGTGGTATGGAATACATCGGGAGTGGCGAAAACACAGGTGGTGGAGAAAGAAATTCACGTGTTCCGGGATTACAATCTGTTTGTGTGGGATGGCTATGAGGCGGCAGAACAGGTGGAGCTTCCGGCAATGGTGCTGCGCGATGCGGACGGAAATGAAGTTCCGGCGAAGATTGCGGATGCGGGGATTGCGTTCGGATACGATCTGCCGGATGACCGGTTCCGTCAGCCATATATGGCGAAGAAGGTACGGGTGACGTTTGAGGCAGAGGTTCCGGCTCTTGGATACCGTACGTATTATCTGGAAACCGCAGAACAGCTACAAAACGTGGACGTAGTTTCCGGTGACGCGAATGTGCTTGAAAATGATGCAATGAAGGTTGTTGTGAACGAGGATGGTTCTTACAGCCTTCTGGACAAGAAGACGGGCAGAACGTATGAGAACCTGGGTTGCTATGAAGACACCGGGGATATGGGTAATGAGTATATTTATATTCAGGATACGGGCAAACAGGTGATTTCTACGAAGGGCAGAAAGGCGGAGGTTTCCTGCGTGGAGCGAAATGCGTTCCGTACAGTGGTTGAAATCCGCCACAAAATGATGGTTCCGTCCGGAATGGGTGAAGAGCTGCAGCGGCAGCGCGAGATGTGTATTGAACCATATACGCGGGTGGCAAACCGCTCTTTTGAGCTGGTTGAAATGGATGTGAAGACGGTGCTTACGCTGGAAAAATCGGCGAAAGGGCTGTGTGTGGCTACCACCATCTGCAATCAGGCGAAGGATCACCGGGTTCGTGTGATTTTTCCGACGGGACTGCATACATCGATGCATATGGCGGATTCTGCGTTTGAGGTGGTTCGGAGAAATAACCGTCATAACGATACCTGGACAAATCCATGCGGATGTGAGAGACAGCAGTGTTTTGCGGCGATGGAGGACGAAAAAGGCGGCCTTCTGGTTGCAAACCGCGGATTGTATGAGTATGAGATTCTGGAAGAGCAGGACAATGCAATTGCGGTGACGCTGCTTCGCTGTGTTGCGGAGATGGGCGATTGGGGATATTTCCCGACACCGAAGGCACAGCAGCTTGGAACATTCTGTCTGGAGTTTGAGGTTGTGCCATATGCGGCCGGGGAGACCGGCACTGCATTTGAGGAAGGCTATGCGTTCCAGCAGGATCTGACGGTGGCACAGGCCGGGCTGGAGAGAGCGTTCCTTCGGAAACCGGGTCAGGTAAAGCCGGAGCTGATTGAAGGTAAACTTCCGTTAGAGATGAGTTTTCTTGCATTTGAAGGCAATGGTATTCATATGACTGCATTTAAGAAAGGTCAGAAGAAGGACGATCTGTTTGTGCGGTTCGTGAATCATATGGAGCAGGGAGAGATCCTTTCTTTTAAGAAAGAAGATTGGATGAAAGAGGTTTATCGCAGCAATGTCATCGAAGAGAAGAACGATGTGCTGACCCCGGATGCGGACGGTATTTATCATGTGTCGCTGAGGGAATTTGAGATTGCTACGTTTGGGGTTGTGAGATAAGCGGACGCTTCGGCAGGAGGGCGTGCGATCGTTGCAAAAAACGGGGAAAAAGCAAGAATAAGGTGGACTTTAGGGCAGACAAGTTATATGCTTTTGGTATAAGTAAAAAATGATTTTTTACAGGAGGGTTTTTACATGAAAAAATGGACAGACCGAATGGAAACTCCGATTCAGGCGGAGCTGATCTGTTATGATGTGAATGGAATTCACATTGTGTTTGGGGTGACAAAAGAGAAGGCGTTAAAGCTGTTTCATTTTTCAAGTGCACCGTTTGATGCAGAGAATCTCTGCCGGAAGCCGGATAACTGGTGGCCGATGGAGGGAATGCGGGAGGCTCAGATCGAAGAGAGCTTCCAGCTGGTACAGGTGAATTTTTCCGGTTATAACCGGCCGTATGAAAAGCACGGAAATAAGTACATTGTGACAGCGCCGGGCTTTATGCTGAAATTTGACTCGATTTCGGAAGAAAGAAACGAAGATGGCGATCTGCTTCGCATTGTACAGAAGGATGATGTGACGGGCGCGAGGGTAGAGTCGGTCATGCAGTTTTATGACGGTCTTCCGGTTGCAAGAATGTACAATACCGTGACGAATGAGGGCAGTGAGAACCAGACACTGGAATATATCTCAAGCTTCAGCTACTGGGGCATCGAAAAAGAGCAGAAAGAGGGCATTCCGGAGTTTATCAGCTCAGATGATAAGATGTCGATGATAGTGGTTCACAATGGCTGGCAGAAGGAGCTGACGGTGAAAAAATACCGCTTTGCAGATCTTGGCATGGCGCAGACGCAGCCGCACAACTATCAGAGAACATCGAAGACGATTGAGATTACAAATACGGGTAACTGGTCGGCGAAGGAATATGTTCCGATGGGATATATTGGGAACAGCGCAGCAGATGCGAGCCTGTTTTTCGAGATCGATCACAGCGGTTCCTGGCATTATGAAATTGGAGATCAGAACTGCCACTTTTACCTGGCTGTGAGCGGCCCGACGGAAATCCAGTCGCACTGGTCGAAAAACCTGAAGCCGGGAGACAGCTTTACAACCGTGCCGGTGGCTGTCGGTGTCGGTCATGATGATTTTGAGGAGGCAATCGGTACCTTAACGAAGTACCGCAGAAGAATTCGCCGTCCGAATAAGGACAATGAGAACCTGCCGGTTATTTTCAACGATTACATGAACTGTCTGTTTGGAGATCCGACGACAGAAAAAGAATTTCCGCTGGTGGATGCTGCCGAAAAAGCAGGATGTGAATACTTTGTCATCGATGCCGGCTGGTATGCGGACGGCAACTGGTGGGACAGTGTCGGCGAGTGGCAGGAGAGCAGAAAACGTTTCCCGAACGGCGTTCGTGAAGTGACAGATTATATCCGTTCCAAGGGTATGATTCCCGGCGTATGGCTGGAGCTTGAGGTTATGGGTATTAACTGTAAAAAGGCTTCTATTCTGCCGGATGAGTGTTTCTTCCTGCGCCATGGAAAACGTGTGTATGACAGAAGCCGTTATCAGCTTGACTTCCGTCATCCGCTGGTCGTTGAGCATGTAACGGAAGTGATCGACCGCGTGGTCAGAGATTATGGTGTCGGCTATATTAAGATGGATTACAATATCGAACCTGGTATCGGTACGGAAGTGGATGCAGACAGTTTTGGAGATGGTCTCTTAGAGCATGAGAGAGCATATCTGGCATGGCTGGATGGTATTTACAGAAAATACCCGGATCTCGTGATCGAGAACTGCTCAAGCGGCGGTCTTCGGATGGATTATGCGATGCTGGCAAGAAACAGTATTCAGTCCACCAGTGATCAGGAGGATTACCGTAACTACGCGACGATTTCGGCGAATGCGGCGATTGGTGTAATGCCGGAGCAGGCTGCGATCTGGTCGTACCCATTGCGGGACGGTACCGAAGAGGAAGTTATTTTCAACATGGTCAACGCGCTTCTGCTTCGTATTCACCAGAGCGGTCATCTGGCAGAAATTTCGCCGGAGCGGTTTGCACTGGTAAAAGAGGGAATCGACTGCTACAAAGAGATCCGCAGCGGAATCAAGGATGGTGTTCCGTTCTGGCCAATGGGATGGGCGGATAATGAGGACAAGCATCTTGCAGCCGGAATCCGGGTACCCGGAGATGTGATTTACCTTGGTGTATGGAGACGCGGCGGAGAGACGGATTTTGAAGTTCCGCTTGACCGTGCCTTTCCGGGAAAAGAGCTGGAAGTAAGCTGTATTTATCCGAAAGCGTGCGGAGATGTATTCCATTACGAGGATTACAGCAAAAAACTGAAGGTCCATTTTCCGGAGACGTATATGGCGCGGCTGTTTCAGATTAAAGTGAAATAAAGTAACGATTGAGAGCCCCATTTCGCATGGCGCTGAATCGTTACGAAATAAAAACATAAATCCCCACCCACGGAATAAATTGTATGGAGTGTATCTTCAGCAATGTTTTCCGGGGAGGGGATTTTTTGCGTATTCTTACGGTACTTTCAGATCTTATGGTTCCCCTGCTGATCTTTTATGTGGTCGGATTGGGGCTTTTGATGAAGCAGGATGTGTTCGGAGATTTTTTGAACGGGGCAAAGGATGGCATGCGGACTGTGATCGGGATTGTGCCGACGCTGATCGGGCTGATGGCGGCGGTCGGGGTTTTGCGGTCATCGGGATTTCTGGAGGATTTTGGAAACCTGCTCGGAACTGTGCTGGAACCGACGGGAATCCCATCTGCGCTGGTTCCGCTCAGTGTTGTGCGTCTGTTTTCCAACAGCGCGGCGGTGAGCCTTTTGCTGGATCTTTACAAGGAGGCGGGCTGCGACTCCTTTGCCGGACGGGCAGCTTCCATTATCATGTCGTGTACCGAGACCGTTTTCTATACGATGACGGTTTACTTTGGTGCGGTTCGGATCAAAAAAACGCGGTATACTCTGGCTGGCGCCTTGTTTTCTTCTCTTGTTGGAATGACAGTCGGTGTTTTGCTTGCACGGTTGATCTGACCATTTTTTCTGATCATACCAGTGAAATGTGTTGACATTTCAAAACGATTGGAATAAGATGGAAACAACTTAAAACATACAAAATCAATAGGAAATAAGGAAATAAAAGGTGCAGAATAAGGAGGAAATGAACGATGGCAAAGGTATATGACAGCATTTTAGATCTTGTAGGAAAAACTCCGCTGGTAGAGCTGAAACGGATCGAAGAAAAAGAAGGACTGCAGGCGAAACTGATCGCAAAAGTAGAATCCTTTAATCCGGCAGGAAGTGTCAAAGACCGTATTGCAAAAGCGATGATCGAGGATGCGGAAGCAAAAGGTCTCTTAAAGGAAGGCTCCGTTATCATTGAGCCGACCTCCGGAAATACCGGAATCGGACTGGCAGCGGCAGCAACGGTAAAAGGCTATCGCATGATCCTTACTATGCCGGAAACGATGAGTGTAGAGCGCCGGAATATCGTAAAGGCATACGGCGCAGAGGTTGTTCTGACGGATGGAACAAAAGGAATGAAGGGCGCTATCGAGAAAGCCGATGAGCTTGCAAAAGAGATTCCGAACAGCTTTATCGCAGGACAGTTTGTGAACCCGGCAAACCCGGAGACACACAAAAAGACAACCGGACCGGAGATCTGGGAAGACACCGATGGAGCAGTTGATATCTTTGTTGCGGGCGTTGGTACCGGTGGAACCATTACCGGAACGGGTGAGTACTTAAAAGAGAAAAAACCGGAAGTAAAAGTGGTAGCGGTAGAACCGGCATCCTCACCGGTGCTGTCGGAGGGTGTTTCCGGACCTCATAAGATTCAGGGAATCGGTGCAGGCTTTGTGCCGGAGACGCTGAATACCGGCATTTACGATGAGATTATCAAGGTAGAAAATGAAGACGCTTTCAAGACCGGCAGAGATCTGGCAGCCGAGGAAGCTATTCTTGCGGGAATTTCCTCCGGAGCAGCTCTGTATGCGGCGATCCAGCTGGCAAAACGTGAGGAAAATAAAGGAAAAACCATCGTTGTGCTCCTGCCGGATAACGGAGACAGATACTATTCCACAGCTCTGTTTGCCAAATAAAAGAGAACAGCCTCAGATTTTAAAATAATAGATATCAGTGAACACTGCCATCCGCGGCACTTTCTCTCCACCGCGAATGGCAGTTTCGCATATTAATTTATATCAGAAAGGGAATTTTACTTATGACACTACAACAGCTTCGCTACGTAATTCAGGCCGCAGATTCCAGATCCATGAATGAGGCGGCAAAGGCACTCTATATTTCACAGCCGAGTCTCTCTGGAGCAATCAAGGAGCTGGAAAAAGAGATCGGAATTGAGCTGTTCAAGCGCAGCAGCCACGGAACAGTACTGACCCCGGAGGGAGAGGAGTTTCTGGGTTACGCACGTCAGGTCACAGACCAGTATCAGCTTCTCGAAAACCGCTATATTTATCGCACCAAGGGAAAGAAAAAATTCAGCGTGTCGATGCAGCATTACAGTTTTGCCGTAAAGGCGTTTGTGGAGCTGGTGAAGCAGTTTGGTATGGATGAGTACGAGTTTGCGGTTTATGAGACGAGAACGTATGATGTGCTGATGGATGTAAAGAACTTCAAGAGCGAGCTTGGGATCTTATATCGGAATGACTTTAATGCGAAGGTGCTGAACAAGCTGCTGAAGGACAATAACCTTGAGTTCCACGACCTGTTTTCCTGTGGAACGTACGTCTATCTCTGGAAGGATCATCCGCTTGCAGATCAGGCAGAGATCACTATGGAGGAGCTGAAGGAATATCCGTGCCTGTCCTTTGATCAGGGAAGCAATAATTCGTTCTTCCTGGCAGAGGAAGTACTTTCAACGTATGAATATAAGAGAATCATTAAGGCAAATGACCGCGCGACCATGCTGAATCTGATGGTCGGACTGAATGGTTATACGCTCTGCTCCGGCATTATCTGTGAGGAATTAAACGGCAGTGATTACCGCGCGGTGCCGCTTCATGCAGAGGAAAACATGATGATCGGTTATGTTTCCAGGAAGGGTATGTCGGTCAGCGCACTGGGACAGCAGTATTTGGAAGAAATTCGGAAATATAAGGAGCTTGTGCTGTAAGAAAAGGGAGAAACAAGAAGACTTTAACCGAATCAAGTAAGTCCCCTGCTTCTATTGCGAAAAGCAATAAGCAGTGGGTGGGGACTTGCTTGTATCAGGAGTGGTACAAGCCACTCCTGATAAGCTGCGAAGCAGCTATTCGGTTATGAGCAAGCTGCGAGTCCCAGCCTGTGGGAGATGAATTGCGTTTGTTACCTTGTTTTATGCAGCGTGATTGGATATAGGAATTTTAGAAGAAAAAAGAGTGGAGATAAAGAATGGTTATAGGAAAGACCTATAACTGGCCATCAATTTTCTATATTGGACAAAGCAGAAGACTGTCGCTATAATAATCCTTGTAAACAGATAGGAAATATCACAAAAACGAGAGGAAGCGAAGTGAATGAGAGCAGTTTTCGCAGAGAATCGAATTGTGATCTATGATGTCATGTGTTGCAGTGTAAGCAGATAAAACCGAAAGAAAACGGAGCCGCATTGCAGCATGGACAAAACAAGACGGCAACCGGTTCCGATAAATAATAGAAAACCGAACATGAAAAGAAATAGAAAAACGAAAAACAGAACAGGAGAATACAATCATGAGCAAAAAAACAAGAGCAGAAAGAAATCTTAAATTTGAAACCTTACAGCTTCACGTAGGACAGGAAAATCCAGATCCGGCAACCGGAGCAAGAGCAGTGCCGATTTATCAGACATCTTCTTTCGTATTCAATAACTCCGATCACGCAGCAGCAAGATTCGGACTCCAGGATGCAGGAAACATCTACGGTCGTCTGACTAACCCGACCGAGGACGTTTTCGAGCAGAGAATGGCAGCACTGGAGGGCGGCGTTGCGGCACTTGCAGTAGCTTCCGGAGCAGCAGCCATCAACTACACCATCATCAACCTGGCGCAGAAGGGCGACCACATCGTATCTGCAAAGAACATCTACGGCGGTTCCTACAACCTGCTGGCGCACACTCTTCCGCAGTACGGAATCAGCACCACATTTGTTGATGTATTCGATCTGGATGAGGTTCGCGCAGCCGTTCAGGAGAACACAAAAGCCATCTACATCGAGACCCTCGGAAATCCGAACTCTGATGTTGTCGATATCGAAGCACTTGCAAAAATTGCACATGAGAACAAGATTCCGCTGGTTGTCGATAATACCTTCGCAACTCCATACCTCGTTCGTCCGATCGAGTACGGCGCAGACATCGTTGTTCATTCCGCAACCAAATTCATCGGCGGCCATGGAACTACTCTTGGCGGTGTGATCGTAGACAGCGGTAAATTCGACTGGGAGGGATCCGGAAAATTCGCATCCCTGACTGAGCCAAACCCGAGCTACCACGGCATCAGCTTCACAAAAGCAGTTGGACCTGCTGCGTTTGTTACAAAAGTACGTGCGATCCTTCTTCGTGATACCGGAGCTACGCTTTCTCCGTTCAACTCCTTCCTGCTTCTGCAGGGACTTGAGACCCTGTCTCTCCGCGTAGAGCGTCACGTTGAGAACGCACTGAAAGTTGTAAAATATCTGGAGAGCCAGCCGCAGGTTGAGAAAGTACATCATCCGTCTGTATCCGACGATCCAAAGCAGCAGGCACTGTACGCAAAATACTTCCCGAACGGCGGCGGTTCCATCTTCACCTTCGAAATCAAAGGCGATGCACAGAAAGCAAAAGATTTCATCGACAATCTGGAACTGTTCTCCCTGCTGGCTAACGTTGCCGATGTAAAATCTCTGGTAATCCATCCGGCAACCACCACGCACAGCCAGTGCACCGAGGAAGAACTGCTGGATCAGGGAATCAAACCAAACACCATCCGTCTTTCCATCGGTACCGAAAATGTCGATGATATTATCGAGGATCTGGATGAGGCATTTAAGGCAGTTCAGTAAGAAGTAAGAAGTAAGAAACAGGTTATAGTAAAATAAAACGTACGCCTCTGGCACAAGGTTTCGTGTCAGAGGCATATTTTTTCAATTACAGGAAACTTCGTTGAAATTTCCTATTTCCCATTGATTATGTAGAGAATGTGGGATACAATAAATCATAGGATAAAGATTCGGAGGAAATGTGAATGAGAGTTTCAACAAGAGGACGATATGCGCTGCGCTTAATGCTGGATCTGGCGATGAACAACACCGGAGAGCCGGTGCGCCTGAAGGATGTGGCAAAGCGGCAGGAGATTTCCGAGAAGTATCTCGAGCAGATCATCTCGATTTTAAATAAAGCCGGTTTTGTAAAAAGCGTCCGCGGCCCGGCAGGCGGCTATTCCCTGAAACGAAAGCCGGAGGAGTACACCGTAGGCATGATCCTTCGGCTGACCGAAGGCAGCCTTGCCCCGGTCGACTGCGTCGAAGACGGCACCGACTGCGGCCGCGCCGACCAGTGCGTCACCGTTCTGCTCTGGAAGAAACTGAACGACGCCATCAACGGCGTCGTGGACAACATCACCCTGGCAGACCTCGTGGACTGGCAGATGCAGAAGGCGAATGAATATGTGATCTGAGATTCAGAGTAAAAGAGAAGGATGTATTGCGGTAACGATTAAAAATATTACTGCAGTACATCCTTTTTGCGTGGTTTATATTTTTTTCATTGCGGCTTCAAATGCACTTTCTGTCATATTCGCCCGAAAAGCTGCATCCTTTATGCTCAGAACTCCATCCCGAACAAGCCCGGTAAGTGCAAACAGAATACCTTCTGTTCTGCCCTCTGCTTTACCTTCCTCTCTGCTGTCCTGCATCATGTCATCAATTGCTTTACACATGTCTACTTCCTCCACTTCTTCTGAAAGATCTAAGGTTATGTTTGTGATTGCCTGAATTACTCTGGCGGCGTTTATTTCTAACATCATTCTTGTATTATTTCGGATAAAGGAAGACAGTTTTTCTTTATCCTTTGAATACTTAATACAGCCGAGCACTTCCCGCAGACTGGTTGAAAATTTTTCGAGTTCGTCTGGTTCAAGCGCTGCCGGATCGATGAGATGAATTTTGTAGTCCTGAATGAATGTCCGCATTTCTTCCAGCGGAAAATCCATCATTTCATGCAGGGAAGTAGCGCCATCCCATGGATCCGCTCCAAAATGAAGCACAAGAGTGATGACTGGCCGGAGTTTGTCTGCTTTGTAGAAGCCTGACAGAAATTCTGCGCGTGTCGGTGCTTTCTTTTCTTTTACATTTTGTGCTGCAATTGCTGCAACCTGATTTCCATATTGCAGAGCATCATAAATCATATTTCGGACAGGCATTGCATAATGTATCTCCGTCTGGTTTTCGATTCCAAGCAGAAGATAATCCGCATTCTCATCCTCCATAATAACAGCAGCCTTTAAAATGTCCCGGTATTTCTGAACGGACTCGTTTTTGTTGTTTTTCCCTTTTGCGATCAGCTGCACCAGTTCCGTTGTGTCAAGCTCCTGCAGCCGTTCCGGCTGAATCACCTTTTTTCCATTGAAAATCAGGTAATTAAAAGCGTCCGCAAACACAGTGTTTTCACGCATGAATGCTTTTGTAACAGTGTCTTTTTTACTCATTTGTTCCTTACCTTGTCCTTTCCGCTTATCCACTCTTCCGGGAATTTTTAAGGTAAGAATCCTTCTGAAACCTATTCGACTTTGCTATAATACTATATCATATTTGTATTATGTTTGCCACAATGTCTTTCTGAATTTTTTCTAAAACAGGTCTTTAGAAAGCAAAGGCTGGGAAATCGCGGGATCCGGCATTTACAAGTGAAAAAAATTTTGTTATGATAAAAAACAGCGCCGGAAGCACATTTTTGCGGCGCCGAGAATATGAAAAGTGAGGAGTTTTTCCGGATGAAGAAACAGCAGGAAAGTCTCAAAAACATGGTATACCAGGCCATTTTGAACGGCATTTTTACCGATGAATATAAACCGAACCAGATTATCAATGAGCAGGAGCTTGTGCAGAAATTCGGTTGCAGCAAGACGCCAATCCGTGAAGCACTGGTGACGCTCTGCAACGAGGGAATTCTCCGCAGCTTCCCGCGCTTCGGCTATCAGGTCGTCAGCGTATCCCGCGAGGAGGCACAGAATATCCTGGATTTCCGTCTCGTTCTTGAGGGCGGATACCTTCGTCAGTCGATCGGAAACATCACCGAAGAAAACCTGGCGGAGCTCGCCGAAATCGACGAGAGATGCAAGCAGAGCACCGACAGCGTCTGGGATCACTGGGAGGCAAATACAGCATTCCATCTGAAGATGATTTCCTTCTCCGGCAATGCTTACGCATATCAGGAGCTTGAACGCACCATGAACGTCTTAAAACGCGCTTACGCCCAGTTTTACTGGCAGACCTGGTCCAACGTAAACCCGGCGCTGGACATTGCGCATCATAACGATATTATGCAGAGTATCCGGGAGAAAGATCTGGAGAAGACGCAGAATTATCTGAAAGAGGATCTGGCGGATTTTTGTGGGTAAGAAATGAAACAGAGTGCATGGGAACGAAAAAATCCCAAGACACTCTGTTTTTTTGCGCGCTGGAGGCCTTTTTCAGGCACGCTCCAGTGCTCGTGATTATCCATGAAAATGCCTCTCCCGATACTGCTGCGGTGTCACCCCGCTGCTTTTCTTGAACTGCCGGTAAAAGTAGGAAACGTTTGCGATTCCGATCTGGTCACAGATTTGCTGAGGGGAGAAGCCGGTAGTGGCAAGGAGGCGTTTGGCGGCAGCCATGCGTTCGTCCATGATGTAGCTGCTGAGCGATGCTCCTGCCTTCGTGCTGAAAATGTGGGACAGGTAGTCCGGGTTCATGTGGATTTCCTCGGCGATGGAGGTGCGGCCCAGTTCAGGATCGGAAAGATGCGAACGGATATAGTCCTTGATGACGCTGATCGGGTCTGAGGTGTTGGTGGAGAGATGCTCTTCCATATTCAGCCGCTCCTTTTCATACCATGCATTTTTCTTCACCTCCTGTACAGCCGCCGCCAGCTTTTCCGTGAGCTGGTCCGGGTCGATTGGTTTTAACAGGTAGGAGAAAATATGTAAATTCAGCGCTTCCTGCGCATAATCAAACCGCTGGTGGCCGGTCAGAACGAGTACGATGGGATGAAAATCGTTCTCATGCAGCCATTCCACTAACTGCAGACCGGTTTCGCGCGGCATTTCGATGTCAGTCAAAAGAATATCAATATCCTGGGAACCCTCAAAAATTTGTTTTGCCTGGCTGGCACTGTAGGCAGGAAACGCCTGTTCAATTCCGAGTGCCGACCAGTCTGTCGTCTCGATAATATTTTTCACGATATAATATTCATCATCCACTACTAAAATGTTCATTGTAAAAGCCCTGTTCCTTTCTTCTGTTTCGCATGGATCTGAATCGTTACAAAAAGCAAGCCGAAAGGCCCTTTTCAAACATGCTTTAGCTCTCGTTTTTTTTGCCGGAGACCGGAGGCGTGTCGGGAGCATGTGAAAAAAGAGGTTCCGATTTTTCAATTTTGCTCTCCGGCGGATCGTCATCCTCACGGTATGGAATATATGGAATCGTAATTTCTGATTTCGCGCCCCATCCGGGTTCATTGGAAAAATGCACATGGGCTTTTTCTCCATAAACAAGATAAAGGCGTTTGAGCAGATTGTAGGTTCCGATTTTCTTTCCATCAAAGTCGTGAACCTGTTGCGAAACCGGCCGGTTCAGGTATTCCAGATCCGATTCAAAATAACCGCTTCCGGAGTCGAGATGAATGAGAACCACATATTTTTCACCATTGCGTTCCACGAGACTGCCGGTGATCCGGACACGGAGTTCTTCACCCATGATCATGTTGTGCTTGATGGTGTTTTCTGTAAACATCAGCAGAATGATCGGAAAAACAGAAGCATTCCTGCATTCTTCTGCTACATCAATCTCCCACTTCAGACATTCCGGGAACCGGAGCGCCGTCAGTTTCAGATAATTTTCCACATATTTCAGTTCTTCGCTTAAAGGAACTGCTGTCTTATCCTGCAGTGTGTAGCGGATATGATCCGACAGCGCGCGGATAAATTCATTCGTGAGCCGCCGTCCCTCTTCCGTGAACGGCATCGAGCCGATCGCGGAGAGACAGTTGATCAGAAAGTGCGGCGCAACCTGGGATTTCAGATACTGGATTTCCAGTGCTTTCAGACTCAGCTCATCGTCATAAACATTAATTTTCAGCTTTTCAATCCGGTTCATCAGCTTGTTCAGCGTTGCACCGATTTCCAGAACCTCCTCACACCGCTCATTGGACAGATCCGGGTGCGGCACCTGCTGTTCCTCCTTGACCTGAGAGGCCATTTTCTGAATCAGATCGAGAGGCTTTGAAATCAGGTGGTCATAGGAGACAGTCCACAGAAGAGAAATGGAAAGAATCAGCAGAGCGCCCGCGATCAGAAGCTTGATCAGATTGAAAATGGGAGCATTGACTTCCTCGTAGGGGATTAATGCACTCATGGAACAGGAGGAAAAAGGAAGCTCTTCTGCGACCTGTAAATACCGTTTTCCGTCCTCCCGGCGGATCTGATGCAGCTTTTTACTGGAAAAATCGGTGGACAGCCGGACACCGGACCAGTTTTCCTCACCGTAGGGGATTCCGTTCTCATTCGCAAAAAGCAGAACGGTATTCGTGGTGTCAAATGGAATGGTGAGATCGTCCAGACGGATCCAGGCACCAAGATAGCCATGAAGGTCATTGATAATACGAATCAGGTATGTATGGCGTTCCAGTTTCATATAATACCAGTCTTTTGTGTTAAGATTGGCAGCGTCGCCGGACTGCCGCAGCGCATTTTTTATGTAGGTACTGCAGTCGTTGGAGCCGCTGTTTTTATAGCGGCAGACAAAATGATCGTTTGTTTTCCCATAAACAAACATACCATCAATATCTGTCATATAACTTAAAGTATTTTCCAGAAGCCGAGAGGTCTTAATCTGAGAAATTACTGCGTTGGAATTGCTTTGGAAAGTAATGGCATCTACAACATCGGTGTTATTGTTGGCAAACTCCCATAGACAGTTTTCCGCAGTTTCCATGCTCTTATTTAATTGCTGTACGTAAAGATCCATGGTCTGATGGATGCCTTTGTAGGTTTCCTGCTGGAACTGACTGGAAATGTAGAGAATTAAAAACAGCAGTAAAATACTGAACATTACTAAAATACGCATCCAGTACCAGAAGGCTCTCTTTTTCAAAGAATATGTCTTTGGTTTGTGGAAAAAATGGTTAAAACATTCACAATTGGACAAATTAACTTGCTGTTTTGACGAAAACAAGTGGGGCACCTCCGTTATTATGTGCAAATTATATGATAAATCTAAGAAAAGTGCAATGAAACCTAAGCAATGTGAATTGCTAAAAAGTTTATTAAAATTATATAATAATGACAGTTGATAGTCAAAGCAATTTTGTTCGAACATACTTGCAAAGACAAAGGAAACGAAAAAACACGAAGAAACGAGGAGGAAAAACATGGCATCTTCTAAAAAATCCCCTGCATCAGCCGGGACCAGCCACAGCAAGGCAGCAAAATTCAAACGATATCTGCCGCTGTATCTGATGTTCCTTCCAGGCGCGATCTATCTGATCATTAACAACTATATTCCTATGGCAGGTATTATCGTAGCATTCAAGAAGTACAATGCTCGACTGGGAATCTGGAAAAGCCCGTTCTGCGGACTGGCGAATTTCGAATTCCTGTTTGCATCATCAGATGCATGGACGATTACAAGAAATACGTTACTTTACAACCTGGCATTTATCGTTCTGAACACGGTAGTCGGAATTATTTTTGCAATCTTTATCTGTGATACCTTCAATAAAAAATTAAAGAAGATTTATCAGAGTGCAATCCTGTTCCCATATTTGATGTCAGCCGTTATTCTTGGTTACATTGTATATGCATTCTTAAGTCAGAGCACAGGTATCGTAAACAATTCGATTTTAAGCGCACTTGGAAAAGATGCTGTGAACTGGTATGCAGAGCCGAAATACTGGCCATTCATCCTGATTTTCGTAAATACCTGGAAAGGTGTAGGATACGGATGTCTGATCTACATATCTACCATCAACGGTATTGACCCGTCTCTGTATGAGGCAGCTTCTCTGGATGGAGCAACCAAATGGCAGCAGATCAAAAATATTACGCTTCCATTCCTGAAACCAACCGTAATCACTCTGACACTGATGAGTGTAGGCCGTATCTTCTATTCTGATTTCGGTCTGTTCTATCAGGTACCGCGTGATTCAGGACTTCTGTACTCAGCAACTAATGTTATTGATACCTACGTATACCGTGGCCTGATGAAATCCGGAAATGTCGGAATGTCTGCAGCAGCCGGCTTCTATCAGTCCATCATCGGATTTATTATTGTCCTTACTGCAAACGGAATCGTACGTAAAGTCAGCAAAGAAAACGCAATGTTCTAAGGAGATCACGTATGAAAGAAAAACCATTTTCCAAATATCAGATTTTAGCAAATGCGGTCATGATTATCTGGACGCTTGCCATTATCTTACCGTTTATTCTGTTATTTATGTCTTCTATTACAGATGAAAATACACTGGTAGCAAATGGATACTCCTTCTTTCCGAAGAAGTTCTCCCTTGCGTCCTATACTTACATCATCAAATCCGGCGGTCAGATTCTGAAGGCTTACGGAGTAAGTATTGGTGTTACTGTAGTAGGAACTCTGTTAAATGTTCTTCTGTCTGCATTGATGGCTTATCCGCTGTCAGTAAAAAACCTTCCAGGCAGAAATGTGATGATGTTCTTCGTATTTTTTACCATGCTGTTCAATGGTGGTATCGTTCCTTCTTACATTATGTGGACAGGTACTTTCCATGTCAAAGATACCATCTTCGCACAGCTGCTTCCAAACTTCCTGCTTTCCGCATGGAATGTTATGATGATTCGTACGTACTTTACTACAAGCATTCCGGATGGATTGTATGAGGCAGCAGAGATTGACGGTGCAAGCCAGTTTACCATTTTCTGGAAAATCGTACTTCCTCTTGGAAAACCGATTCTTGTAACAATGGGAACTTTTGCAGGCCTTGCTTACTGGAATGACTGGACCAACGGTCTGTACTATATTGTTAAGAACACAGATCTGTACAACGTACAGAACCTTCTGAACCAGATGGTACAGAATATTCAGTTCCTGACACAGAGCTCCGACTCAAACGTGACAGCAGCTGCATCCACCATCCCTGCAACTGGAATTCAGATGGCAATTGCGTTTGTTGCAATCCTGCCGATCATGCTGATTTTCCCATCTTTCCAGAAATACTATGCAAAAGGTATCGCCCTTGGCGCAGTCAAAGGCTGATACAGACGTGATGAATCATTAGCAGCGAAAAAGGGCTGCTTCGTGATAAACTTATCTTAAGGAGGAAACTTTATATGAAAAGAAAAATGCTTGCTGCTTTTCTGGCAGCGACAATGGTAGGCGGTCTGCTTGTCGGCTGCGGAAACAGCGGAGACACTTCCAGCTCTTCCAAAAGCCCTGCAGGAACAACCTCAACAGCATCGGCATCTGGCGAGGCGGACTCTTCTGTGACAAAAACGGATTTGGGAGAATATACAGAAGAAAATCCATATCATCTGGTATTTGCTTTTGTCGAATTTTATGAGCAGGATGATGCGGCGCGTACTGCAGTACAGGATGCTTTGAATGCGTACATGATTCCGAAATATCACATCGAGGTAGAATTTCTTCCAATGCAGTATGCAGAGTATCAGCAGAAAATTCAGCTGATGATTTCCGGTGGAGATGAGCTGGATGTTATGCCAATTTTCTATTCCTATGCTTCCAGCTGGATTTCCATGAACGGTATCGTTGATATGAATCAGTACATGGATACAGAAGAAGGAAAAGCCATCAGCGAAGTACTTGGTGAGGCAAATGCCAAAGTAGGTTCGATGAATGGAATTCTGTTCGGTTTCCCGGCACAGAAAGAATCCGTTGATCTTGGCGGTCTCTGCATGAGAGCTGATATCTGCGATGAACTTGGCATTACCGAGGAGTATGGACTTGGCAAAAATCAGGATGAGTATACTGGAAAAGTATACGACTGGTCTGTGGCAACTGAGATCTTCCAGAAAGTAAAAGAAGCACATCCGGAAATGACACCATTGTATTTGATGGGTAATACAAACAATACAAACAGAATGGCATGGTTTGATCCGCTGGCAGATACCTTTGGTGTACTTGACTGGGAAAAAGATCATGAATCTACTACCGTTGTAAACCAGTATGAGACAGAAACATATAAGGAAGCAGTAGAACAGCTTGCAGAGTGGTATGATGCCGGCTATATTTATAAAGATGCACTGACTGATACACAGGGAAATGCAACAATGATGAAAGCCGGAAATACATTCTCCTATTTCACACCGATTAAACCAGGTTTTCTGGTAGAGGCAGAGGCTTCCAATGGATGTGAGTGCTATGCAATGTATTTCGGCAATAATGTAGAAGGTGGATATGCGACTACAAATGTAAGCTATTTTGATACAGGTATTGCAACAAACAGTGCAGATCCGGAGATGGCATTTAAGTTTATTTCAGCTCTGTATACAGATTCGAATGTTATGACAATCTGGCAGGATGGTATTGAGGATGTCAACTATAAAGTTCAGGATGACGGAACAGCTTACTATGTAGATGGAGAGACTTCTTCCAGTTATAAATACCATCAGAACACAGGCTGGATGATGGGAAACCAGTTTAATACCTATGTATGGAACGATGGTTCAAGGGATGTAAATTACTGGGATAAACTGCAGGCTTACAATGATTGGGCACAGTACTCTCCGGCTTATGGATTCATGTGGGATTCGTCTAATTATTCTACACAGATGACCGCCCTGCAGAATGCGCTGTCTACTTATCGGCCGGCTTTGGAGTCTGGTGCAGTTGGAGTAGCAGGAGTAGAAGAAACACTCCAGAAACTGAATGATGCACTGTATGCAGCAGGCCTTCAGGAGGTTATGGATGCGAAACAGGAGCAGTTAGATCAGTGGCTGGATGAAAATGGTGGAATTACAGAGACACCTCAGAAGAATCTGGACACCATTGCAGCAGCAAAAGAAGCAAACAACTAAACATCATGCATAACTAAGGCAATCCGCCCGGAGACTGTAAAACTGTGCGGTCTTTGGGCGGATTGCTGTATCTATGGGGGAAAATAAAACAAGGAGGGTGCAGCAAAATGATTACAAAAATGATACAGATTCCGGTAACAGAAGAAAATTATCCATTTCAATCAGCTGCAAAGAAATGCAATTTCGATGCAATCGGCTATATCGAGGACGAGTATTTTATGTCCGGAACTGCCAATATTTACACGGAGAAAGACAAAAATCATCAGGTAGAGCCAATTTTTGAGGGCGCGCCGTATACGACCCGTCTTCTGGTTCGTCGTCCGGCAGATCCGGCGAAATTCAGCGGAAATGTTGTGATCGAGATTTTAAACGCATCCGCACTGATGGACATCGACCGTATGTGGGTCAACACCTGGCAGTATCTGACGCGGAATGGGGATATTTACATTGGAATTACCAGCAAAGGCCATGTTGTGGATACGTTAAAACGCTTCAATCCGGAGCGCTACGCTGCAATCAACTGGGCAAACCCGATGCCGGAGCGCGAGGCACCGCAGGTACAGGGACCGTTTGGCTGCATGCCGCAGTATGAGGCCGGTCTCTATTGGGATATGCAGACGGATCTTGCAAGACTTCTCCGCACGGATTCCGAGCTGAATCCGATCCGCGAATATGGAAAATATTATCTCTATCTGCTTGGCTGGTCACAGTCCGGTTCTTATATGTCGCGAACGCTGCATTCCTTTGCATACCGCGACGAGGACAAATATGCAGAGCCGCTGTTTGACGGATATTTTGAGGCAGGCGCAGATGCCGCACTGGCACCGATCAACTCTTATGAATATGCGGCAACAAACGGACAGATTTCCCAGGCAGGAACGATTCCGCAGGCAAGTGTTCTGATGTGTAAAGAGCCGTATATCGCAATCAACACCGAATCCGAAAACCGCGGTGCAAACTGGGCAGGTGACAGCGATCTGCCGGACATGAAATTCCGTACGTATCAGATCCCTGGAACGAGCCACGATGCGTGGTACAATATGCTGGACTACTATGAGGGATATCTCCACGATGATGCGGCAAAAGCCAATTTTGAGCTTTCCTACGGCGGCGTGGAGGGCGAGCCTCTGGACACACCGTATCAGTATATTTTCCATGCAGCACTCCGCAATCTGTATGTATGGGTAAGAGAGGGCGTTCCGGCTCCGCATGCGCCGAAGATTGAGATGGTTCCTGCAAAACCGGGCGACCTCGATGCGCTGACTGCATTCAATCCGAACAGTGCAAAAACGAAATTTGAAAATAAAAAAGACCTGTTTGGCAACACGGTTGGCGGCATCCGCATGGCATGCATGGATTATCCGGTAGGAAAATATATCAGCTATTCAAAGAAAGCAGACGGCAGCTATGATCCGATGTTCGGAACGGTTTATCCATTCGCACCGGAGCAACTGAAAGCGATGTATGGAAGTCTGGAGCATTATAAAGAGCTGGTAGAAAAGAGTGCGGCAGAGAGCGTGGCACTTGGCTTCCTGCTCAAAGAAGATGTTCCTGCATACGTAGATTTTACTGTAAACATGGCGAAGAGAAGAGGGTTAAAATAAAATGAAAAAAATGAATTATACATTTTCCGTACCGGATAACAAACGTGTGCGTATGATTGTCAGCACAGACTGCAAAAATGAGGCGGATGACCAGTTCGCACTGGCACATCACCTGATGACACCAATGTTTATCATGAAAGGCATCGTTCCGTGCCACTTCAACATGTTCTCACGCGATTACGGCGATGGCCATACCGCACAGGCGAGCATGGATGAGGTGAACAAGGTGCTGGATCTGATGGACCTGCAGGGCGTATGCCCGGTCTGCAAAGGATCGGAGCTCCCGATGAAGGACGAGCAGACACCGGCTGTATCGGAAGGTGCAAAACTGATCGTCGAGGAAGCTATGAAAGATGACCCGCATCCGCTGTTCATTGCATGCCAGGGCGCACTGACCGACGTTGCCTCTGCACTTCTGATGAAACCGGAAATCGCAGACCGCATGACCGCTGTCTGGATCGGCGGAGCACCGTATCCGGCAGGCGGAGAGGAGTTCAACCTCCGCCAGGACATCGCCGCTGCAAACGTTGTGATGAAATCCGGCATGAAGGTATGGCAGGTTCCGTCCACGGTGTACAAGAAAGTAACTGTTTCTCTTGCAGAGCTGCAGCTTAACGTGCAGCCATGCGGCGAGATCGGAAATTATCTGTATCAGCAGATGGTCGATTTCAACAACACCTTCTACCAGTTCCAGGAGTGGCCGCACGGCGAAATCTGGGGCCTCGGCGATTCCCCGACCGTCGGACTGCTGCTGGCAGAGGTACAGCGCACCGACCTCTATGAAATGGTAGAAGCACCGGAGATCAGCTATGAGGACATGAGCTATCATTTCACCGGAAAGAACCGTAAAATCCGTGTTTACCATGACCCGAATGCGGAGCTGACGCTGAGAGACTTTTTTGCGAAACTGAAATTGAATTATGGGATGTAACAGGGATTATTAGAAATAGAAATTGCCGGGAATCAGATTTTTCCTCTGATTTCCGGCAGTCGTTTTTTAACCGAATCAAGCAAGTCCCCACCCACTGCTTATTGCTTTTTGCAATGGAAGCAGTGGGTGGGGACTTGCTTGATTCGGTTAAATTATGATTATGCCTGGCTCTTTTTCATTGCTGCCTCAAACGCACTCTCCGTCATATTTGCCCGAAAGGCAGCATCCTTGACACTCAGAATACCATCCCTAACCAGGCTGGTGAGTGTAAAGAGAATACCTTCTGCTTTACCTTTCTCCATCCCTTCAGCGAGTCCTTCCTTTCTGCTGTCCTGCATCATGTCATCAATCGCTTTGCACATATCTACTTCCTCCGTTTCTTCTGAAAGATCAATGGTTACGTTTGTGATTGCCTGAATTACCCTGGCGGCATTTCGTTCTAACGTCATTCGTGTATTATTCCGGATAAAAGAAGAGAGTTTTTCTTTATCCTTCGAATACTTAATGCAGCCGAGCACTTCCCGCAGACTGGTAGAAAATTTTTCAAGTTCTTCCGGCTCAATTGCGGCTGGATCAATAAGATGGATTTTGTAATCCTGAATGAATGTCCGCATTTCTTCTAGAGGGAAATCCATCATTTCATGCAAAGAAGTTGCCCCGTCCCATGGCTCCGCGCCGAAATGAACCACAAGAGTGATCACTGGCCGGAGTTTATCTGCTTTATGAAATCCGGAAAGAAATTCCGCACGTGTCGCGGCGTTCTTTTTCTTTGCATTTTCTGTAGCAATAGCGGAAACCTGATTTCCATACTGCAGAGCATCATAAATCATATTTCGGACGGGCATTGCATAATGTACATCTGTCTGGTTTTCAATTCCAAGCAGAAGGTAATCAGCATTCTCGTCCTCCATAATGACAGCAGTCTTCAAAACGTCCCGGTATTTCTGGATTGCTTCATTTGAGGACTTCTTCCCTTTCACAACCAGCTGTACCAGTTCCATCGTGTCAAGCTCCCGCAGCCGTTCTGGCTGAATCACCTTTTCTCCATGGAAAATCAGGTAATTAAAAGCGTCTGCAAACACAGAGTTTTCGCGCATGAATGCTTTGGTAACAGTGTCTTTTTTACTCATGTATTCCTTGCCTTGTCCTTTCCGATTATCCACTCTTCCGGGAATTTTTAAGGTAGGAATTCTTCTGGAACATCTTCGGTTCTGTTCTAATACTATATCATATTTGTAGTATCTTTGCCATGTTGTCTTTCTGAATTTTTTATAAAGCCGCCTTGACATCCGCCAACGTCGGAATCGATGTGCTTGCACCTTTTTTACCTACCGCAATCGCAGATGCCATAGCGGCTGTTTTTAATGCTTCTTCCGGTGTTTTTCCGTTTATAATTTCACCGACAAAGTATCCGGTAAAGGTATCGCCTGCCGCTGTGGTATCAACGGTTTTTACCGGGAAAATGCCCTGTGCGCAGCGTTGGGTGTGATAGCCATACATGGAACCTTCTTTGCCGAGGGTGAGCACAATTTTGCTATCCGGAAATTTGTGAACCAGTCCGTTCAGCAGAGCAGTGCCATCCGCGTTTTCAGCAAGGGCAGCCCCTGTTTCTTTTAAAATTGCAGCGGCCTCAATTTCGTTCAGAATCAGATATTCGGCCTTTTCGAGCGGCATCTGGAAAATCTTTTCATTGACGGGTGAGGGGTTCAGCACAATGTGCGTGCCTTTTTCGTACGCGCAGTCCATCAGATAAGGGATCTCGCTGATTTCATTCTGCAGAACCAGATAGTCGCCCGATTCGGCGAAGGTTAATACATGATCCACATCTGCTTTCGTAATGGCCTGGTTGGCACCGCCGAACAGAATAATACAGTTTTCTCCCTCCGGCGTATTTTGAATGATCGTGTGTCCCGATGATCCTTCTTTTTTCAGAACAAGATCCGTGTGAACACCAGCATCTTTCAGCGTTTCCAGCAGCGGAGCAGAATCCTCCGCCCCAACAGCGCCGGCATGCCACGTTTCCAGACCATAGTTTGCAAAAGCAATCGCCTGGTTCAGCCCTTTTCCGCCGCTGAAAATCTGCCGGTCATCCGCCGAAAGCGTCTCACCTGGCCGGACAAAATGATTGACGGAGTAGACGTAATCAATATTTAAAGAACCGAAGACTAATACTTTCATAGATACTCTCTTTCTGCTTCCTGTTTATTTTACAGAATCCGTCACAAGGAAGACACCATAGCTTTTCGGAAGCGGTAAAGCCAGTACATAGATTCCTTGTACTTTATCATAATGCAGAACCTCCGTTTTTTCAAATCAAAATCAGAGCCTGTTTGAAAAAGTCTGTTAAAAAGGTTTTCCGCAAAATGTGTGTCACAATTTACGAGAGATTTTGCCCGGATGAGGGCATCGTAGAGGTTTTCAGGGTGGACAGAAAGAGTAGCATAAAAAAGCCATCTGTGCAAGTCTGCCCAGATGGCTGTCTATCGTAATACTTTTGTCATTTACAAACTTCGTCAATATCCACACGGTCGATCATAATATTCAGGATTTCCGTATCGGTATCTTTCATGCCGACTCTTCCGATGTATCCCATACTCTTGATCGTATCCTCGACATCTTCCCGCACGATACCTTCTCCCGGCTGGAAGCTTCTGTGGTGCTGGCCCATGTAATGAGCCAGAATTGCGGCATCAACAGCGGATGCGATTTTTGCTGCACAGGAGGATTTTGCTCCGTCGCAGACGATACCGCCGACATTTCCGATGGTGTTGACGATGGTCAGGCTGACATCCTCATACGATCCGCCGGAAAGATAGGTGATGGCAGCTCCTGCGCCGCAGCCTGCGCTGACGGCACCGCAGTAAGCGGAAAGGCTACCAATATATTTTTTCTGATGAACGGCGATCAGATTGCTGACAACGAGTGCGCGGTACAGTTTATCCTGAGAAACATTCCATTCTTTTGCAAATTCAATAACAGGAAGAGAAACGGTCATACCCTGGTTTCCACTGCCGGAATTGATGACAACCGGAAGGGAACAGCCGCTCATACGTGCATCGGAACCGGCAGCTGCGCGGGCACGGGCACGGATTTTAACGTCATTGCCATAATCATTCAGAAGGGTGCGGCCTACCTGTGCTCCGTACGGATGATTCAGGCCTTCATCGGAAATCGCAGAGTTCATGGTGATCTGACGGTCAAGAATGTCTTTGACATCTTCGATTCTTACTGTATCGGCAAATTCGAGAATGTCTTTGACATTCAGCACGCTTTTATCTACATATTCCGGAGAGTCCTCATGTGCGGCAATCTGGTAGAGTACTTCATCGTCTTTTACAATGCGTGAAATCAGTGTATGGCGGTTAACAATGGTAACCTCCGCACTATGTTCCCCGGCAATGACTTTTGCAACGATATAGAGATTTTCTACACCTTCCTTTAACGTACAGGTGCAGAATCCCTGCTGTACCAGCTCTTTTGTCTTTTCGATGTCTGCTTCGGTTACGTCCTCAAGAACCTCAAGCTCACGATCTGCCCGTCCGCCGACAACACCGAGTGTTGCCGCAACATCAATTCCCTTCAGTCCGTTGGAATTTGGAACCTTAACGCCTTTTACATTTTTGATAATATTTCCGCTGCAGCAAAGTTCAATCTTCTCCGGCATCTGTCCGAGTACCTCGTGTGCTTTCGCAGCCGCATAGGCAATCGCAATCGGTTCGGTACATCCGAGGGCCGGAACAAGTTCGTTCTTTAAAATCTTTACATAACTGTTGTATAATTTCTGATCCATTGAAGTTCTCCTGTGTGTTTTTTATCCGGATAAACAAGAAGTTTTGCATACTATCTGGTTATACTAATGATATATCACTGATAATATCAGATGTCAAGCATAGAATTGCATCTTCCCAGGCTACAAGACTGAATTTGCGGAATGCTTGTTCTTCTTCGGCTATTATAGCCCGCGTGAACAGTTCTCGTCGCAGGTTTTGTTTCGGAAATTCTTTTCAGACACACGTTGGGATTTTCCGGCAACACGTTGTATTTTTTTTCGACATGTCCTATACTGAAATATATAGCAAAGACCCAAAATAATACGCAAAAGGCAGTATTGCAGAGCGCGAATTACAAGGAGCCGATGGGAAGGCGTACCAGAGTATGATAAAAATCTGTGACGCAGTAATTCGCGCTTTGTGGTGCTGAATTTCTTACAGGGGAGGAAGTCTGTATGCAAAAAATTACGTTTCGAAAATTAATCGGAGAGAATTATATTTACCCGGAGCTGCAGGGACATTTTATAGAATTTCTTGGTTCTTGTATTTACGATGGCATCTGGGTCGGTGAGGATTCGGAGATTCCGAATTATCATGGAATCCGCAAAGATCTTGTGGATGCGTTTCAAAAGCTGCATCCGCCGGTGATCCGCTGGCCGGGCGGATGCTATGCGGATGTTTACCACTGGAGAAACGGGATCGGACCAAGAGAGAACAGGCCGGTTACTTATAATGAAAATTTTGGTACATTTGAAACCGATCCGAATCAGTTCGGTACGCACGAGATGATGGAATTCTGTGAGATGATCGGTGCAAAGCCATGGTTTAATATCAACATGATGACAGGTTCTCCGGCAGAGATGCGTGAATGGATGGAATACTGCAACAGGCGAGAATCCACAACACTTACCAGAGAGCGGAAGGTAAACGGACACGAAGCGCCGTTTCAGGTAGAATACTGGGGCATTGGAAATGAAGTCTGGGATGGCGGCGGAAAAATGACGCCACAGATGTATGCGAATGAATATCGGAAATTTACATCGTCCTGTCCGTCCTTTGGATCGGGCGATCAGGCGTTTCCGCCCAAATGCATTGCCAGCGGTCCGGATGGAAACAAGCCAAAAGAGCGTGTTGCGTGGACGAAAGACTTTTTCAAGGAGATGGGAAAATACCGTATGCCATCGCTTTACGGCTATGATCTCCATTTTTACAACTGGAATCTGAAACAGCTTCAGACAGAGAAAAAGTTTGATGAAAAACAGTGGTATGATGTGATCAATGGATGCAAAGAGCTGGAAAATGTCATTCACGAGCAGCGCCGCCTGATAGACGCTGGTCTTGAGGCACTTCCGAAAGCGGAGGGTCCGTTCCAGGCGGCACCGAGAAAATGTGAACTGATTGTCGGCGAGTGGGGCAACTGGCACAGCAGTGCATTTAATGCGCGCCCGGCGCTGTATCAGCAGTGTACGATGCGCGATGCCGTTACAACTGCACTGACGCTCGACATCTTCCACCGCAATACCGGGGATGTGCGCATGGCATGTGTGGCACAGTCTGTCAATGTCCTGAATTCCCTGTTCTTGACGGATGGTGAGCATTGTATTCTGACACCAAACTACGATGTGTTCGATATGTATCAGGTGCATCAGGGTGCGTATACGCTTGGCTTTGAGGAAAAGAACAAAGATCCTGAGGTCTGCATCTTTGCTTCGATCAAAAATGATGATATCTACGTCAACCTCGTAAATACAAGCTACAGCGAATCAAAGAAAATCGAATTGAAATTCAAACAGTGTCCGGAATTTGTTGAGGCCAAAACACTGTACTCCAAAGATCCGCAGAACTACAATGATGCGAAACATCCGAACCGAGTCCGCTGCAAAGAAGGAAAAGCACCTGCACGGGAAAAAGACTCCTTCCAGATTGCACTGCCGGCGGCTTCGGTCAGCGTTTATCATTTCAGAAAAACAGAAACAGAAAAGTAATACATACAAAACGGGCCGCCCCGGGGAAAAGGATTGTTCCCACAGGGCGGCTCATTTCTATTACAAAAACAATTCAATCACAAACACCACGGCACAGCATGCCACCGAAACCTGAAACAGGCTTGCACCGAACCATGCGGCTGCGATGCCGACGACAAGCGCGAGTGCGCCGGAAACAGGGCTCTGTGTTGCATGGACAATCGCCGGGAAGGTCATGACTGACAGCGTCACGTATGGAACGTAGTACAGAAACGACTGAATAAACTGATTTTTAATCGGCTTCCGGATCAGCGTCAGCGGCAGAATCCGGATTGTGTAGGAAACCAGAGCCATGACGGCGATATAGATATAATTATTGTACATCAGCATTTTCCTCCTCTGTCTTTACCGGGAACAGGATAGCTCCGGCGCAGGAAATCAGAACGGTGAGCAGAATCGTTCTGGTTCCGTCGGAGAGAGTGGAGATGCCCGGGAGATAGCTGCAGATAAAGCTTAAGAAAAAGCTGACGGCAACAAGACCCGCTACCACACGGCTCTTTCGCGCCGGGGGAATGATGATTGCAAGGAACATGCCGTACAGCGCCACGCTTAAGGCACTGACAGCGCGCAGCGGCAGCAGATTTCCGGCAATAATACCAAGAGCCGTGCCGATCGACCACGCGGGAGCAGCGACGAGAATGGCACCGTATGTATAATACGGATTCAGCCAGCCCGGGCGCGCGATTGTGATGCCAAACAGTTCATCCGTTACATCGTAACCAATGAGAAAACGGTGGAAAAACGGCGTGTCCGGCGAAAAGCGCTGGGCAAGCGCACAGCTCATCAGAAGATACCGCGCATTGGCGATGAGCGTAATGATAGCGACCTGCAGATAGCCTGCGTTGGCGGCAATCAGTGTAAAGGCAGCGTATTCTCCGGCGGAAGCATTGTTGAAAAGACTGGCGAGAAAGCCCTGAAAAGGACTAAGACCTGCCTTACGCGCTGCAATGCCGAGCGAAAACGAGACCGCAAAATAGCCAAGCCCGATCGGAATGCCATCGCGGATTCCGTTGACCAGAACCTGGCGGGAAAATGAATAAGATCTTTGTGAACTCATAAAAAGCTACTTCCTTTTCCTTCGCAGAAGCTAGAGCATGTCTGAAAAATCATTTCCGCAATCTGCAAGCCCCACTTTATGGTATATTTTGCCCTCATTCGGTTGCCGTAGCCCGCTACGCCGCCCTCATTCGGACAAAATCTCCCACAAACTGGGACTCGCAGCTTGCGAAAAGCCTTTTTCAGACACGCTCTAGAGCGTGTTTGAGAAAATTTTCCGTAATCTGAGATTCGCAGCTTACGAAAAGTTTTTTTCAGACATGCTCTGGCATCTGGCAAAAATGTTGGGGTCAAGAGATCAAAAATCCTCTTGCAAGCGAGCTTGCACCGGCTTTTTGATCTTTTGCCCTGATATCTGATGAAAATTATAGCAAGTTTCGACAGGTTCGTAAACTCTTATTTTGTTCTTGGTCGTTTCACGCAGCCACTGCTTACGCCTGCGTTTCTAAGTCTGTTGAACTGAATTGTATAAAATTATGTACAAAAACAGAAGATAAAGCTTGAAAATAGAAGAAAAATCCATTAATATCTATGTATACAAAAAACATTACCGAAGGTGGTGCTTACGATGAAACTGCGTGCGCTTGCAAAAATAAATCTTGGTCTTGATGTGACCGGAAAAAGAGAGGATGGTTACCATGAAGTCCGCATGGTAATGCAGACGATCCAGATGTACGATCAGCTGGAAATAAAGGAGAGCAAAGAACCCGGCATAAGGCTGACAACCAATCTGCCGTTCCTTCCGTGTAATGACGGAAATCTCGTATACAAAGCGGCAAAGATTCTGATGGATGAATTCGATATCCGTCAGGGTGTCGATATGAACCTGACAAAATTTATCCCGGTAGCGGCCGGCATGGCGGGTGGAAGCTCGGATGCGGCAGCAGCACTGGTAGGAATTAACCGCATGTTTCAGTTGGGTCTGACGAAACGCCAGCTGATGGAGCGGGGTGTGCAGATCGGTGCGGATGTTCCGTACTGTGTGATGCGCGGTACAGCGCTGGCAGAAGGAATCGGCGAAAAGCTGACATCCCTTCCCGGCGTACCGATGTGCTACGTGCTGATCGGAAAACCGGGCATCAATGTTTCGACGAAATTTGTCTATGGAAACCTGCATCTTGACGAGGTGACAGATCATCCTGATATCGATGGCATGGTACAGGCGATCCGGAATCACGATCTGTACGGCATCACGGACCGCATGGGAAATGTGCTGGAATCCGTGACGTGTCCGGCGTATCCGGTGATCGATGAGATCAAGGCACAGATGATGAAAAACGGTGCGGTCAATGCGATGATGAGCGGCAGCGGCCCGACCGTATTCGGCATTTTCGACGATCCGGACAAGGCAGAATTTGCCCGCGATCAGTTAAAAATAAGCGGACTGTCGAAACAGACATTCCTGACTACAGTATCAAAACCGGGAGGTACAAAGTATGGCAAAAAATGAGTTAGACCTGCAGATGGAGGATTATCAGTACCTTCCGCTCCGCGATGTCGTGTTCCGCACGCTGCGCCAGGCGATTCTGCGCGGGGAGTTAAAGCCGGGTGAACGGCTGATGGAGATCCGGCTGGCAAATCAGCTCGGCGTTTCGCGTACCCCGATCCGCGAGGCGATCCGTATGCTGGAGCTGGACGGCCTTGTGATCATGGTGCCGCGGAAGGGTGCGCAGGTAGCACAGATCACGGAAAAAGACCTGAACGATGTGCTGGAGGTGCGGCTTGGACTGGAGGAGCTGGCGGTAAAACTGGCGTGTCAGCGGATTACAGAGAGCGAACTGCAGAAGCTTTATCAGGCATCGCGCAGCTTTGAACAAATGCTGGAGACAACAGAGACGGATGATCTGCAGAAGCTTGCACAGGCAGATGTGGCATTCCATGATGTGATTTATCAGGCGACGAACAACGAGCGCCTGATTCAGCTGCTGAACAATCTGCGGGAGCAAATGTACCGTTACCGGATTGAATATTTAAAGGATGTAAAATCCCGACGTTCCCTGGTTGAGGAGCACGATGCCCTCTATGAACATATGAAAAATCGGGATCTTGCAGGCGCACAGAAGATGATCCGCGAGCATATCGAGCGACAGCAGGAGAGTATTATGCAGACCGTACATCACCAGAGCATGACGGGCGTAGAAGAAAAATAAAAGCGTATAAAATTTCGAAAAAGGAACATTCTGTTACAGAGTAAAAAAATCGTGACAGAATGTTTTTTTATGGAATTTTGCAGAGTATATTTCTCCAGATGGTTTTTCGGAAGCTTTCAAAAGGAGGAGAAGGAGGGACGCAGGCATGGAAGAAGAGAAGACGCAGATTTCACTCACACTGGCGGAAAATGAAAGCGTGATCCGTACATGGTGTGAAAATTGCGATGATATTCAGATCCGTCCGATGAAACTCGGCAAAACGGGCGGAACCGGTGCGCTGCTGATCTACGTAGAAGTGGCGGTGAGCTGCGTTATGTTGAAGGATTCCGTGATCGGGAAGCTGTTGAACCGTCTGATGGAGGTTCCCGAGGCAGATATCCCGGGGGTTCTCTCGGAAAATCAGCTCGGAATTTCGGATGCACTGGAATTTGACACTATGGAAGCTGCGTTCGCTTCCATGCTTGCGGGAAATGCAATTCTTTTTGTGGATCATTATGACCGTGCAGTCAAGATCGGATCGAAGGGTTATCCCAATTTAGGAGTGCAAAAAGCGGAGTCCGAAAAAGTGCTGCGCGGCTCTAACGAAGGTTTTTCCGACTCTGTCAAAACCAACACGGCACTCGTCCGCAAGCGTCTGCGGACCACCGATCTGAAAGTGGAGGAGATACATTTTGGTGCGCGTTCTGATACGGTTCTGGCTCTGGTGTATGAGAAAGAGCTGATTTATCCGAAATTTCTGGAAGAGGTAAAACAGCAGATTGCCGGCTGGGAAGTGGACGGCGTTTTTGACAGCGGCATGGTCGAGCAGCTCTGCGAACCGCAGTGGAAATCGCCGTTCCCGCGCTTCGAGACGACCGAACGGCCGGACCGCGCGGCGATGGAGATTCTGGACGGAAGAATCCTGCTTTTATGTGATAATTCCCCGGTCGGGATTCTCTTCCCGGTATCATTTGACAGCTTTTTAAAGGTCAGTGAGGACCGGTATCATCATTTTCTGATCGTCTCATTTGAGCGGCTGCTGCGGTATGCGGCGGTCTTTCTCGCCCTGTGGATTTCGGGCGGATACCTGGCTGTCACGGGCTTTCACACGCAGGTGCTTCCGACCAAACTCCTGCTGGCATTCGCCGAAGCGCGGAAAGGCGTTCCGTTCCCCGGCATTCTGGAAATTCTTCTGATGGAATTTGCTTTTGAACTGATTCGCGAGGCCGGTGTGCGCATGCCGGGGCCGCTTGGCGGGACGATCGGAATTGTGGGCGGACTGATCATCGGAGATGCGGCGGTTTCCGCCAATCTGGTGAGCCCGATGACCGTTGTTGTGGTTGCGGTTTCGGCGCTCTGTTCGCTGGCGATTCCGAACGAAGAGTTCGGTGCGCCGTTCCGGCTGCTGAAATTCGGCTTCATTTTGCTCGGCGGATGGCTCGGCATTTTCGGCATGGCGCTCGGCACGTTTCTTCTCGCAGGTCATCTCGCCGGGCTTACGAGTTTTGACATTCCCTATCTGATGCCGTTTGTCGGGAAAGGACTTGCGGGCTACCATGCGCCGAAGGATTCCGTATGGCGGCCCCCGCTGCATCAGATGCGGGAGCGGCCGGTCTTTGCAAAGCGCGATCAGAGAGTGCGGCTGCGGAAAAACAGAAAAGCTGCGGAGCCGGAAGAAAAACAGGAAAGGGGAGAGTGACGCATGTTTTCGGAAAATGACAGAATTTCACAGCGCCAGATGGAACGCCAGATCGTGCTCGTTCTGCTCTGCCCGGCATTCTGGCAGCTCGCAGCGTACGGCGCATCGGACGGCCTGCCCGGTATGGCAGGGATTTTCGTTGGATATGGGCTGCTGGCGGTGTGGTGCATTTATCTCGTGCGCCTTGGCGGGCTTTACTGCCGCCTGGAAAGCGTGATGGGAAAGGCTGGGAAACTCCTTCTGGCAGTGATGTATCTGTGTTATCTGCTTTTCCTCGGCGGAACACTGCTTCGCAGAATGGCGGAGCTTGCCGCCGCGTATCTGACAGCGGGTGTACCGCAGGAGCTCTGCGGACTGTTTCTGCTCGCGGCGGCCGGGTTTGGTGTCGGCAGTGAAGTACAGAAAAGAGGACGGCTGGCGGAAGCACTCTATCCGTGGATTGTGGGCGGGATTTTGATTCTGCTTCTGCTGACGGTTCCGCAGATGCATTTTTCCTCGTTTGAGGATGCCTGGAAGACAGCAAAGTCTGTTGAAATTGTGGATAACGGAATACTTTTTGGGCGGAATGTGTGGAGAACGCTGGAAAACGGAACACCGATTGCGCTGCTGCCGTTTTTACTGGGGCATGTGCAGAAAGAGCACAGGAGTGTCATTCTTCCGGTGACGCAGAGTATCTGGAAAACGGGGCTTCTTGTAATTGCAGGAAGCATGGCGCTGCTCGGCGTTTTCGGCCGGCGCGGCACGGCTGCGGCGCAGGACCCGCTCTTATTGTTAATGGCAGGAACGAGCCTGCCGGGTGGATTTCTGGAGCGGTTTGATATTCTGTGGATGGCATTTCTTTTGATGGGACTGCTGTTCACACTGGGAAGTCTGCTGTTTTACGTATCGCTGATCGGAGAGAAGACGGGACTGTGGAAACCGCAGAATCTCTATGTACGGATCGGTACAGTGCTTTTTATATGGCTGCTGTCATGCGCGGAAAGCGGCTGGTCGGTCCGGTACGGTTACTTTCCGTTTTTCCTTGCCATCACGGTGCTGCTCGGCTTCTGCCAGAAGCATATGAAAAAACTGCGGCTTGTGTGTCTGGCGCTGGGCAGTATGATTTTCCTGTCATCCTGCGGGGCAGTAGAGCCGGAAAAGCGGCTGTATCCACTGGCGGTTGCCTTTGATTATGTGTCGGAAGAGGCGACTGCGCCGGAAAACAGTGAAACTGGGGAAGAAACCGGGACGGCGGTCAGTGAGAGCGGCGGAGAAAAGGAGACGGCTGGCGGTAAATGGCGCGTCTGGTATGCGCCTGCGAATCTTGCGGTGGTGACCGGCCAGGGAAAGGATGAGCAGGAGGAGGGAACCGACGAGGACCCCGCATCGCTGTTCTTGGAAGCGGAGACGTTTGAGGAGATTGCGCAGCAATATGACAGCACAGAGGAATATGATCTCGACACCGGACACGTCCAGGCGATTGTATTTTCCGATGCACTGCTCAGTGACCGGGGACGGATGGAAGAACTGTTGAAGTACCTGGAACAGGACCGTGCGCTTGGGCACAGTGCCTATCTGTTTCACGCAGAAAAACCAGAAGATATCATGGAGCAGAACGGAAAACAAGTGGAGTCCGCCGGTGAGTACCTGTGCGGAATTTATGACAACCGGGTGAAAAGAAAAGAGGCGGTGACACTGGCGGACTTGTGTTATGCGTGGGAAAACGAAAGGAGCATTCCGTGGATTCCGAAAGCGCCGTAAAAGGTTTAAAGTGTATGGAATATCGGAGCGGGCAGTGAGTGTCTGTGTATAAAAGTTTTGAAATCCGGCAAAACTGGAAAAAACAGGAGGCAGCATATGAATGAGAAAAAAGTACAGAGCCGGAAACGGAATCAAAATCAGACACAGAAGAAATCCAGGGACAGGCAGGCGCAGCCCCGAAATACATTTGGGAACCAGCATAGAAGTCAATTCCAGGCGGCATTTCAAATTTTCTGCCGCCGCTGGCTCCCCGTCTGCATTGCGGCGCTGATCCTTTCCGGAACCGCCAATCTTCTCCGCGAGTCCCGTCTGCAGCAGGAAGTCGCTGCAAAGATCGTGCGCTTTCACGTAAGAGCCAACAGCGACTGCGCCTCCGACCAGCAGATCAAGCTTCAGGTACGCGATGCCGTTGCCGAAGAACTGCAGACGATCCTGCACGGAGCCGAAACAAAAGCAGAAACCGAAGAAATCCTGCGTGAAAACGAGCCCTCCATCCGTGCCGCCGCCCTTCAGACGCTGCGCGCAGGAGGCAGTACTGACGATATCACCGTAACGTACGGAAAAGCCAGTTTTGAGGAAAAAGAAACAGGCAGTTATATTCTCCCCGCCGGAACGTACGACGCTCTTCAGATCAACATCGGCAGAGCCAAAGGGCACAACTGGTGGTGCATGCTGTACCCGTCCATCTGCTTTTCGGATGCCCTGCGCCCCGTAAACGAGGACGGCGAAAGTGCAGAAAAAGTCGAAAAAAGCCGGATTCCGCTGCAGAATCTGTTGAGTGACGCCGCCTACCGCGAAATCCTGAAAAGTGACCGGATTTCGTTCCGGTTTTTCTGGCGTTAAGCGGATTTTTCGAAAGACTTTCGAGAGAAATGATTGCAATATTCCTCCATTCGGGTTAAAATAATGTATCAGCGACCTATTTTAACCAGGGTCGTGAAATGAAAAAAGAAATGTAAAAATTCAGATATATTAAATATAGAAATGAACCCCATTCGGCATGACAAAAAAGTAATGCCGGATGAAAAATGGAGGAAAGTATGAAAGCAGACAGACAGGCGCCGATCGGCGTCTTTGATTCCGGTGTCGGCGGACTGACCGTAGTGCGTGAGATTATGCGAAACCTGCCCGACGAACGAATCGTATATTTTGGAGATACCGCGCGTGTGCCGTACGGTTCCAAATCGAAAAATACCGTCATCCGTTATTCCCGCCAGATCGTACACTTTCTGGAAACCCAGCAGGTCAAGGCAATCGTCATCGCCTGCAACACCGCGAGCGCGCTGGCACTCGATACGATCGAAAAAGAGATCGATCTCCCGATCATCGGTGTGGTAAAACCGGGTGCACAGATGGCAGTCGAGACGACGCAGAACAAGCGCGTCGGCGTCATCGCAACCGAGAGCACTATTCAGAGCGGCCTCTACCAGCAGCTCATTACCGAGGCAGATCCGGCGATCACCGTTTACGGAAAACCGTGTCCGCTGTTCGTGCCGCTCGTGGAAGAGGGCTGGACAAAAGATCCGATCACCGAGGAAGTGGCGCGCCGCTATCTGGCAGAGATTCTGGATAAAGACATCGACACGCTGATTATGGGATGCACCCACTATCCGCTGCTGCGTTCTCTGCTGCGGAAAGTAGTCGGAGAAAAAGTAACACTCGTCAACCCGGCATACGAAACCTCACAGGCACTGCGCAGACTGCTGCGGGAGCTGGATCTGGAGAATCCGGGAAACGATGAGCTGGGCCGTCAGAAATACCAGTTCTTCGCAAGCGACGGCGTGGAGCGGTTCAATGCCTTCGCACATTCCGTTCTGCCGGAGCAGATCAGCGATACGAAACAGGTACAGATTGAAAACTATTAAAAACGACATACAGAAAAGAGAGAGGAACACCAGAAAAGGATGGAAAAAGACGTACTCATCAGCATCCGCGGACTGCAGTATCTGATGGATGAGGAATCCGGCGAACAAGAACCGGTGGAGGTTATGACGACGGGTTCGTACTACAAGAAAAACGGCCATCACTTTCTGATCTACGACGAGGCAACCGAAGGCTTTGACATGATGACGCACAACATGATCAAATTTACGGAAAACGCCCTCGAGGTGCGCAAGCGCGGCCTCATTGATGTCCATATGATTTTTGAGGAGGATAAAAAGAACATTTCGTTTTATCACACGCCATATGGCATGATCAACATGGGAGTTGCGGCGACGAAGGTCAGAATGAAAGAGACGCCGGATCAGATTTTACTGAAGGCAGAATACGCGCTCGACATCAACGACAGCTACGTGGGGGACTGCGTAATCGATATCGAGGTAAGACCGCGGGAAGGCGGAAAACTGAATTTATAAAAAAATACCCGGGAAGAATGAAAATCATTCAACTCGGGTATTTTCGCGAGCAACGAGCCAAAGTCCGGGCTTGCACGAGACCTTGGCGACTGCCGCGAAAGCAAAAAGAAACACGCAAAGCGTGTTTCTTTTTGTTTCAGATGAAATTTTATTTCTCCTCGCCGCGTGCCTTGCGGAGCATTTTCTGCCAGAAGCCGTTTTTCTTTTCCGGCTGCTCTAAAGAACCGCGGATGCCGCGAACGCCGGTGATGTAGATACCGCTTACGGTAGCCTTGACTTCTTTTTTCACCGGGATCTGATCGAAGATAGCAGCGTCGCAGATCAGGGTCATGATTCTCGGACCGACTTTTGCCTTGACGATCGGCAGTTTTGCACGACGCATCATTTTCGGTGTCTGGTCGATGACCATCTGTGGAAGTCCGGAATCTTTCATGCGAAGCTTTTTCTTATCTATGATCAACATGGAGACAGTCTGTTTCATGGCCTCCATTTGTTCCTGCTGTGCGGCCTGTTTTGTCTGTGCTTTTTTACCGAAGTAATACAGCAGACCAAGGATGACAGCGATGACAGCTAATACGATTAATACGATAATCCAGGGTTTCATCCCTCTATTCCTCCTCTGCAAAAAATAATGTGGGCATCGGAACATACAATGCCAGTCTATGAACATTCTAACATTGATTTCGGCAAAACGCAAACACATTTTAGCGCAATCCAGGCGATTTTATGGTCGAAAATCATAAGAATTTCTAAAATCGGAGCCCCAGCCTTTTTTTTACCAGACAAGTATGGTAAAATGAGATTTACAACGCGCCGGGAACGGCGTAGTATGGAGGAAAATTCAAGAATGAAAAGAAAAGCAGCAGTCATGCTTCTGCTCATGACACTGGGAGCAGCCAGTGTGAGCGGATGTGGAAAAAACAATACAACAAGCAGCAGTTCCGTATCAAGCGCAAGCAGCACAAGCGCTTCCTCAGCATCCGATGCGTCGAGCGCAGGCAGCACATCGTCTGACAGCACAGCTTCTGAGGAATACGCTTCCCCGAGTGATGTAGACGGGATTCCGGTTGTCGATGAGGAAGTTGATCCTGCAGAGTGTGTAACGCTTGGAGATTACAAAAAGCTCACACTGGAAAAGAAAGTAGAGCAGGTAACGGATGATGACGTACAGACGGCCATTATGGCAGAGACAGCTGTCACCATGGACGATCCGGATGCCACCGTACAAAAAGGCGACACCGCCGATATTGCCTATGTTGGCAAAGTTGATGGCAAGGAGTTTGACGGCGGAAGCAGCGATTCCTACAATCTGGTGATCGGATCCGGTACCTTTATCGATGGATTTGAGGATGGTGTCATTGGAATGAAAACAGGGGAGACAAAGGATCTGAACCTGAAATTCCCTGACAGCTATCAGAGTACCGATCTGGCAGGAAAAGATGTTGTGTTTACCGTTACGGTAAATGCGTTTACCCGCCCGGCAGAAAACATTGACGGATGGGAGCTCGATGATGCATGGGTAGCAAAAAATACAGATTACAGTACTGTGGAGGAATACCGTGCCGGAAAACGCGCAGAGCTGGAGGCTGCAAATGAGACGACAGCGGAAAATAATTTGCAGGACGATGCGATGAAGCAGGTAGCAGACGGCTGTACCTTCACAAAAATCCCGAAATCCTACGTCACTCTCGGCGAGGAGGATTACGATAAACGGTATACCAGCTATCTGCAGAATTACGGCATTTCCCTGGACGACTATCTGGAGCAGTATGCGGACAGAGCGACCTACAATCAGGAGAAAGCAACGTATGCAGGAACGATGGCAAAAAGTGCCCTTCTTCTGGATGCCGTAAAAGAGGCAGAAGGCTGGACAACAGATGACCAGGATTACCAGCAGATCTTAAACGATGAGGCAGCCAATGCCAATATGTCGCAGGAAGATTTCCTGAAAGCAGCCAATGACTATTACGGGGAAGATACGGTAGTGCGCAACATCATGATGGAGCGCATGATCAATATGGTTCTCGACAATGCAACAGTCAATACCGTGACTGTGGATGCAGATGGAAATACAGTAAAATAAAAAGAAAAATCACCCCGGAAAACAGGATGAAAACTTCTGTTTTTCGGGGTGATTTAACCGAATCAAGTAAGTCCCCTGCTTCCATTGCGAAAAGCAATAAGCAGTGGGTGGGGACTTGCTTGTATCAGGAGGAGTGCAAGCTCCTTCTGATAAACTGCGGAGCAGTTATTCGGTTATGAGCAAGTAGCGAAGCGGATTGCGAATATCCGCTTGACATGTGGGAAACGAATTATGTTCGTTACGCCATGATTTTGCGGAACAGATCCTTCAGATCTTCTACGCTTGCATCCTTCGGGTTGCCCGGTGCGCAGGCATCTGCGTGTGCGGAATCTGCAAGGAACTGCAGATCTTCTTCTTTGACTGCCTCGAGAACAGATGGGATTCCAACGTCTGCGGACAGCTTCTTAACAGCATCAATCGCTGCTTTTCTGTACTCTTCCTGAGACATTTCGTCTACACCTGCAACGCCCATGGCACGTGCGATTTCACGGTATTTCTCACCGGTGCACTCCTGGTTGTATTCCATAACGATCGGAAGCATCATGGCACATGCAACACCGTGTGGGGTATCATAAACAGCACCAAGGGTGTGTGCCATGGAGTGAGCGATTCCAAGACCTACGTTGGAGAAGCCCATACCTGCGATGTACTGGCCAAGAGCCATGCCTTCGCGTCCCTCTTTGGTGTTTGCGACAGCACCGCGCAGAGATTTGGAGATGAGTTCGATGGCTTTCAGATGGAACATGTCAGTCATTTCCCATGCAGCTTTTGTGGTGTAGCCTTCGATTGCGTGAGTCAGAGCGTCCATACCGGTGGAAGCGGTCAGGCCTTTCGGCATGGAGGACATCATATCCGGGTCAACAACTGCGATGATCGGCATATCATGCGGGTCAACGCATACGAATTTACGTTTTCTTTCTACGTCGGTGATAACGTAGTTGATGGTAACCTCTGCAGCAGTACCGGCTGTAGTCGGAACGGCGATGATCGGTACACACGGATTTTTGGTCGGTGCGGTGCCCTCAAGGCTTCTGACATCCTCAAACTCCGGGTTTGCGATGATGATACCGATGGCTTTGGAGGTATCCATAGAAGAGCCGCCGCCGATGGCGATCAGATAGTCAGCGCCGGATGCCTTGAAAGCTTCTACGCCGTGTTTTACGTTTTCGATGGTCGGATTTGGCTTGATATCGCTGTAAAGCTCATAGTCGAGTCCGTTTGCGGTCAGAATATCGGTTACTTTGGAAGTAACGTTGAATTTAATCAGATCCGGGTCAGAGCATACGAAAGCTTTCTTGAAGCCGTGTGCCTTTGCTTCATTTGCGATCTCGGCAATAGCGCCTGCTCCGTGATAAGAGGTTGCATTTAAATTAATACGATTTGCCATGATTGAAAAACTCCCTTCTAAAATGAATAAATGGTTTTACTGAACTTGTTATTATATTAACAAATACGGAAGGGAAAAAGAAAGTGACAGAAGAAGCGAAGTGTAACACTTTAAAAAAAATCGCCATTGTGACAAAAACAACAGAACAAAATTTGTGAAAAATAACCAGAGCGTGTCTGAAAAACCATTTCCGCAATCTGCAAGCCCCACTTTGACACGCGCTCTAAGAGAGCAGCTGCAGATTCCGGAATAGTTTTTTTAAGTCTTCCGGCATTGTCCGGACGAGAAGAGCGGCAAACTCGGAAGGTGTCAGATCCATGCCGGTAAGCACCCATTTTACGGTCATGGTGATGGAACCCTGACAGTACATTTCGAGAAGAAAATGCATTTCCGGTGAAACCGGACTGCCGCTTTTTTCGTGAATCAGATTTTCGTAGAACGCGAGAATCAGATCGAAATCATGCTCACGCAGAGAATTCTGCTTGTCGTAGCGGAAGGCAGCGGCGAAAAAAGCTTTTTCTTTCTGAATATAGGTAAATTTCTTTTCCAGACTGTCAAAAACGGTCGTTCCGCGACCCATATGTTCGAAGGATTTTGTTAGTAATTTATCAAAATACCAGTTGATCAGATCGTATTTGTCGAGAAAATTGCGGTAGAAGGTCTGGCGGGTAACACCGCAGATTTCACAGATCTGGCGCACGGTGATCTCTTCAACGGGTGTTGTTTTCATGCACTCCTTCATAGATTCGGCAAGACGGTATTTTGTTTTTTCTCCTTTGGGAGCAGACACGGTGGAATGGATCATCCGGGCAGTTTCCTTTCGTTTCGAAAATTGTAACTATGCAGAGTTATGCATACATTATAACGCGAATCAGAAGAAATAAAAAGCCCTGAACATGTTTCCAAGATGAAAGCGAGAAACATGCCAAGGGCGTTATTGTTATTTTCTTTTGTTTACGGCCTGTCCGACACAGTAGCATACAGCGGCAACAACCATGCCGTTGATGGAAGCGATGCCCCAGTGTAAGAGGTTCGCAACAATGGCACCGAGAATGACACCGGCAACCGCAAACCAGTCTACGGTTTTAAGCTTCGGCTGATCGGTTTCAAAGTCCTCTTTGTTCATGAAGTAGGCGAGCACCAGAATCATGCCGACCGGCGGCAGGGTACAATTCAGAATGTTGAGCCAGCCGCAGAAGTTGTAGTACAGCCATACGGAGGCAACCGTTCCGATGATACCGGAAAGGAGAACCATCGGTTTTTTCCTCTGATGGAAGATGTTGGCAAGACCAAGACCTGCGGTGTACAGGGCGTTATCGTTTGTAGTCCAGATATTAAGACCGAGAACGAGAACAGCCAGGTAGAACAGGTTCAGGCGGACCATAACCTCGAAGATATCGTTTCCGCCGACAAAGATCGAGGAAACAGCACCGAAGAAAAACATCAGGGAATTTCCGATAAAGAAAGCCACAACCGTGGTGATGGCACCCGCTTTTCCGTTCTTTGCAAAACGTGCGAAGTTTGGAGTTGCGGTTCCGCCGGAAACGAAGGAGCCGACACCAAACCATCCGATCTGCGTAAAGCTGGTCATGGCTGACGGCAGATAGGAACCTTTTTCGCCAAAGGCTCTCTGGGACAAAAGATCAAGTGACAGACCGGTTTTTGCACCGACGTAGCCGAGCAGACCGGTATAAATACCAAGAATGATTCCACCAAGGATCAGTGATCCCAAAAAGCCCCAGAAATCGAGGCCGTCAGCGAGCTGCTGGCCGACCCACATGCTTGCCGAGAAGAAGGTGAAGCCAAGCTATAAACTTTTAACAGTGTAAGGGGTAGCAACCTGATTGTCAAGGGAAAAGGCGAATTTACATGATTTTCTTACAGAAGAAGGGAATGCGCCGCGATAAAAGGGATTTTACCGGGTTTTGCCTTCTCCGGAAAAATATTCTTTTGTAAGCTCCACAACCTTGCCCGAAAGCAGGAAGAGCGCAATCAGGTTTGGGATTGCCATGAGGCCGTTGAAGGTCTCGGCAATGCTCCACATCAGGCCAAGATTTGCGGTGGCGCCAAGGATGGCAACCAGCGCATAGGCGGCCATAAAATATTTTGTGATTCTTTCGGAGAACAAAAACTCGATGCAGCGTGCACCGTAAAGTCCCCATCCGAGAATCGTGGAAAAGGCGAAGCAACACATCGCGAACGCGGTGAGCAGCGAAACCCAGTTTCCGTATGTAAGGGTAAAACCGCTGATGGTCAGCTCTGCGCCGGCAGCCTGTCCGTAGGTGATGGAAGTACCGCTGCAGAGAATAACAAGTGCAGTTAAGGTACAAATCACGATCGTATCAGTAAATACTTCGAAGATACCAAACATACCCTGTTTGACCGGCTTTTTGGTGTCGGCACAGGCGTGTGCGATCGAACCGGTACCAAGACCTGCCTCGTTTGAGAAAATACCGCGGGACACACCTTTTTTCACACTCATGAGCATGCTTCCGACGATACCGCCTGTAACAGCAGAGGGACGGAAGGCGCCCTCAAGGATCGATACGAAAACAGACGGAATCCGGTTGAGATTCAGCAAAATTACACCGATGGCAAGGACAATATAAAACAGAGCCATAAACGGAACGAGCTTTTCTGTTACCTGTGCGATCCGTTTGACACCGCCGAGCAGGATCAGCGCTACGAGTACCGCAATGATGATACCCTGAATCAGGTTGGAGGTAGGGATTGCATCCTTTGAGATCACATGGTAATTCATTAGTGCGGAGTTGACTGCGGTTGTGATGGTGTTGACCTGCGTTGCATTTCCGGTTCCGAACACAGTCAGTACACCGAAAGCAGCGAAAAGATAGGCCAGAAAATGCCATTTTTTGCTGAGACCGTTTTTGATGTAATACATCGGTCCGCCGACGAGTTCCCCGTTGGCATTTTTCTCGTGATAGAAAACAGCCAGTGTTACCTCGGCAAATTTCGTACACATGCCGAGTAGGGCGGAAACCCACATCCAGAACACGGCACCGGGTCCGCCGATAGCGATAGCGCCGGCAACACCGGCAATATTACCGGTACCGACCGTGGCGGCAAGTGCTGTACAGACCGCCTGGAACGGTGTAATTGCGCCATCGGAAGCATCTCGTTTGCGGAACATTCTTCCGAGCGTTGTGCGGATCGCATACGGGAATTTTCGAATCTGGAGAAAACGGGTGCGCAGACTCAGGTAAAGGCCGACACCGAAAATGCAGATCATAGCCGGAACACCCCAGATAAAATTGTTCACGGCATTGTTGATGGTTTCAATCAGTTGGAGCATAGATACCTCTTTCTTTTTCATAAGCAGAAGCACTTTCTTGGAAGATCAGTGCTTTCATAAAGTAACACAATGCAAAAAGTATATCATCTCAGACGAGATTTGCAAGTTTTTTTCGAGAAAAAACGCGGACCCCCAATTTTTTGCGATTCCGGAAAGATATATTTTCTCTAGCCTTATGGGTTTACCATGAGCCAGGCGGTTTTTTACGTTTTCTTCCAGTTTTTGTGAAGGAATGCAGCGAAGTATGATAGAATAGAGAAAAAACAGAAAAGAGGATTATTGCCATGTTTCAGGTAATTGATATGCACTGCGACACCATCCCGGCGCTGCAGTGGAAGGAAAAACAGGAGCATCTTGCGGATGCGGATCTTCAGATCAATCTGGATAAGCTGGAAAAGGGCGGCAGCCTCTGCCAGTGCTTTTCTTTGTTTACGTTCCTGAAGGGACTGAAAGACGAAACACCGTTTGAGCATGTGAGAAAGCTGGCTGATCTCTGGAAATCAGAGGTGGAACGGTATCCGGACCGCATTTGTCAGATCAAAACGTATGCGGATCTGATGCAGGTACAGAAGGAAGGAAAAATAGGTGCGGTGATGACCGTCGAAGAGGGTGGTGTCTACGAGGGAAGCATAGAGAAGCTGCATACGCTGTATGATCTCGGTGTGCGGATTTCCACGCTGACCTGGAACTTTCCGAATGAGCTTGGATTCCCGAACCCGGCGCAGGAAGAGGGAAAGCCATATCTTCCGGATCTTGAAAACGGGCTGACACCGACCGGTATTGCCTTTGTCGAGGAGATGGAGCGGCTCGGCATAGTGATCGATTTATCACACTTAAATGATGCCGGAATCCGCGACGTTTTTGCGCATACGAGAGGTCCGGTCATTGCGTCCCATTCCAATGCGCGCGGCGCGTGCTTCCATCTGAGAAACCTTTCGGATGAAATGATTCGTCAGCTCGCAGAGCGTGGCGGCGTCACCGGTATCAATTTCTGTCCGTCGTTTCTGCGCGAGGAGGAGCCGGCGGCGAAAAAGGCATCGACGATGGATATGGTACGCCATATGAAATATCTGCGAAACGTTGGCGGTATCGATATCATCGGCCTTGGAACCGATTTTGACGGTTTCAGCGGTGAAACGGATGTGCCGGACACCGCGCATATGCAGCATCTCGCAGATGTGATGAGCCACGACGGTTTCACCGATGAAGAGATAGAGAAGGTCTTTTCCAAGAATGTACTTCGGGTGTTTAGAGAATGCTGGAAATAAAACTACAGCTCTGGTGATGCCGCCAGAAGCTCCTTTGTATAATCATTCTGCGGATGCGCAAACAGTTCTTCCGTCTCCGCGTTCTCCACAATCCGGCCTTCTTTCATCACGAGAACCCGGTCGCACATCTGGTAGATCACGTTGAGGTCATGCGAGATAAAGAGAATCGAAAGCTGAAGCTCCTCCTGAAGCTGAACCATCAGTTCCATGATCTGTTTCTGAATCGTCACATCGAGAGCGGAAACCGGTTCGTCGGCAAGAATCAGGCGTGAGCCCTGGATCAGTGCGGCCGCGATGCTGACTCTCTGGCGCTGGCCGCCGGAGAGCTCATGCGGGCGGCGTTTCAGGTGCTCTGCGGAGAGGCCGACTCTTTCGGCCATCGCAAGAACCCGTTTTTTTCGTTCTTCTTTTGGAACTTTCTGCATCCGAAGCGGCTCCTCTAAAATCCAGGAGATTTTCTTCGCAGGATTCAGGGAAGAAAACGGATCCTGGAAAATCATCTGCGGATGGTCGACCTGCGAAATTATTTCGCCTTCATCTGGGCGGATAAATCCTAAGATCACTTTGGAGAGTGTCGATTTTCCGCATCCGCTCTCTCCGACGAGACCGAGAATTTCATTTTCATGAAGCTCGAAAGAGATATCATGAAGCACCGTTTTTCTTTGCTTTCCCTCCTGATAGGAGGCAGAAATATGGCTGACTTCCAGAATGTTGTTCGGACTGATTTCTTCCATGGGTTATTCCTCCTTTTCCGCCGGCGGAGCAGCTTTTTTGTCAGAGCCTGTCGGCCATTGAGCTGTTGGAGCGATTTTGATTCGCTTTCGCAGCGATGTTCGTCGGTTCGGAATTGCGTCGAGCAGGCGGCGGGTGTAGTCTTCCTTCGGGTGGAAAAAGACATCGTCTACACTGCCGGATTCCACAATCGTCCCATGATTCATGACGATGACCCGGTCACAGAGCGAACGGATGACGCCGAGGTCGTGTGAGATAAAAAGAATCGCCGTGTGATGGCGTTCATTGATTTTTTTCAGCAGCTTTAAGATCTGCGACTGAATCGTCACATCAAGAGCTGTTGTCGGCTCGTCTGCAATCAGAAGCTTCGGTTCTGTAATGAGTGCCGCAGCGATCATCACCCTCTGGCGCTGACCGCCGGAGAGCTGGTGCGGGTATTTTTTGCAAAGCTTTTCCGGGTCGGGAAGCTCGACCTCATGCATTATGGCAAGAACCTTTTCATGACGTTCTGCCGGTGTGCAGCTCTCATGAATCAGCAGTCCCTCTGCAATCTGTTCTTCGATGGTCAGAACCGGATTTAAAGAGGTCATCGGTTCCTGAAAAATCATGCTGATTTCTTTTCCGCGGATGCGCTGCAGATCCTGGCTGGAAGCGTGCGCAACGGAAGAATCTTCGTAGAGAATTTCTCCGCCGGATACGGCGGAATTTTCCTTTAAAAGGTGCAGAATGGAGAGCGCCGTCTGGGTTTTGCCGGAACCGGATTCCCCGACAATGCCAAGCGTCTCACCTTCTTCTAAGGAAAAGGAGATGCCTTTTACCACTTCGGTCGGTGGCGTGGTATCGTAAAATGCAATTTTTAAGTCACGTACATCGAGAAGTGCCATATCAGTTACCGCCTTTCTTCTGTAATCCGTCGCCGAGGAGCGATACGCCAAGCGCCAGTAAAATGACGGCAAGACCGGGGAAAACAGAGCCCCAGGGAGCAGTCATCAGATACGTCTGGGATTCTGAGAGCATCCGTCCAAGCGAGGCATCGGGCGGCTGGACACCGATGCCGAGAAAGCTCATGCCGGCCTCGGAGAGAACGGCGTTGTTGAAACCGATTGCTGCCATCGAAAGAAGGGACGGGACCGTATTTGGCAGGATATGTACAAATATGATCCGAAGATGGGAAACACCCATCAGACGGGCACTTTTGACATAGTCCATATCTTTGCGTGCGAGAAATTCGCTTCTGGTGATACGTGCAAAGCTCGGAATGAATACGATACCGAGTGCAAGGATCACGTTGTATTTGCCGGGACCCAGCAGCGCGATAAATACCAGCGCCAGCAGGATTCCCGGAAAGGAAACAATGACATCGTTTATGCGCATCAGGATTTCGTCAATCCATCCGCCAAAATACCCGGTGAACGCACCGACAAGAACACCAATAGTTCCGCCGAGCAGCAGAGTAGCGAAAGCGACGAAGAAGGTTGTACCGGTTCCTTTTAAGACGCGGCTGAAAATATCGCGTCCAAAGTGATCGCAGCCGAACGGATGTGACAGAGATGGAGCAGCGAACTTGGCTGCTCCGTTCATTGCATCCGGGTCGTACGGTGTGTAGAAAAAGCCGATCAGAAGAAACAGAAGCATAAAAGCGGTGAGAACAGCTCCGATGATCAGCGTGAGATTGCGTTTCTTTTTCATAATGAAAACCCTTTCTTTTGTAGTGGGCGGCTCCCCACGACCTTTCGGTCGCGGGAGCTGATGATCGAAAGCTCCCGTCAGTCTTTTACGCGGATACGCGGATCAATTCTGCCATACAGCAGATCTACCACGAAATTGATGATAATAATGAGGGCGGCGATCAGTACAAGGATGCCCTGAACCACGGGGTAATCGCGGTTGGAGATCGAAGTGATCAGAAGATTGCCCATGCCCGGAATCGAAAAAACCTGTTCCAGAATAATGCTGTTTGCCACAATATCTGCGATTGTCATGCCCCAGAAGGTCAGTACCGGAATCAGGGCGTTTTTCAGCACATGGTGATACATAACACGGCGTGTACTGTTTCCGCGGGAATAGGCGGTGCGCACATAGTCGGCATCGAGCTGCGAGAGCACAGAGCTGCGCAGCATTTTGACAGCCATGGAACAGCGCGGAAGTGCAATGGCGGCAGAAGGTGCAACAAGATAACCGATAAAACCGGAAAAATTTTCAGAAATCGGCACATAGGCGCCCGGCTGAAACCATTTGAGAATCAGACCGAAAAGATACGTGATCAGAATACCGATGAAAAATCCCGGCACAGACATGATCACCTGATTGATCGTCATGATCAGCCGGTCCAGATGGCCTCCGGCGTGCTGTGCTGTGAAAATGCCGATGGGAATCGAGACAACAAGGATCATCAGGAATGCGATAACGGTGATAGCGATGGTAATCGGAACTTTATCGCGGATCAGTTCTCCGACCGGCATCGAGTACGAATACGAGGTGCCGAGATCTCCATGAAAAAAGCCGGTTACCCACGAAGCATACCGTTCCAGAACCGGCCGATCCAGGCCCATTTCCTTCTGCAGAGCTTCAATCCGCTCCGGCGTCGCCTCCGTTCCAAGCTGCGATTTTGCCGCATCTCCGGGTATGACGGAAAAGGCAAAGAACGATAAAAAGGATACAAGAAGCAGCGTAAGAAGGAGAGAGCCGAATTTCTTTGCAAGGTATTTCATGAATGGAAATTCCTCCTTGTGTAATGTAGGATACTCCGGGAATTTTTCCCGGCTTATAAAAGCAGGCACAGAAAAGCTTCGGGCGTATCGGTTGAAGGTTTTCGTGCACGTCATTTTTATTGTAGACAATGCAGGTACAAATAGCAAGGTAAATTTGGAATATCTCGAACGGTATTGCAACAGAAAAAGGCCTTTGCATAACCGGTGCGGATTCTGCGAAAGCCTTTGCTAAATTGCCTTTACTAAGTCACCTTTTTAGTTTTCCATTTCCCGTCCGAGATACGTTGCCGCTACCTGGAGGAGTTTTTTTTCCGTGTCGCCCGGCAGGGAATCCCTGTCTTTGCCACAGAGAATGACCGAACCGATGGCATCACCGGAGGAGAGAATCGGAAAAATGAGCTCCGGCAGAGGAGTAGTATTGTCTGTGTTTTCCAAAATTGAAAAATAAGCCTTTTCACCGGGACGCGCAAGTACTGTTTTCCGGTTCAGAATCGCCTCCTCCAGCCGGCTGCTGATGGACTTGCCAAGATAATTTTTCTGTTCCGGCCCGTTTGCCGCCACAATCTGTTCCTGATCCGAAACACAGACGAGACATCCGGTCACCGTTGAAATCGATTTTGTAAACCCTGCTGCGCATTCCGCCAGCTCTTCGATCGGTGAGTATTTCTTCAGGATAATCTCACCCTCCCGTCCGGTATAAATTTCCATGGCCTGTCCCTCCCGGATCCGCATCGTGCGCCGGATTTCCTTGGGAACTACCACACGCCCCAGATCATCAATCCTTCGAACAATTCCCGTCGCTTTCATATGAAAAATTCCTCCTGTTTCCGCAATGTACTTTCCATAATTTGTGCTGTATGGGTAGTATGTGGAAAAACAGGTGGAATTATGCATGGAAAAAAGAAACAGTATTTCCGCTGTTTGCAGCAATTTCGGAAAAAATACAGTGAAACAGCAGTGGTTAGTCTGGTTGCTCCTTTTACAGAAGACTGCGGTCTTTTCCGAGATAGAACAAAGCGATCGTATCCGGTCCGACGTGGCTTCCGGTGCAGTAATCGTAGGAAGTATTGATAAACTCACGCACCTTCACTCTTTTCTGGATTTCTTCCATCATATAAAGAGATTCCTCATAGGCATCTGCATGTGCGATTCCGACGATCTGCTTTTCCGGTTCTTCGATCGTTTCACAGAAAAGCCGAATCAGTTCATTTAAAACGGCCTTGCGTCCGCGGACATTCTTGTAGGAAACAATATAGCCATCTTCACTTCCACGCAGAATCGGTTTGATTTTCAGCATATTTCCGACCACAGCGACACTTCCCTTGATTCTTCCGGTACGGGAAAGATATTTCAGATCGCCGACGGTGAAAACACCGTTCATTTTGCTAACGTAGGTTTCCAGAAGATCTGCCGCTTCGTCTACGTTCATGCCTCGATCGCGCATTTCGCTGGCATAGATGGCGAGGATGCCCTGTGCAAGAGAGGCATTCAGGGAATCGACGAGGCGGATTTTACGTTTTCCGCCGTATTCCTCAAGAAGCTCCTCGGCAGCAAGTCTTGCGGAGTTATAAGTTCCGCTGATGTTTTTGCTTAAGGAAAGATAGATGACATCCTGATCTGCCTCAAGAGCGGTGCGGAACGCATCCGCAAAATTTGCGGTGCTGATCAGTCCGGTCTTGATTTCACAGCCGGTGCGCATGGCATTGTAATATTCTTTTCCTTTGGAAAGCTCCTCTTCCGGTGACAGATCCGGGTCGAAGCAGACCAGCTCTTTTCCATTCACAAGATTGACGAAAGAAACGACATGGATATCGTATTTTTTCGCAGTAACAGCAGGCAGATTTGCCGCTGAATCAACAAAAACCTGAAACATACATAAATTCTCCTTTGTAGTGTAAATGTCCCCCAAAATGATGTAACTTTTGATAAGCATTGTAGCACATTGTATCACCAAAGAAGAGAGATTTCAATGGAAGATAGACAACATACTACAAAGGAGTGTGCCGACAAGTTGCTTCCTGAAATCATCTGTTTTCGGAAGAAATTTGACCAGGTATCAATGCATAGTAATAATGACCAAAAACGGCAGACGTATTTTTAGTAAAAACCGCTTTTGAAATAAAATCGTTTTATCTATAAATGAGCAAGTTCGTGATTTTGCATAAAAGAAAGACACCTTGATTCTTGATGTTGTATAATGAAAGTGACGAAACAAACATTTGCAACATTTACGAAAGAAGGTGCCTCTTGCAAATACTATACATCATTCTTTATTCATATACAACCAGCTTAAGCAATTAAGGATAGAGTAAACTTACTGTCAGTTGGAGAGTTGCAGAAGATTCCCTGCTATGAACTTGACCAGATTGTTTTCTCATAGTCTACTTCTCCCACAGTGTTTTGGTAGCATTTCGTATTTGCTGAAGGTACATGAAAGTGTTCTCCTGTTAAATAATATTCTGTAAGTTATTTTCTATAGATATCCGCTGATAGTAGGTATCTATGATATCCTGCAAAGTAATCGTATTCATTTTTTCTTCGGCAGCCTTTTGAATTTCATTATAAAATCCCTGCAAAGATAACTGAATGTTAATGCCAACGCCACAATCTGGATTGGTATGAGTATCTAAATGAAGCAATGGTTTATCACCTTCAACTGCTTTATAAATATCCAGCAATGTAATCTGATCGGCTGGTTTTGAAAGAGAAGGACGGGCATGTCCGGCTACACTTGTCATAAGTTCCGCTTTTTTTAGTTTTAACATAAGCTGGCGTACAAAGCCGGGATTTGTATGGACACTTTCTGCAATTGAGGCACTGGAGAGGGATTTTTCCTGGTTGATAGCAATCAGAACCATCACATGAACAGTATCACTTAATTTCGTTGAATATTTCATGATAAGAAACTCCTTGTAGTATGATATAATGATCTTGTTTTCACGTTTTTGGGATGAAAATATTTCTGGTTTGTTTAAAACATCCTAAGTTCTCAACAGTTCTTTTTAATGTGTTGATAAACTGTACATTTTTTAATGCTTTGATGATTGTAAATAATATAATTACAACTATAATGGAGATTAAAGGAAAAGTCAACACAGATACTATAAATGTTCACAAAGGAGAACTTATGGAATACAAAAATCAAACAGAAAATCGTGCATTTCAGGAAATGTTGCAGGCAGCAGTAAAACGGCTGCAAAATCGTTCCGGAGAGGAGATTGCTGCAAAAAGTGGGGCTGTTTTTCATAGCAGCCGAAATGTGCTTGAAGTACTGAGTTTTTATGAAACGATTGAAATTCAACTCCCTGAGTTTCGTATTAACTCAAACATGGACGAATGGCATTATCTGACATTGCTGCATTATCTGGATATGGCCGATGGAACAGAAGGTTCACAGAAGCTCATTACTTTTGGTAACCTGAAAGATGGATTGATTCGAGGAACCAAGTTTGACCGGACTGCAGAGCAGAAACTGGAAAAGCTTTTGCAGGATA
>ENA-ORTW01000373-ORTW01000373.1-human-gut-metagenome-genome-assembly--contig:-NODE-373-length-63995-cov-31.548264_pt1 | contig 63995 bp, 51 predicted proteins | sample MGYA00242072_ERZ509193 | MGnify/ENA primary metagenome ERZ509193 (study PRJEB26280, sample SAMEA2338813) | human gut metagenome | biome: human gut; feature: human-associated habitat; material: faeces... | reverse complement strand
TTTTCATGCCATCAAGAAGATACATGTAACGAATGTCATTACGGCAGAGCTTTTCTATTTCTCGTAAGGAGCAGATGCCATTTTCCATAAAGGCAAAAAGTATTACTTTAAGGAGTTTTTGAGCATCACATCTTGGGCGACCTGTTTTATAGCCTTTCTCTACAAAATATCTGGATAGGTCAATGTGATCCATAACCTCACAAAAAGTGTATACCGGATCGGAAATATCGATCAATTTTTCGATTTCTAATGGTAATTTCAGCTGACGCATAGTATAATTACCATTGGTATTGTTATTTAGTAGCATAATTAATTATACCAAAAAATCGCTCAGACCTCACGGTCTGGGCGATTTTTCTGTCAGGGGAGTTTTTTTACAGCCCCTTGTTGTTTGATTATGAGTCCATTATTCCTTGAAAGCGAAAAATCCGCGACTGATATCGCGGATTTTTCTGTTACTTATTTAATTACCATCATATTATTTTGCTGTAATAGATGGATTTCCATTGACTGCAACAGTCTGGGTAAGAGTATATCCTTCATATGTGAAAGATACAGTAATCTTTGTTACATTCAATGTTGTATTTGCAGCAAGAGCTTTCTTCTTAAATGTATCATAATTAGATCCATCAATCTTAACTCTTGAAATAATATTATAAGCATTAGTTGTTCCTTCAATGCTTACAACCTGAACTGGAGTATTATCTTTATTGTAAGTTACTCCATCATAAGAGTAATCAACAAGATTTGCAAGTGCATCTTCAATTGTAGTACCAGCATCTACTGTATTACCAGTGAAGGAAACCTTTACAATATCCTGTTTATCTTCGATTGTGAAAGACTTCTGGATAGTTTTCTTTACATAGTTATCTCCACTATCTGCTTTTCCGGCAGGTAATGTATAGACAACAGCTGTTACCTGATAAGTACCTGCATCTAATTTAGAAATTGCAGATCCTGATACTGTAGAAGCACCAACAGTAAGGACATTAGTACCTACTTTATTTACATCAATCGCTGCATTGGTTACTGCTGTAACTGTTGTAGAGCTTACAGTATATCCATCTGCATATACAACATCATTACCCTTTTTAACAGTGTAATAAATACCTTTTACAGTAGACTGTTTAGTAGGATCTGTGTTATCACCGAGTTTATCATTTACTGTTAAATACTGGCTTGTTGTTCCATTATGCTGTTCAGCGACCTTAATGTCAATTGATTGTCCAGTGTAACCTACAGCATTATCTTTTGTAACGGTTGTATCTACCTTTGGACTAGACATATCCAGATCAAATGATAATGCAGATTTACCGTCTTCTCCAGGAGTTTTAATAGAAACAGTTACAGTCTGTGCAACAACTTCTGCTCCATTCTTGTCTGTATACGCAATCTTGTAAGAATAAGTACCTTCTTTATTAGGACGATTAAGAACAGAACGACCCATAAATGTTACTTTCTGCTTATTTCCCTGTAAACCAGATGCTGTATAGTAATCACTATTACCCTGTACATCGCTAGTCTTTAATCCTGAAGGAACAGATAAACATGTAACCTTTAATCCACCTTCTGTATAAGTAAAGTCATCGCCATACTGATCCTTAAATGATGCAGTTACAACTTTGTTATTTACTACAGCATTAGAAAGTGTTAAAGAATTGTTATCAACTGCAATGCTTGCTACCTTTCTCTTTTCAACAACAGAAACTGCGAAAGATCCAACAATAACATTGTTCTTCTTAATAATAAGATAAGCTGTACCTGGCTTTACTCCTTCCAGAGCTACGAAGTTCTTATACTTTCCGTAATTATTCTGGTCAAGCTTTGTACCGTTTCCGGAAGCAATTAACAGAATATTTGTATCACTTGATTCTACAGTATAATCATTGTAATGGCTTACTTCATTACCGTCTGCATCAGTAATCTTGAAGTATGCATATGCCTTATCAATGTCTTCTACTGCAACTTTGTTGTTGTCCTTTGCAGAATCATATGTTCTGTCAGAAGCTGTACCAATACGTACTGCATAATTATTGACAGCTGCCTGATCTACAGCAGTAATAGTAAATTTGACTGGTCCAACATTGCCATCTGGCTTACCATCTGCAGTGTATTTTCCACTCTTATATGTGATCTCACCTGTAGCAACAGAACCAACTTTATTTAAGTAAAGTTTAGATCCAGCAATATAACCATCAGTGGTTGTAAGAGTGAAATCATACTTAGAAGCATCCTGAGAGCCATAAGCAACATCATCAAGAACTACTCCATTGGCATCTGTAGCAACCAGCTTAATTTCTGTTTCTGTTGCATATGGAATAGTAAGCTTATTTACATTTACACTAGCTACCTTTCCATCTGTAACATTCATAGATAATGTAGTTCCATCAAGAGTAACATTGTAAGTCTTACCATCTGTCAATCCAGAGAATGTATTAAATGTAACCTTTGTTGCATCTTTCTTATCAACAGATACTTTCTGTACAGGATAAACAACTTTTGTATCAGCATTTGCTACTGTGATATCGGATTTCAAGATGTTGCTAGTCTTTCCATCAACAACTGCTTCGAATTCACCAGCTTTTGTCTGTCTTACACTTTTAAGGACATAGTTCTTAACTTCTACATCCTGAGTAGCGGTAGCTGTATCTTTACCGATAACTAACTTAGCTGTAATAGTAGCTTTTCCAGCCTTAACACCAGTTACTGTACCGTCAGCTGCTACTGTAGCTACTGTCTCATCACTGGATGTGTAAGTGATCTTAGCTCTTGAAGAAGCCTTCTTAGTTGTTGTTAACTTAGTTGTGCTTCCAACTGCTACTGCTGACTCTCCAGATAAAGCAACACTTGCCTTAGCAACTTTCATTGTGTAAGTAAGTTTCTTTGTCTTTGCCTTAGCATTCTTCTTTGTAGAAGTCTTGTAAGTTACCTTAACCGGAAATATGGATGGTATTTTGCGTGGAAGTGTTGGAAATACTGGATTTATAAACAGAGTTTGGGGCAAAATCACTTCTACAAGTAACACGCAAGCAACATACAAGAAGCGATTAAATCTGATTAATGGCTTCGACCAGCGCAGGCACATCCAGATGTGTGTAAATCCGTTCCGTCAGGGACATAGCGCCGGAATGCCCGACGATTTTTTTGATGGTAGTCTGATCGACATGTGCTTCGGCGAGCAGGGAAATCGTGGTGTGCCGGCAGCAGTGAGGTGTATGATCGATGTGCAGACGAAACATTAGGGGTTGGAAAACATTGTGGTAATACATATAATAGGTAAAATGCTGGCTGTCCAGAGTATGGATGAGATATTCACAATCAGAACAGTCATGAAGCCAGCGCTGGTAAAAGGGGAGTACTTTGTCAGCAATCGGAACCTTTCGAATGCCGTTTTCGGTTTTGCTGTCAATGACATCAAAATATTGTTCGGACAGATGAACATTTTCTTTCTTCAGATCCAAAAGCTCTGAGACACGGACCCCATTGTATATCAGCATGAGGACTGTCTGGCAATAGGGATCGTTTTTGTGTTTCCACAGGAGAGCAATTTCAGAAGTGGAAAAACAGCTTCGTATGTTTTTATTAGGATTCCGGTCTTTGTATTTCGAGATATTTACATAGGCAGAATAATCTTTTGAGACAATTTCGTGTTTCATAGCATAAGAATAGAGCTGGTTAAAGAGAACACGAATTTTTTTCAGGGTAGGATAGTTTTTGCCACAGTGATCAATCACCTGCTGTAAATCATAGAGTCTCAAATTGTGAAATGGCATATCAGCAATGTTTTCACAAGTGGCAAATGCTGCCCGATAACCTTTGATGTTGGAGTGGGAGATGGTAGGAAACTTTTCTTCGGACCATCGGAGATAAATTTCCCGGAAGGTTAATTTCAGCGTTTCCCCATCGATGGGATAATTGTTGTAACGTGCCAGAATCTGCAGAGCTTCTGACCGGGTAGGAGCGTAGCCCAGAATCTGATAGTGCTGGATGCGCTTTCCAGTGATGTCATTGATGTGCCAGCCCGTAGTGATGCGTGCTGCGTAGGGTCTTCTTCTGTTGCCGGAGAGTTTTACGACTCCACCGTATCCGTTTGGTAATCTCATTTTTCTTCCTTTCATGTGTAAAAATTTATATTATCGTGTCAATCATACACATTTATTTGTAAAATTTTTAAGTATCACACAAGTAACAAAAAAGAGTTTTTACTTATTATATATTTTACGTGTTGAAAAAACGAAGGTTTAGAGGTATTATATTCTAGAAAAATTGTTTACTAAGGAGAGAAAACTTTGAGTGAGAATGGATATCGAAATTTAAAAAAGACGAATAAGCTGATGATTCCCGTCATTTTGATGATGGGGTTTGTGCCATTGCTTGTACATATGTATTCCTATAATTCAAATCTGTCGCAGTTTGACTGGTTTCCGGCCAATTCAGATACACAGACAGATTTCTTTTTTGCATGGAAGATGATTGCGATTGTAATCATTGGAGTGTTGATGGCTGCAATTCTGTTGTATCGGCATTATGTGAAGAAAGAGACCCTGCAGTTTGAAAATTCTTTTTATTTTCTGATGGTATATGGACTTTTTGTTCTGATGTCAGCACTTTTTTCAAAGTATAAGCATTGGGTATCCGGTGGAACTTATGAACTTTTTGAGTCTGTGTGGGTAGTTTTTGCGTATATGCTGCTGTGTTATTATGTATATAATTTTGTGAATGAAGAAAAACATGTGGAATTCATTTTGAAAATTTCGGGCATTGGCATGGCTATTGTTACAGTGATCGGCGTATTTCAGTATTTTGGACTGGACTTCTTTCAGTCAAATTTTGGAAAACATTTAATTACAAATCCTGGATGGTGGAAGAATTTAAAAGAGCTGACATTTAATTTTGCACCGAAAACTTCTTATACGACATTATACAATCCGAACTTTTTATCGTTTTATTTTGGTATGCTCATTGTGCTGGCGGTATGCTTGTTTATTGCGTCAAAAAAGATATGGCATCGGATAGTGCTGGCAGTAGCGGTAGTATGCTGTGCCATCTGCTTGAAAGGAAGCGGCAGTGCGAGTGGATGGATGGCTCTTGCATTGGCAGCAGTGGTACTTATACTTGTGCTTTTGAGCCGGAAGAAAAAACTGTTTGTTGTGGGTGCTGTTGTAGTGGTAATTGGGATTATAGCAGCAATCGTACTTGGAAATACCACCTCAGCAGGTGAAAATATAAAAAATACAATTGTTGGTACATACCGGATGAGTGACAGATGGGCTCTGAATGGAGTAGAAACCAATACGGATGATGTTGTGCTTGACATTCACGGGAATAAACTGAGTGTTTCTTATACCGTGGGAGAGGATGGAACAACACAGATCAGTTGCAAAGATTCGGATGGAAATGAGTTAAGTCAGACGATAGTGGATGCAGATAACCAGGTGACAACGATGGATGACAGCCGTTTTTCTGGGGTACAGCTGCAACCGGTATCTTTTGGAGACAATCTGCCCGGAATTTGTGCAACGATTGATGGTGTGCAGTGGAACTTCATAAATTCCGATGAGAATGGATATGAGTATCTGAATCCAGCAGGAAAATTAGTGAAGTTTGAGAATCCGAAGGTTTCAAACGTATTTTTGGATGATGCAATGAGCAATCGAGGACATATCTGGAATAAAACAATTCCGCTTCTTGGAAAGCATGCTTTTATGGGGAGCGGGGCAAATACCTATATGTTTGAAGTGCCACAGGAAGATTATATCAGTCAGAACTATGTCTACGGCGCAAACAGCTATGACGTAAAAGCCCATAGCTGGTATCTGCAGCAGTGGGTAGAAACCGGATTACTCGGTACTCTGGCACTTCTGGTATTTTTGTTTTGGTATCTGGTACAGTCGGTACGAATTTACCGCAGAGTGGATCTACACGAGAGTATCAGCTGGGTTGGATTTGGATTATTTGCAGCAGTGCTGGTATATATGTTTGCGGGGATTGTAAACGATTCTAATGTTTGTACCGCTCCGGTATTCTGGGGTATGCTTGGTCTGGGACTTGCGGTGAACCGGATGCTTGTTAAGAAAGAAAATCTTTTCGCAAAGGAACCGGTTTCTGAGAAAAATGATGTTGTCGTGGAACAGAACGACCTTAAAACGGAAAAAGCAGTGACAACAGAAACTTCTGCAAAGAAGCAGTCCGGAAAGAAACAGTCAAGAAAACAGAGAAAATCAAACAAGTCATAAAAATGAGCAGATTATAGGGAGTAATTTTGGCATGCAACAAATGAAAAACCGGTTTCGGGGAGAAACGGCAAAATATATACGAATTGTATTGTTGGTAATTTATGATATATTGGCAATCTTTCTGGCGGAAATCCTTTCTATCTGGACACGTTTTGATTTCAGTTTAAAGAGTGAGCAGGGAATTCCTTATCTGGAGACAGCATTGCAATATTTCTGGGTAAATATGATTGTAACCATCGTGATATTTTTTATTATGCATCTGTATAATAGTCTGTGGGAATATGCGAGTGTACAGGAGCTGTTAAATGTAGTGATTGCGTGTCTGCTCAGTGCTGCAATACAGAGTCTGGGGATGCATATGTTCCAATGGAATATGCCGCGTTCTTATTATATATTGTATTTTTTCTTTTTGCTGGCACTGGTGTCCGGAAGCCGTTTTGTATACCGGGGACTGCGTATCATACGACACAGTTATCTGGCAGACGCATCCAGACATGCCATTGCTACCATGGTGATTGGAGCAGGAGACAGTGCTAATTTTCTGATAAAAAATATGGAGAACAGTCCGCTGATCCGCAATCGTGTGGTATGCGTGATTGATGCAGACAAGAATAAGATTGGAAGCACCATTCTGGGAGCTCCGATTGTGGGAAATGACAGCAAAATTCCCTGGGCAGCAGAAAAATACGAAGTGCAGGAAATCTTTATTGCCATCCCGAATCTGCCGGGAGATCGAAAGAAAAAGATTCTGGAATTGTGTAAAAACACGGGATGCAAAATTAAAATTTTGCCTAGTATGGCGCAGATTGTGAATGACGAAGTAAGTGTATCGAATTTCCGTGAGGTGGAAATTGAAGATTTACTGGGACGGGAGCCGGTGAAGACAAATCTGGATGAGGTCATGGGATATATTGCGGGAAAGGTTGTGCTTGTAACCGGTGGCGGTGGTTCCATCGGAAGTGAACTCTGCCGCCAGATTGCGGCGCATCATCCTTCGCAGCTCGTGATATTTGATATTTATGAAAATACCACGTATGACCTTCAGCAGGAACTGAAAAAGAAATTCCCGAATCTGAATCTGGTTGTGCTGATTGGATCTGTGAGAAATACACATCGTGTGGATACTGTATTTTCGGATTATAAACCGGCAATTGTTTTTCATGCAGCCGCACATAAGCATGTGCCACTCATGGAGGACAGTCCGAATGAGGCAATCAAAAACAATGTATTCGGTACTTATAATGTGGCTATGGCAGCAGGAAGAAACGGAACGGAGCGCATGGTATTGATTTCTACGGATAAAGCCGTAAATCCGACCAATATCATGGGAGCGTCTAAACGTATCTGTGAGATGATTATTCAGGGAATGCAGCATCGTTTCCCGAAAACCAATTATGTAGCGGTGCGCTTCGGAAATGTACTGGGAAGTAACGGAAGTGTGATTCCTCTTTTCAAAAAGCAGATCGCAGAGGGCGGACCCGTCACCGTTACCGATAAGAATATCATTCGTTATTTTATGACGATTCCGGAAGCAGTATCGCTTGTCTTACAGGCAGGTGCTTATGCAAAGGGCGGAGAAATCTTTGTGCTGGATATGGGAGAGCCGGTAAAGATTGATGATATGGCAAGAAATCTGATCAAGTTATCCGGATTTGAGCCGGATGTGGATATCCCGATTGTGTACACAGGGCTTCGACCGGGGGAAAAGATGTTTGAAGAGTGTCTGAAAGAAGAGGAAGGACTTCAGAAAACGGAGAATGATCTGATTTTTATCGGAAAACCGATTGAATTTGACAGGGAAGAGTTTTTTGAACATTTGAAAGATCTGAAGAAGACGGCATATGAAGATGATCCACAGATGAAGCTGGTGGTGAAACGGTTAGTGCCTTCGTATCAGGTGGAAAAAAGCAAATAATTAGAAGTAGAATGAGGAGCAGTCGGAGCGGCTGCTCTCTTTAATTTTACTGCATGCTCTATTCGTAAATGATATAATAAGGTGTACGGTTTTAAAAGAAGTCTAAGTCGAAGAATTGTGACTATCGAAAAAAAAAGATATATGATATACTTACATAAATTGGGTGATATTTAATGAAAGCTGAGGTAATGGAAATTATGGAAGAGGCAAAAGACTGGCTGGAGCAAGATCAAGATGGTGTAGATGATGCAGGTACAATAAGTTATAATACAAATAATGAGATAAATGCAGAGAACATTTATCCGGCTAGAAATATCAAAATAGACAGAGTACAGTTCTCTATTTTTGAATTGAAACGAAGATATGACAGAGGAAATATTTGCCTGGATCCTGATTTTCAGCGCAATGAAGTATGGAATACTCGGCAGAAATCAGAATTAATAGAGTCTGTAGTTATGGGAATCCCTTTACCATTGATTTATTTGGCAGAGACAATGGAAGGCAAGTTGGTAATTGTTGATGGAAGACAGCGGCTTACAACTTTTTTCAAATATTTAGACAATGAATTTGCACTGAATAGTTTAAAAATTATGACAGAATTGAATTCCTGTAAATTTCGAGATCTTGAAAATGATGTAAAAAAAAGCAAATATGCAGCTGAAATAGAGGATTTTCAGTTGGTCATTCAGATTATTAAATATCCAACACCGGATCGTGTTCGTTTTGATATTTTCGATCGGGTCAATCGTGGAGGCACTCCTTTGAACAATCAGGAGATGAGAAATGCACTTTATCAGGGATCGGCAACAAAATTGTTAAATGAATTGGCTGGGAGTGAGGAATTTAAAGATGCTACAGGACATTCAGTCAGCCCACTTCACATGAAGGACAAATATATTATTTTGCGTGCAATAAGTTTCTATTTATGGGAAAAGAAACTTTTGAAGAAGAAAAATGGAGAAACTGTGGTGTATCGGAGTGACATTGAAGAATTTTTAGGATATTCGATGGAATATTTGAATTGGGCGGATGATGCCTTGCGAATCGAACTAAAAAGTCTGTTTTATAAGGTGATGAAGCGCTGCTATAATAAATTGGGAGAGAATGCTTTCAGAATTCCAACGGATAGTGGTAGACGAAGACCTGTCAGTATGACATTATTTGAAAGTGTGTTCTATTTTGTTGCGTTGTTGGAAGAAGATACGAGATGTTTAATTATAGAAACAGAAAGACAAGCAGTTGATGAGATGCTTGAGGATGGAGTTTTTTTGAACGCATTGACGTATAATGTAGACAGTGCTGTCCATGTGCAGGAGCGATTTATGACAGTAAAAAAGAAATACAGGGAGGTTATTGATGCTTAAAGAAATATTTGTAGATGGATATAAAAGTATTAACCAAGTGCAGATAGAATTAAAACGATTTACGTTGTTTTCGGGGGTAAATTCAGCAGGAAAGTCTTCTGTAATTCAATCAATTAATTATGTGTTGGATATGCAAAGACAACAGCTTGGAATAAAAGGAAAAGATGAAAATGCCGAAATTGGAAGATTTGTGTATGTTCGTAATAGTGTAAAAGGAAATAAGGAAATTGTTTTTCAGTTGGCGGAAGAAACAATACAAAAGAAAACGTATCTTTTACGAGCAATATATAGTGGCAGTGAAGCAATTGATACGCTGCAAACAGACTTCCCGACGAACGATCAGCTGAAAGAATATGCAGGAGAAAACAAGACGATTTATCTCTCAGCAGAACGAATTGGGGTACAGAATACTTATGAGTTAAATACACGTAACCCTTGGGAAATCGGTGATAGAGGTAAGTATGTTTTTTCATATCTGACATATTTCGGGCAGGAAAGATTACAGGAAAACAAATTTATATATCAGCCGGAAGAGATAGGAATGAGTCTGAATAATCAGGTGAATTATTGGATGGATTATTTGTTGGGATTTCAAATTCGGGTGAAATCAATTCCGGAGGTAGATCAGGTGATTGCAACGTATGCAAATTCGAAGAGCAATCGATATTACAGAGCTACGAATGTCGGAACCGGAGTGACCTATATTGCGATGCTGATTATCGCAGCACTATCCTGCAGAAAGGGTGACACACTCATTATTGAAAATCCAGAGATTCATTTGCATCCGAGAGCACAATCCAGATTGATGGAGTTTGTCGCGTTCTTATGTGAGCGAGGGTTACAGATAATTATGGAAACACATAGTGATCATATTTATAATGGCATGCGTAAGTGCATTAAGCGTAAAACATTAGGTAGAGAAAACATTGCAGCATATTATTTTGAACTTGATGAAACAATGCAGACAAAAATTTATCACATTGAATTTAATGATCAGGGGGCAGAAGAAAACCATCCGTATGGAATGTTTGATCAGTTCGATGATGATCTGGATGAGCTTATAGGATTGTAAGGGGAAACAATGAAGGAATTTTTACTAAATGAGAAATCGTTGGACGGACAGTTTGACAGCATGGAAGCATTTTATAAGACGCTTCCTGTGATGAGCCGAAACTTGAAGATGCTGAAAGATAATCAGGTGATTTTACAAAAACATAGTTCATTGTACCAGCATAAAATAACAAAAGATGTATCATTGTTTGATTTACAAAATAAAAAAGGAAATGTAGATCCGACGCAAAGAGATAGGTTGAATATGTGGAAACGGCAAATAGCATCACTTATGAGAACACCACCATTTTGGGATGATGATTCTGAAAGCGTGGATTCTGTTCAGGAAGCTGCAAAACGAAATACGGATGTGTTGTCTTTTTTACATGATGAGTATAGAGACAGGATTCTACATATTTCCTGTGATGACGATGTATATATGGTACGTTCTGCGGTCAGCACAGAATATCTTGCAGAGACGATGTTTCAAAAGAAATATATTGACAGGAAAGAGTATATTAGACAACGGTATCAGAACGGTAGAATCCGAACTTGTTACATTGATATGGAAACTAACAGTGTTGACGAATTGGAAAAACAGGAATTGAAAGAATTGATAGAGGGGTTGGAACGGTTTGAAGAGGCTTCAACCTGGAGAGATATTTTATCAGATAGATTTTTTGATTATAAAAGTTATCAACCATCTTCGGCTAAATATAAGGTTTTTGAAAATGGACAGTTTGCTGGCAAAAATATTGATAAGTTTCGGTGCGGACAGCATTCACAGGTGAGATGTTGGGGGTATCGGGAAGAAGATAATTTCTATGTACTCCGAATAGAGAGAGATCATAGATATAGTGATCATGGTTAGAATTTCGTTGCAGAATCATCATGCGAAAAGAGACAGAGAAGGGCAAGAAATCAAACGATTTCCTGCCCTGTCTTAATATTTATGGATATCCGGCGGAGCGTCCTTCACTAAATGTCCCTACTAACAGACCTTACTAAAAAGTGGTATAATTTAACAAAAGAAATATCAGAGAGCGAGGAAGAAAACATGAGTCCAGAAGTAGTTAAACCAGAAATAATTGATACACTAGCTAATGCCGGGCAAGCTTTGATTGCTTCGCCAGCAGTTCAGGGTGTGGTTTCATCTTTAATTACAACTTTGTTTTTCCGAAAAGGAGAAAACATTAAAGTTATGGAAGCATTAAAAAAGAAGGAATTTGAAAAAGTTCTGGAGGAATTACTTGGAGCGGGAAGGCTTTCCTATGTAGAACTGTATAAATGTCAAAATTTCTTGAAAATTGCAAAACGGGCAGATGAAATGATCGCATCTAATCAAGAAAGGCAGCCTGAAATGGAAGTAGAAGAGAACATAGATCAGACTACATTTAGCTTTGACTGGCTGATGCGTTTTTTCGATGCCGTTGGAAATATTAGCAACGAGAATTTGCAACAGTTGTGGGGGAAAGTTTTGGCCAATGAGATTGCGAAGCCAAAGGCTTGCTCACTCCGTACATTAGACATGATTCGGAATATGTCATCTGAAGAAGCAAATATATTTTCGGATTTATGTAGGTATGTTATGCAGAGTGGGAATATTTATTATATTGATGCGGCTGGATTTTTTTGTGAGGAAGATGGAGATGAAGAATGTCGGGAGTTTATAAGAAACAGGGGATTGTCTTATGAGAGACATATTGTGCCATTGTTAGAGGCAGGCGCACTTAGCCAGGATCATGATTTGGCTTTATATATTTCTAAAGATACAAATTTGGAGATGCACAATGATAAAATATGTGGTATTGTCATGAGCTACGCTGATGTTCCTGAGTTATTCCGTAGAGATGCTTATTTATTAACCGCTAGCGGAAAAGAACTATATTCTGTTATTCAAAACGGTGGGGGATTTGAAGCAGATGAAGAATATGCGGTGTTGTGCCTAAAAGGTATGAAAGAGAGAAATTCAGAATTTTATGTAGGAGCTTTTCTAATCGCGCAAGGCGGAGAAGGGGAGGATCTTTTGGAGAATTAGGATGAAATAAAACTATATAATATCGAAAAAGTTCATACAGAAAACAAAGGAAGGAAATGCCATGGGTCATTCAAAAAATTTAGACGGAACTGCATTATGGAAAGAATATAAGAAAAAAGCTGATGCAGGAAGCGAAAGATGTATATGGGTAAAAAAAGTTTATGAATATGCTACAAATTATTTGAAGGATGTTCGCAGAAACTTTGGAAATTATACGTTGCATGACGAAACACATATCTTAAATGTATTGTATGCCATGGGCGGATTACTGGGAGATCAGATTAGTAATCTCACTGTGGGGGAACTGGAACTGCTGATTTTAGTTGCAAGTTTGCATGATGTGGGGATGGTTTACACAGATGAGGAACAGAAGGCACAATACGAGGATACAGAAGCGTGTAAAAGATTCTTGAGAGAACATTACCCGGAATTTATGGGGAGTGCGGCAGAAGAGTGGACAGAAGATATGCGGCAGTGGTATCTCCGCAGCTTGCATTCTGAACGTGTGGCTGAGGTGCTGCATAATGAGGCATGGAAGGAATTGATCAGTCAGCGCCCAAGGGATGTCGTGCCATTGCAGTGCATTGTGTCCGTTTGTGAGGCACATGGTTACAATCCTTCAGACATGGATGGTAATCATGATTTGGATTACTTAAATGCAAATGATGTCAGTCCACTGTTTTGTGCACTACTGCTACGGTTGGGCGATTTATTGGACTTTGATGATACCAGGGCACCAAAGGTATTGTACAGCTATGTAAGAGACAACGAAAAAAGTATTGAAGAGTGGAAGAAACATCAGGATTCTATAGGTTTTGTTTATCCGGCATCTCCTTCGACTGAAGCTTTGCCGTATAAAGCCCATTGTACCCATCCAGGTGTGGAGCATGCGATTCGTGATTTTCTGGACTGGATCGAGGTTGAACTTGGAAATTGCATAAGGTTGCAGAAGTCTTGTAGAAAAAGCTGGCAGCAGAACTTTCCTTTTCCCCGGACTATTTTACGTAATGAAATTGAATCCGATGGATATATGAGCGGAGACTTTTGCATCACGATGGATCAGACAAAGATTCTGGAATTGCTGACGGGAGAAAATTTGTATGATAACCGGGATGTTTTTGTGAGAGAATTGCTTCAGAATGCGATCGATGCCACTTTGCTTCGAGGAAAAATGGATGCTGATTTTATACCTGAAAAGTCCCGTATTGATTTCTGGGAGTGGAATGACAAGGATGGAAACATCTGGTTTCGTATTGATGATGAGGGAACCGGAATGACCATGGGAATGCTGCAAAGATATTTCCTGAAAGTAGGAAATTCATATTATTCTTCCAAGGAAATCGAAAGAGACTTAAGAGATCACCATCAAACAGAAAAGTATTATGGTATCAGTCGCTTTGGAATCGGTTTTCTGTCATGTTTTCTTAATGGTGATTATGCGGAGGTGTCGACTCTTTATTTTGATTCTGATAAAAACCGACGCGAAGAGGGAACAATAAATTATAATTCAAACAAACATTATGGATTACGATTGAAAGTGACGGGACTCAGCGGATATTATACATTGTTGAATCAATCACAGAACCACTTCACAAATGAGCAAATGCCGAATCCGGGTGAGTTTGTTACAGAGACTTCCTATCAGCAGGAAAGAGCAGGATATCGCGTGAAACCCGGAACTTCGATTGCCGTATGTTTAAATCCGGGGAAATTGGGAACTCTGAATTTGAAGAATACAGTGAAAAAATATTTGTTTGGTTCCCGGGTTCCGGTGTATTACAACAATGAGAGAATCGGGCAAACCTATGAAGAGATGATGGAGGCTGTCCATGCTGTGGAGGGGGAAAAAATTTATGAATTGACGGATGAAATGAAAAGACAGTTTGACCAGATATTTCCGAAGGTGCGTGGACAGTACCCACAAATTGTAATTACGGTTATTCCCTTGGATACAAAAGAGGATCATGTTTTGCAAGGGGTATCTGGAGTCTTGGTAAAAGGTGATGTACATTTTGAGAAAGAACCATGTTGGAAGGTGAAGGATTTATCGTATAGAATTGTTGGATATCTTGGAGAGAAGGATAAGCAACTTCAAATGACATTAGAGAGTAATTGTGAAAATCATATAAGTTACTCCAATATGTGGGAGGCGTTAAAGGAAAAATATGATGCAAACGAGGTAGATGCACTTGCTGATGCTTTTGAAAAATGTGAAGTTCGTCCAAAATCAGAAGAACAATTGGGAGAAGCATGGACTCCGTTTCATAAGTTCGGTAGGTTGGTTGAATGTTGGCAAGCTTATCATGATTATAAACAGCGGAGAGAGATGAGCGTTCCAGCTGAAAAATGTGGGTGTCCAGGAATCGTTTCTTTAGAGTTATTTTCTCGAGAGGACTTAATTGAGTGTGTATATCAAGGCGTTTATGAGGGAAAAATCCCCTCAGGATATTGTACAGATGATTCCTGCAGAGGAATATTTTTTCTGGAAAACGAGTGGCAGCCGATAACACAGGCTAGTCGCGTTGAGGTGACAAAACTTCCGATAGCGGTAAGCTTGTATATTTGGGGAGTCATAAATAAATATAAGATGACAAGTTCTTTAGAAGGACAGGTGTGGTTTCGAACTGAGGCGAATGATTATACACAAAAAGATTGGAGAAAGGTGGAAAATTTATCATTAGGCCAATGGTTGCAATATAATCTGAAGGATTATTTCAAGAAAAGGGTTCTATATTTGAAGGAACCTTTTCTATCAGATTGGGAAAATGGAACTAGCTATATACATAATTATTGTGATATACTTTTATTGAATCTGTATCAGGATGCATACTTACACGACCATAATCAAATGAAAATTAATTATGGGAAGGGACAAGCTATTTCATTCTTCGAAAAAGAGAAAAATGAATCGGATGAAATACTGGATCTTTTTCCACCGATGAGATTCTGTAAAGCTGCGAATGACAAGAGTAGGAGATTTCTTTGTAGTGCAGAGCCGGACTATCGGAAAGGAATTACTCTGGATCATCCTTTCATGATCTGGCTCATGAAGAATGCTGTTTTAATGAATAAATATTACCAAAGGCAGTTTAGACAGATCATAGACTGCCTTCGATATAGCGACGTAACAGATATTATTTCTGGAGTAAATTCTATTTGCCAGCAACTGATCAGCTTGCCCGAACATCATGGAGTGGATGTATATAACTTTCCGCAACTTAGCAGGGATGATTTCTGGTATATGGAAGATGACAGTGAGATATCTATATAGAGGAGTATTTTTCGGTGTTAGGTCAAATTCTGGGGTGTGATTCATTGAATCACGCCTCATAAATAGTTTTGGATCTGTTTAAATAAGAAATTTTCGTTTGTTCTGTAAGAAACGATAAAGTCAACTAAAAGCCATGAAAATGAAAAAAAGATAGATGAAAACGGAAAAAAGTAGATATATATGCACATATATGCTATAATAAATTGGTTTAGGGAAATGAACATAACATAGTTATGAACAGAAGGAGAGTTGCAATGGCACACAAGAAGCTTTGTAAAACCCTTAAAATATTAGCAGGAGCGGCTGGAATTGCATTTGTTGGAATGCAGCTTGTCGCAAAAAAGAAAAAGGCTGACTATACATACAAGAATGAACCGGCAGAACAGAATCCGTTTGAAGGCAAGAAGGTTGTTTTTGTGAAAAATGACAATGATGGTGAAAATGCAGATGGAATCAGGGGACACTTGGAAGAGTCAGGTATTGTTTTCACAAAAGAATCATTATATAGTAAATATGCCAAGAGGGCATTAGATGTAGTTCTTTCGTTTGGAGGATTACTAGTTCTGTCCCCGGTATATGTAACTATTGCGCTTGCGATTAAAATTGAGGACCCGGGACCTGTACTTTTCACACAGAAACGGTTAGGAAAAAACAAGGAATATTTTAAATTACATAAATTCAGAAGCATGAAAGTATCTACACCTCATGATGTGCCGACACATCAGTTGGAGAATCCGGATCAGTACATAACCAAGGTCGGTAAATTTATTCGTGCGCATAGTTTAGATGAACTGCCACAGATCTGGGATATCTTTGTCGGAAATATGAGCGTGATTGGACCAAGACCGGGATTGTGGAATCAGGATCTGCTTACCGCAGAGAGAGATAGGTACGGTGCGAATGATGTGAAACCGGGATTGACTGGGTGGGCACAGATTAACGGAAGAGACGAACTGGAGATTCCGGTGAAAGCAAAACTGGACGGCGAATATGTGCAGAAACAGTCATTCTTATTCGATCTGAGATGCTTTTTAGGAACCATTTCTAAGGTTTCCCATGATGATAGTGTTGTTGAGGGTGGAACCGGAGAAATGAAAAAAAATAGTTACAATTATTCAGAAGGAAAAACAGACGAAGAACTGATTGGAAATATTGGATTTGGTGAGACTGTAGAGGTGGATTTCGACACAAAGAAGAAAGTGCTGATTACCGGAGCTGGATCGTATATTGGACAGTCGTTTATAGAATATGCACAGAAGCATTATCACGACAATTTTGAAATTGAAGAACTGGATTTAAAAGATGAATCATGGAAAGAAAAAGATTTTTCAAACTATGATATTATCTATCATGTGGCCGGTATTGCACATGCAGATGTGGGAAATGTTTCGGAAGAAACAAAGAAAAAATATTATGAGGTAAATACCGGACTAGCTGTTGCAGTAGCGGAAAAAGCAAAACGGGAAGGGGTAAAGACGTTTATCTTTATGTCTTCTATGATTGTTTATGGAGAATCTGCACCGTATGGAAAGAGAAAGGTGATTGATGCTACAATAGTTCCACAGCCAGCAAACTTTTATGGTGATAGTAAGCTGCAGGCTGATGTGGCAGTTCGAGAATTAGCGGATGATACTTATAAAGTCATTGTTTTACGTCCGCCGATGATCTATGGAAAAGACAGCAAAGGAAACTATCGTACTTTAGCTAAACTTGCAAAGAAATTACCGATATTCCCAGATGTAGATAATGAGAGAAGCATGCTTTATATCGAGAATTTGTGCGAGTTCTTATGTCAGATCATGTTGCTTAAACCATATTATAGAAAACCAGTTGTATTGTTGCCACAAAATGGAGAGTGGACAAAAACATCAGATATGGTAAAAGAGATTGCAAAGGCAAGTGGAAAAAAGATAGTAGAGTTAAAATGTCTTGCGCCAGCGGTCAAGATTGGTAGTAAGATGACGTGCAAAATAGGTGGGCTTGTTAATAAGGCATTTGGAAATAATTGTTATATGTTCGCTGTATCTAACTATAATGGGATTAAATATCAAAATATAAGTATGAAACAGAGCGTTATGGAGATGAATTCATAGTAGTATGAAGAAGAAAGTTTTATTTTTAGTTAATCATGATGTCGTAATTTACAATTTTCGCTTGGAATTAGTAGAAAAACTTATTGAAGAAGGTTATGATGTCTATATATCATCGCCGTATGGCGAACGGATAGACGATCTCATTAAATTAGGTTGTCATTATTATGAAATTGTTATTGATCGTCATGGAATGAATCCATTAAAGGAAACAAAATTATTGAATGATTATTGCAAGTTGATCAAAGTGATTCAACCAGATATTATATTAGGATATACTATCAAGCCTAATATATATGGTGCAATAGCCGCACAAAGAAAAAATATTCCATTTGTAGCAAACATAACAGGATTAGGAACTGCTGTTGAAAATGCAGGATTAAAACAAAAGATCTTGATTCAGTTGTATAAGTTGGCATTTCGAAAGGTGCAAAGAGTATTTTTTCAAAATGAAGAAAACAGAAAGTTTTTTCTTGATAATGGGATTGCAATAGGAAAACATGCATTATTGCCTGGCTCAGGAGTAAATTTGAAAAGATTTCCTTTATTAAAATATCCAGAAGATGATAAGATAATTCGTTTTGCTTTTATTTCACGTATTATGAAGGAAAAGGGAATTGATCAATATCTTGAGGCTGCTAAGAAAATAAAAGAAAAATATCCAAACACAGAATTTCACATTTGCGGTTTTTGTGAGAAAGAGTATGAGGGGCAACTTGAAGAACTGAATAATAATGGAACCGTGATATATCATGGAATGATACGGAATGTGTCAGATTTTTTGACCAATATACATTGTGTAGTTCATCCGACCTATTATCCAGAAGGGATAAGCAATGTTTTGCTGGAGGCTTGTGCTTCCGGAAGACCGATTATTACAACGAACAGATCTGGTTGCAGGGAAATCGTAGACGATGGTGTAAATGGGTATATGATTCCGCAAAAGGACAGTGGTGCTTTGATAGAGGCAATTGAAAAATTTATACATCTTTCAGAAGATGAAAAAAGAAGCATGGGTGTCGAAGGAAGATATAAAGTAGAGCAACAGTTTGATCGACAGATTGTTGTTGATGCATATATGAAAGAGATTGGAAGTTATGAATAAGTATATCCGAATGATGATTGAAGTTCCAACCGGAATTCTAAAAATGAGCATGATAAAGCTATTCCATGGAACAAGTGTAAAATTGTCGCTTATAAGTGCTATATCTCCAAGTGCTGAGATTACAGTTGACAGGAAGGCAAAAGTGTCTATAGGTTCGCAATTTCGACAGCGAAGTGGCAGTCATATAAGAATTAGAAATGGCGCAGAATTAAAAATTGGAAATAATGTTTCTGTGAATCATGGCTGTATGATAGTAAGTCATGAAAATATTGCGATTGGAAATGATGTACAGTTTTCCCCTAATGTTATGGTATATGATCACGATCACGATTATAGTGTTGATGGAGGCGTTAAATCTATGAAGTATAAGTGCTCATCGATTAGTATAGGAAACAATGTATGGATAGGAGCAAATTCAGTAATTCTTCGTGGATCTTCGATTGGAGATGGCGCTGTGATAGGTGCTGGAAGCGTAGTAAAAGGAAGTGTTCCGGCGGAAACAATATATATACAAAAAGGAAGAATAGAATTGCGTCAGGTAAAGGAATAAATGGTAGTGCGAATTATACATATGATTGGGTCACTAGATATTGGTGGTTCACAAACCATGATTATGAATATATATAGAAAGATTGACAGGAATAGGATTCAATTTGATTTTATAGTAGATCATTCAGATCAGCTATATTTTAAGGAAGAAATTGAAAAACTTGGCGGAAGAGTTTTTGTAATGCCGAGATTTAATGGGAAAAATATTTTTCAAGTTCAAAAAGCTTGGAATTGTTTTTTTGATGCACATCCAGAATATCATGTGTTGCATTCTCATGTAAGGAGTTATGCATCTATTTATTTCCCGATTGCAAAGAAACATGGTATAAAAACAATTGTGCATAGTCATAGTACCTCCAATGGTTCGGGCATAAAGTCGATTGCTAAAATTATATTACAGTATCCATTGAGATATGAAGCAGATTATTTCTTTGGTTGTTCTCTAAAAGCTGGAGAATGGTTATTTGGTAAAAGAATTGTACAAAGTGATAGGTATTTCACAATTAAAAATGCTATAGATACACAAAAATATTTTTTTAATAGAAAACAACGTAGCATATTAAGAAAACAACTTAGGATTGAAGAAGATGTAACAGTATTCATACATGTAGGGCGGTTGCATGAAGCAAAGAACCATATATTTTTGTTGTATGTGTTTGCAATGCTGATAAAAGAAATGCCGAATTCCATGTTATTGCTCGTAGGGGATGGAGAGTTATCATCGGAAATAGAAAAACAAATTGAACAATTAAATTTAAAATCAAATGTTAAAATGTTAGGGGCAAGAACTGACATCCCAGACATATTGAATGTGGCAGATGTTTTCTTGTTTCCATCAAAATGGGAAGGGCTTCCTGTAACAGTTGTTGAAGCGCAGGCATCAGGTCTTCCCTGTTTTGTTTCTGATAAAATTACAAAAGAGGTAGGAATATCAGAACTGGTGAAGTTTCTTCCTATTGACAAAGGAACACAGGTGTGGATTGACGCAATTAAAGAAACTGATTTGACTAGAAAGAATGTTATAGATAAAATTATTCAAGCGGGATTTGATATAAAGAAATCTGTTGAATGGCTAACAAAGTTTTATGAGGAAATAAATGGGTAAATATATATTACGATTAGACGATGCGGCAGAAAGAATGGATATTGTAAAATGGAATAGAATGGAAGTATTGTTAGATAAATATAATATTAAACCACTGGTAGGTGTAATTCCAAAGTGCCAAGATGCTATGATGGACGAATATCCAATTGATTCATCGTTTTGGAATAAAGTAAATAAATGGGAAAATAAGGGGTGGATTATAGCACTTCATGGTTATAATCATGTATATAGCACGAATGAGGGTGGTATTAATCCAGTGAATAAGAGATCAGAATTTGCTGGGATATCATTGGAACAACAAAAGAAAAAGATCCGTAGTGGGGTAAAAATATTTCGGGAAAATGGACATGACCCACAAGTTTTTTTTGCACCATCGCATACTTTTGATGAAAATACAATAAAAGCGTTAAAAGAAGAGAGTAATATTAGAATTATTTCTGATACTATAGCGAATAGAACTTATCAAAAATATGGTATGACATTTGTACCACAACAGTCTGGGAGAGTAAGAAAGTTACCATTTCATTTGATTACTTTTTGCTATCATCCGAATGTGATGAAAGAACAAGATTTCTTTGTGTTGGAAAGGTTTATAAAACAAAATAATAATAATTTTATAAAGTTTCCAATAAAACAAAGTGAAAGAAAGATGTCAGTGTATGATAGATTTCTTGAAAAAATATATTTTGCAAGGAGAAATTAGTTGAACAGAAAGATATTATTTTATATTAATACAATTGTGCGTAATGGGGCTGAAAGAGTTATGACTAATTTAGCCAATCAATGTGTTACAGAAGGCTATGAAGTCGTTTTTGTTACATCATATTCGGTGCTAAATGAGTATAAATTAGAAAAATCTATTCATAGATTTAATTTGGAAAGTAAAGAAGAGAAGCAGTCTTTTATTAAGAGGAATTATTTACGTGTTTTAAAATTACGAAAAATATGTAAACAAGAGAAGCCAGATATACTTATTTCTTTTATGGCAGAACCGAATTTTAGATCCATTTTGGCAACCTTGGGGTTGAAAACAAAAGTTATCATTTCGGTTCGCAATGATCCGAATGTAGAGTATAGAGGAAAATTGTTTAAATTAATGGGGAAAATCCTTCTACCGTTAGCAGATGGATGCGTATTTCAAACGCATGATGCAAAAAAATGGTTTCCCAAAAAGTTACAGAGTAAAAGTACAATTATTGTAAATGCGGTAAAAGATGAATTTTATGATGTAAAACGAAATCCACAAAAACATTTAATGATTTCATGCGGAAGATTAGAAAAACAAAAGAATTATCCATTGCTGATTGCTGCATTTGGTGAAGTTACAAAAAGATTTCCTGATGCCATGTTATATATATATGGGACTGGTTCTTGCATGAGTGAAATACAGAAAAAAATTACAGACATGGGATTGAAGAATTCAGTAATATTAAAAGGACAGACGGATAATGTACCAGAAGCATTGGCTGAGGCGGATGTATTCTTGATGACATCTGATTATGAAGGAATGCCTAACGCGTTGTTGGAAGCGTCGGTTGTGGGAGTCCCTTGTATAGCAACAGACTGCCCGTGTGGTGGTGTAAAAATGATTCTTACGGACAAAGAGAATGGATTACTAGTCCCGGTGGGCGATAAAAAAAGTTTGGTAAAAGCTATAATATATCTTATAGATAATGAAGAGGAAAAGAAAAAGTATTCTCAATCGAGCAAAAACAGAGCAAGACAATATCAATCAGATATTGTACTTAATGAGTGGATTGATTATATTAAGAGTATAGTAGGATAAAATGAAAGTATATTTACTTATTTATTTAGTAACAATTATATTATGTATAATAGAAACAAATTTAGAGTATGTAACAATTGGAGTTAGAAAAATTTCAACTTCTGTTTTTTCCACAATTATTATATACCCATATATATTATTGTTAGGGGTTTTGCGCTCAGAAGTATTGGGAGTTGACACTTTGAATTACAAAAATAACTATTGGGATGTCTATAAAAATCTGGATTTATTAAATGCTATAAAATATGATTCAGATGTAGGATATGGGCTTATGAATTGGGGAATATCCAGGTTTACATCTGATTTTTGGGTATTTAGAGCAATTTTGTTTGCTATTACATTTTCAATTATAAGTGTTTGGATATGGAAATATTCAAAAAATGTTGCACTTAGTTATTTTATTTTTATTGCATTAGGGTTTATAGGATTTGATTTTACGATTTTAAGACAAGCGCTTGCGGTTAGTTTGTCTGTTTGGAGTTACAAGTATTTGATAGAAAGAAAAACATTTAAATTTGTTTTGATTGTTTTACTTGCAGCTTTTTTTCATAAGACGGCTTTAATCATGTTGTTGATTTATCCACTACTCTCAAAGAGAGTGACGGAATTAAAAAAATGGATTAAAATTGTTTATCTGATAGGAGCAGGAAGCATAGTAGCTATCGGTGGAAAAGTAATAGCGATACTATATCACAGAAATGATTATACTTTGGATATGAATCAAGGACATGGATACAGTTTGTTACTATTTTATATTGGTGTTTTTTTGATTATTTATTTTTTTATTCAAAGAATTTCGCAAAGAGATGAGCTACTATATGAGTATGATATAGCAATATCAAGCATTTACGTTCAAATAATAGCAACTTCAATAAGCATTTTTACCAGAATGTTGAAATATACAACGTCATATTTATTTGTTTTAATTCCAGATGTTATGGATAAACTAGACAAAAAAACAAAAAATGTAATGTTAGTTGTTGTTGTCTTGGTAATGTCAGTTTTATTTTTGAAAAGCCATGGGGCTGAGGAAAATATAATACCTTATATGTCACACTTTATGGATATGAAAAAACTATAAGAAAAGATATGAAAGAAAAGATGATTAGAAAAATAAAGAACGTGTTTAAAATAATAACTAATAAAGAAAGCAGATTTGAATATATTACATCCCTTGGCTTTTTTAACTATATGAAAGACGAGGTGTTTTTAAAAATAAAATATAAAATAATGATGGGGAAAAAGCTAAATTTAGATACCCCGATTACATTTGATGAAAAGTTACAATGGCTTAAGCTATTTGATAGAAATCCAATATATACAACTATGGTCGATAAAGAAGCCGTAAAAGAATATGTTTCTAATTTGATAGGTAAAGAGTATGTTATTCCAACATTACAGGTGTGGGATAAGGTTAGAAATATAGATATATCAAAGCTGCCCAATCAGTTTGTGCTTAAATGTACCCATGATAGTGGTGGAGTTATTATTTGTAAAGATAAAGAAAAGTTTAATATAAAGAAAGCAAAAAGGAAACTTAATAAGTGCATGAAACGGAATTATTACTGGATGGGAAGAGAATGGCCATATAAAAATGTTCAACCTAGAATTATCGCAGAAAGGTATATGGAAGATAATTCCGATGGGGAATTGAGAGACTATAAATTTTATTGTTTTAGTGGACATCCTAGATATTTGTTGTTGGCAACAAATCGACAAAGTGAAAATAATCAACTATGTTTTGATTATTTTGACATGGAATTCAAACATTTAAATTTGGTTAATTTTTGGCATCCTAATGCACAAGTGATGCCTCATAGACCAAAAAATTATGACAAGATGATTGAACTTGCAAAAATATTATCGGCAGGATTACCACATGTAAGAGTTGATTTTTATGAAGTAAATGGAAAGATTTATTTTGGCGAATTGACTTTTTATGATATGTCCGGTTTCTTAAAATTATATCCAGATACTTGGGAAAAGGAATGGGGAAGATTAATTGATTTGAGCACAATTCAGAAAAAATAGTTTTTTGCAGGAAGACTCATTGAGATGTATTGATGCAAAAATATTATTAGTGTCTTGTTGGTTATCAGATTTGTTAATATGTAGTAAGTTTTTATAGAAATAAAGGATTTAGATTATGGGTTGTTTTGAGCTAATGATTAAGATTAAATATGGAAAAGTATAGTATATGGAGATCAGCTATGAAAGTAATGTTTTTAATATCTAATTTGGGCAGTGGGGGAGCAGAAAGAACGGTTCAATATTTAGCAGATTATCTATCATGTAAAGGTGATGTAGTAACTGTCGTAAATATTGGCAACATTAAATTTTATGATATAACTAAAAATGCAAAATTAATAGAGCTAAATATTCCGTCTATTCCTAAAAATATCCTTGATAGAGTAAAAAACATAATGTTACGCTTTATTAAGGTGAGATTAACAGTGAAGAAGGAACGACCAGATTTAATTTTTTGTATTATGCCAGGCGAAATTCGATATTTAATTGGGTTGAAAAAAAATTGCGCTTTCAAATTGATAAGTTCAGAAAGAATATTACCAGAAATTCATTCAAAAAAAGAGTTGAAGAGTATATTAAGACATTATAAAATGTGTGATGGAGTGATTTTTCAAACAGATAGAGCTGCTAAATTTTATTCTGACCTGATTGAATGTGAAAGTAAGGTTATACATAATGCTGTTGGAAATGAATGGGTTTATCATGAATATCCTAGAGATAATATACGAAACACTATATCTGCAATAGGGCGATTATGTGATCAAAAAGATTATGTAACACTAATTCAGGCATTTGAGATAGTTCACCGTGTATATAGAGACTACAATCTCGAAATATATGGTGAGGGACCAGATAAGGCTAAGATTGAAAACTTAATTGAATATTTGAATTTACAGAATTGTGTTATGTTGAAAGGCGTTTGTAAAAATGCTATTCAGAGAATTGCGGATACACGTATGTTTGTGTTAAGTTCAAAGTATGAGGGAATGCCTAATGCATTAATGGAAGCTATGGGAGTTGGTCTTCCGGTTATATCAACAGATTGTCCAAATGGACCAGCGGAATTAATAGAGAATGGAATAAATGGGATGCTAGTTCCTGTGGGTGATGTACAGGCATTGGCTGAAGCTATAATTTACTTTATTGAAAATGAAGAAAAAGCTGAAAGCATGGGAAAAAAAGCAAAAAGTATATTGATAACACATAGTATAGAAAATCAAGCAAACGAATATAGAGAGTTTTTGCATAGTATATTTGGAAAATGTTAGTTATACATTAAGCCAATTGTGGTTAAAAATACATTTACTAAATAAAAATACTATACATACAAGAAAGGAGTATTCCAATTAAATTTTGAATTGATTGGATATAATAAAAAATGATAAGAACTGTAATTAATATAGTATTTGATCCAATAAAGCGTTTCCATTTTTTGGATAAATTGGGTTTTTATTCTGGTTTAAGTGATGAAGAGTATTTAAAGAAATATTTTAGAATTAGGGAAGGAAAAAAGTTAAATTTAAATGATCCCAAAACACTTAATGAAAAATTACAATATTTAAAACTTTATAACAGAAAAGAAGAATATTCCAAGATGGTTGATAAGGTTGAAGCTAAGAAATATGTTGCAGAAATAATTGGAGAAAAGTATATTATTCCAACATATGGTGTTTGGAATAATTTTGATGACATAAGTTTTGATCAGTTGCCAGATAAATTTATTTTAAAATGTACACATGATAGTGGTAGAGTATTTATATGTAATGGTAAATCAAAGTTTGATTTTAAAGAAGCCAAGAAAAATATTAGTGCACGGTTAAAAATAAATTATTATAAGTATGGAAGAGAATGGGTTTATAAAGATGTCAAACCAAGAATTATCGCTGAAAAATTATTGACAAACAAAGATAATTCTCCTGCGATTGATTATAAGTTTTATTGTTATGGGGGAAAGCCTATTTATTTTATGTATTCAGTTGGGGAGGCAGATCATAACGTAAAAAATCACAAATTTGATATGAATTTGAAATCAATAGATCATTTGTTTAAAAAACAAGTAGCTATTGCAGAAACGGATATAGTTTTACCGGATAATATGTCAGAGATGATAGAAGTAGTAAAGAAATTATGTGTAGGATTTCCACATATTAGAGTGGATTTATATAATGTAGATGGAAAGATTTATTTTGGCGAGTTGACTTTTTATACAAGTTCTGGATTTATTCATATTGATTCTGAAGAATATTCAGATTATCTTGCAAGTTTAATTGATTTGTCTGAAATAAAAAGGGAAAAGGATAAAATATAGGGCAGGAGTTCGATGTGGGGAGATGTGAAATTAAATTTTGTAGAGAAAGACAGAAATTCAAGTATAGTATGGAGTTGAACAGGCTTCATATTTTGATAGGATATACTTATGTGCGAATGAAGGGATAAAGATGCTTATGGTAGTTGATCAAATAAAATGCATAGCACTAGATTTAGATGGAACATTGCTACATCCAATGGGAAAAATTTCTGATGATTCTATGCGGATTTTAAAAACGTATGACGAAAGAAAGATTAAGATTGTTATTTGCTCAGGAAGGCATTATAGAGAAATTACTTTATTATTAAGAGAATGTGGAAATATAAATTATTCATATATTATTAGTTGCGATGGACAATATATACATGATAGAGAAGGAAAATTGGTTTGGAATAATGCATTTCTTAAAAAATTGGATGTTAATTATATTCAGAATATCTATGCTAAAGCACCAATTTCTTTTTTTACAGATTTACGTGATTATTATATAGCACCAACCCTGTTAACCTATTTTAAGAAAATTGTATTTAGCAATGGTAAGGAGTGTATTTTTTATAAGTATAATAAGTGTCCTGATGATGCGGAAATTGAGAAAATTGTTTTAAATTTGAAAATGTCGGAGTATCACAAAAAAAAGCTATCAAAGAAATACACTATACATGAAATTAACAATGAAAAAGTGGAACTCCTAGAGAAAAATGTAAATAAATATACAGCGTTGTTGAAATGCAGTCATTATTTGGAGATAGATACCGATGAGATATTGTACTTTGGAGATGATTTAAATGATGTAGAAGTGTTTGACAATTTGTCGCATTGTGTAGCTATGGGCAATGCTGCTGAACAGATAAAGAAGAGAGCCGCATATATTACAAAAACAAATAAAGAAGATGGAGTTGCTTTTTTCCTGACGAGTGTATTGAATAAGTATATAGATTGATATTAGTATTGTGTTATCATAGAATGTAGGTGAAAATTGAGGAAAAGATTATTATATAATACATTAACATCACTATTGTTGCAATTAGTTACAGTTATATGTGGATTTATATTACCAAAATATATTCTTTTATATTTTGGATCAGAGGTAAATGGTCTCGTATCATCAATTACTAGATTTTTATCATTAATAACCTTCCTGGAAATGGGAGTTGGAGCTGTCATACAAAGCTCGTTGTATGAACCTTTAGCAAAGAAAAATCAATTGGAAATTAGTGAAATTATAGTATCAGGAGGGGCTTTTTTTAAAAAAATTGCACAGGCATTACTAGTTTATGTTATAATACTTGTTATTTTTTTCCCGATTATTTCAAATACATCATCTCAGTTTGATTGGTTTTTCACGGCGACCTTAATTGTATCCATAAGTATAAGCTCATTTGCACAGTATTATTTCGGAATTATTGATAGATTATTACTTGCAGCGGATCAAAAAGGATATATACAATATGGCACGCAAATTATAACATTGCTTGTTAATTTGTTGATAAGTGTAGCTTTAGTAAAAGCAGGATATTCTATACAGTCTGTAAAGTTAGTTAGTTCATTGCTTTTTCTGATAAAACCATTAGTGATAAGAGTATATGTTAATAAACAATATAATATAAATCGTAAATTGAAATTAACTAGAGAACCAATTAAACAAAAATGGAATGGCATTGCGCAGCATATAGCCGCAATTATACTATCAGACACGGACACTGTGGTATTGACGATTTTTTCAACGATGGCAAATGTTTCGATTTATTCTGTTTATTTTATGATAGTAAATGGAATTACATGTTTGATTGAAGCATTAGCTAGTGGTATGCAATCCATTGTTGGGGATTTGTGGGCTAGAAAAGAATATGGAAAACTTAATAACTTTTTTGAAATTATAGAATTATTTATTCATTCTATAACGACATTATTTTTTTCTTGTATGTTAATATTAATTATCCCTTTCGTAAAGGTGTATACTATCGGCATATCTGATGTTAATTATAATCAGCCATTATTTGCAGTATTACTTGTTGCTGCATATGGAGTCTATTGTTTGAGAATGCCGTATATTATGGTGATTTTTGCTGGAAGTCATTATAAACAAACACAGAAATGCTTTATTGTTGCTGCAATTTTAAACATACTTATTTCGATGATATCTGTATCGAAATGGGGGCTTGTTGGAGTTGCTATTGGTACATTGGTTGCAATGGTGTACCAGACGGGGTGGATGGCGTTGTATGATAGTAAGAATCTGATTAAGCGTTCATTTAAAAATTTCGTAAGACAATGTTGCATAGATATAGTATCGACAATTTTGACAATTTTTGTGACTAGTTTAATTAGAATTAATGTTGCCACATATTTTGATTGGGTGGGCATGGCCATATTATTTTTTATTATTGCAAGTATTATTACATTTGGTACCAATTTTATTTTCAATAAATGTAAGATGAAAAATTTGTTTATGTTTATATTTAAAAGGACAACTGTTTTTTATAAAAAATATTGAAAAGATGGTTTATTATTTGCAGATAACAAATGATTACCATATGTTTAGAATATCTTGATGCCAAACATCAATTAGCATTGCAAAGTTACTATAGAAATATATATTCTGCGTGAAAAACATTTTGTCAATATCCAATTGATTAAAATCTAGATCAAGGTGGCTATAAAATATTTTAATCGAGTAGTCAAGCTATAGAAAAAAGTCTATAGCGCCTGAAGGTTATTGAACCCTAATACTAAAAGGAAGGAAAGATGTGATAGTTAGCTCCGCTAATTATCATACAAGTGAACTAATGGAAATTAATGCAAAAGAGGAACTGAAAAAATGTACATATGTAAAAACGTGTTTGATGTTATTTGTTATTTTGGGACATAGTATAATTTTTTGGAGAGGTGATTGGTTTTCGGAGGCACCCAAAATGCAATGAGATTGGATGGTGTATATACTTGATTGGATTAATTCATTTCATGTATATGCGTTTACATTAGTATCAGGGTATATATTTGCGTATAAGAAAAACAAAGGTGACTATAATGATCTAGTGTGTTTTGTAAAAACGAAGGTGAAAAGATTATTAATTCCATATATCTTTGTTATGCTTATATGGGTAGTGCCTATTTCGGAAATTTTCTTTAAATGTGATATAGAAGTTATTGTTAAAAACTATTTTTGGGGAATTAATCCGAGTCAGTTGTGGTTCTTATTAATGCTGTTTTGGGTTTTCCTAATTAGTTGGATTTTATATTACATATTTAAAAAGAAAATTTTAGGATGTGCGTGTGCTATGGGATTTTATTTACTAGGGTTTATTGGGGGAGGATGGATTCCAAATGTGTTTTGTATATTGACGGCCTGTAGATATGTAATATTTTTCTATCTGGGCATTCAAATTAGAATTTGTCATGAAAATGGAGAAAAAGCTAAAACCGAAAGAATTCCATGGTGGAACTGGTGTATTTTGGATGCTTTATTTTTTGCTATGAGTCAAATTATGATGGAAACGAATTATTTACATTATTTGCTGGAATTCTTTTCTAATATTATTGGTGCTATTATGGCGTTTTATGTTTTACAGAAAATTGCAGATTGGTCTAAATGGTATGATAAAAAATCGTTTACTAATTTATCGAAATGCATGATGCCAATTTACTTATTTCATCAACAAATAATTTATTTTGTTATATCAGCACTAAACGGAAAAGTTCATCCTGTTCTAAATGCGTTTGCTAATTTTACTATTTCACTATTTGTAAGCTGGTTAATCAGTTGGTTATTACTAAAATGCAAGATTACAAAGTTCTTGATAGGACAGAAATGATTTATAGGGAATGACGATTTTTATATGTGGGATATCCGAAAGCAAAGGAATGGGGATGTGAAAGAGCAGAGAGTCTTTTTATTGAAACTACTGAATATTCTTGTGCGATGAATTCGCACTTCCGGAAATTTGGAAATCAGATGTCCGGAAGTGGAAATCATCTATGCAAGTTTAATCTCGCATTGATTTATCCAAGCCATAAACCTCACGCATGGATCTGTCATGCTCATCATCAATGCTTGTGATGTTGATCTGATAACTATCATGTGCAATACGATTAATGATTGCATCGGCAAGCGGACTTGCTTTGCCTCCAAGTCTTCAACAAGTAATAACTACGGTAAAGCAAAATTGGCTTTGCAGACCCTGATTTGTGCTCCAGAGACAAGTATTATTTGTTGACGATTTGGTCTTGTTGAATAAATCAAACAGTGTGAGTTACCCTTCGACAAGCTAGCTTGTCGATTGGTGATTGAACTTATGCTGATTCATGATTCACAATTGTTCGTAAGTCATCAATTGGTTGAGAATTAATTATTCTGCCATAATGACTATTCTATTAATGTAGCTTTATATAAATGATGATAAATTATGAATTGTTTGATTCGAGAATAAGGATTTGGAGAATTTAGACTAAGGCGGTAGATATAATGGAAAAAGGAATGCGATTATGCGGAGGTACGTTCTTTACATTATTGATCAAAATTAAAAATAATAGAAAGATAACGAATCCTGAGTGTTTGCAAGGTTTAGTGAATATTTTTCACGCTGATACAGAGCATTTCAAGGACAGTACATATACGTCTGAAACCTCATCATATAAAAATTGTGAATTGGGACATTCAGAATGGCTGGTTTTTGATGATAGGGATGTGGTGAAAGACTTTTCAGATAAAATAGGTAATCCTATTCAGTATGTACAGATATTGAAAGAGATGGAGAATTTTGTTGGTGATTATTTGTCACAAGAAGAAAAAAAGCAAACTTGGTTAGTGCATGCCTTATTAGAATTAATTGAGTCGGATGATTTTATTCCATCTGATGCAATGTTTTATATTAATAAAGATGGGCAGTCTGTCATTAAGGAAAAGTTAGTATCAGATACTCTGAATATATATGTTCCATCATTTTTATTGGGAATTTGGCATTATATTATTGCAAATGTCGATGATAATTTAGTTGGAAAGAACACCCTTGCAAAGTGGAATGGTAAGCGTGATAAACATACAATTGGAAAGCTGTCAAATTTAAATATTAATGGAAGTTTTTCTTGCGTGTCAGTGAATGGCTACAAACAAAAATGCGATGGTATGGAAAAAGAAGAATGTGCTAAGCGCATAGAAACAAAAAAAGAACAGAAATCAACTACACTTGAACAAAAATTAATGGCTTCGGGACAGGCGATTGCAGAAGTGTGGGAACAAAAAATCAAGAACATTGAAAATGAATTTGAAAAGAAAATTTTGTATTCGAGTGTTATTCTTTCAGATGCTGAAGTTGATAAATATAAAAAAAATGATGCTGCAACGGTAGATGTTACATCCTTTTTTGATCCCAATAACAATAAGCTGATATATAGGTATGTTGGAACGGCAAATTTTACTCGAAAATTGGATGAGTTTATGAATCAGAATGTTGTTATATCAGCATATATTGATAATTGTAGGATTGAGAGTTACACAACTTATGACAATTGGAAATCGAAGAGTTATGTAAATAATATACTTTCTGAAGGCGATTATGAGTGCAAAATTTGGTTCAAAATTATCAAGCATAAGGATGAGAATACTTGTCAAGTTCAAATACTTATAATAGAGGAGAAATGACATGAAAACTAGAAATGATAGAATGCGTTATTTTAGAATTGGAGAATTTGCTGCAAGTATGATGCTTAAAGGTATTATACATCCTGATATGCAAGAAGCAAATTTGAAAACTCGAAATGGTGTTGTAGTGACTTGTGATTTTGGTGATATAAAGAGGTTTCATTTTCCAGAAAAGATAGATAAAAAGATCGTCAGGCAATTAATCGATGCATTGTTTCCGCCTATGGAAAATATTCTTAAAGACTTTGAGTTAATGAGTTTTTTTAGAGCGGGATTTTTATCAATCGGAGGTATGTTTGGAAAACATATTTTTGATGGATTAGATGATAGTGGAGTGAACAGTTTTAGATATTTATCTGTTATTCCTGAGATTGTTATGAAGGAAAAAATGGATGATAGCTATATGGAATCAGAAAAAGCGTATTATGAAGATTGGAAGAATGCTATTATAAATATTTTGCTTGATCCCAATACGGGAGAAATTCTTATAAATTCGATTCAAAAACTTATGGATACAGTTTGCAATGAAAATAAATATTATGCGGATCAATTATTGCTGTTGAAAGCTTGTGAGAGTTTTGAACAGACAGAAGAGAACATGGGCTTTTGGATTACGGCACTTCATTTTGCTTTTGAATCGGTAAAGAAAGGTTACATTTATACTGGTTATGGTGTACTAAGGAAAGTATTGCAGTTGGATGAGAAAGCGTTACCTGTAATAACTGCGTATCGTACAAAAATAGAGGAAATGCTTGAATTTCGTAATATGAATAAAAAAATTCAGATATTTATAGATGAGTGTACAAAGTATGATTTTCTACAACTGTTGTGGATTGTGAATGACATAGATAGATTTATGGGGAAAACCACCTATAGCATAGAGCTATAGGTGGGGCTTAGATATATTGATCATGCTTACATATGCTTAGATTGTATTTCTGTTACATTCGAGAGCGCAAGTGAAAACATGAGTCCTTGGTTAAAACGAACTTCATCTTCGGGTCTTAAGATATCTACAACATCGATAATGTCATCATGGTCAAGAGTCATTATTTGACCACATTTAATCATTGCCAATTTGTGATTAAGGCCAGCATAATGTTTGATAATTACATTAGCTTTTATATCCAGACGTTTAATTTTAGAAGTGATGTAGCAGACAATTATGCTGTTGGAATAGGTATTCCCGATATTGTTCTGACATACAACTGCATAATGATTGCCTAACATTGTGTGGGTGTTGGCAGAACATGGAAAAGGGTTCTTAACAAATACAATGGAATTTCTTCTAATCTCTTTTTTCATTGGGGGTTACTCCTTTTACTGGTTTGTAGTTGAACTGCCCGTCGGCAGTAGCCTTCGAAGGTAGGTGGGGTTAACCACTACAACAATAATCAAGTTTATGGAGTTTAGTGACAATCGTTTATGACGTTTATTGGGTTTATATGCGAAAAATTATATGTGATTGAAAATCAGTTAATAATTATATCAGGGGGATAAATTATGATAGAAAAGAACAATATATTTATTTTATTGTTTTAACCGTATTATTTTATTTATTTAATATTCCAACGCGCGTGTTTGAGTGGTTTTTTATGCTTTTTTTACCTGTCTCATTTTAGTTTATCGAATTTAGAAATTGCCAAAGCAAACCGGTTAAAACCGTATGAATACGTTGCTTATCTGTTAATAGAGATACCGAAGCATATGGATGACAAGAATCAGGACTTTTTTAAGGATCTGTTGCCATAGTCACAAGAACTGCCGTCACACATACGGAAGCCGGTAAAAACAGAAATCAAGAGATAACCATGCCGTGAAAACAGCATCTAATTTGTCAAGGTACTCGGGTTGCACCGTTTACAGAGTAAGTAAAACTAATAATGTTATTATGGAACAGTATGTGAATTGTCAGATATAGCATTAATGTAGGAATTGATAATAAATTGTTTTTCACATATAATTAGTAGTGTAAATAGTTAAAAATATGATTTTGAGAGAAAAATGAAAGGATACAAATATGGGAGCTGATAAGCAGATGGAAATTCAAAGTTTGAAATTGACGAATTTTCGTGGAATAGAGCAGGCAGAATTGGCTTTAGATGGTAAATCGGCGGTTATTTATGGTATTAACGGCATGGGAAAGTCAACTGTTTTGCGGGCGTGTAGTGTCCTATTCTTTAGAATACTAAATATGCTGACCGAATCAGATCTTGGTAGTGATGGCAAGGTGAAAATTGAAGATTCTGATATAAAAATAGGTGCTCAAACGGCTCGTATATCTATGCAGTTAAATATAGACCATACAATATACCCTTATTTTCGTGGCGCGGAATCAAATGGAAAAAGGATACATTTGGTAGGGGAAGCAAAGCGTATAGTTGAGCAATTTAGAAGATTGTATGTGGGACAATATATGGTTTTGGAAGAGGAAGAAACGGATGAGTCCGATAGGGAAAGTACCAGAGAGTTAGTATTTAATGAAAGTAATATGCCCATATATGCCTCCTATGGAGTAAATCGTTATGTATCGGATCGCAGAAATATAGTCTTGAAAAAGGACATAAAATTAACTGGAAAATTGGAGGCTTTGAGAGATGTTTTTGATCCAACTATCAATTTTCAGTTATTTTTTGAATGGTTTCGAGGACGGCAGGAGTATGAGAACAGTAAAAGAGTGGAGAAAGAGTCTTTTAAGGATGCACAGTTATCCGCGGTGCGAGAAGCTGTTTTAAAGATTATGGACAATGATTTCTCTGATATCAAAATTAAAATTGATAATGAAGATGCACAGATGGTCGCTGTAAAACACCATACAGAATTAAGTATTGCTCAATTATCGGAAGGTGAAAAGTGTGTTTTGGCGATGACGGGGGATTTGGCTCGTAAATTGGCAATTGCGAATCCTAGTAGAGAAAATCCATTGGAGGGAGAAGGCGTCGTATTGATTGATGAGGTGGATTTACATCTGCATCCTTCGTGGCAGGGACGTATGATGCCTCTCCTGTTTCGTACATTTCCAAATATTCAGTTTATAGTTACTACACATTCGCCTAAAGTTCTTAGTGAGATTAAAGATGAGGCTAATATATTTGAAATTTATCAAGATGGAAATGCTATAAATGTTCGGAAACAGAATTCTATGAATGGATGGGATATTAATCACATTATGCGTGATTTTATGCATACAGATATTTTAAATGAGGAAACAAAAAAGCTAATTGATGAAATCTATAATTGCATTGAAAACGAAAATTTTGATCAGGCAGAAGAACTTGTTGATCAGTTGGCAAAAATTACAGACGAAATGAACGTAGAAGTTGTTCGTGCCAGAACACTAATTCATAGGAAACGATAATATGAAAAGGATATACAAAAATGATGAACCACAGGAAATTTTGCAGTGGAAAAGTAAATTTAAAAATAAAAATGGAAGAGTGCCGAGGTATTCTGATTTAAATGAAGTCGAAAATCTACCCCATAAGATTTTCCTGAAAAATAGTTTGATATCGGAGCAAGGTCATATTTGCTGCTATTGTTGTAAACCTATTAAGACAGATAATTCGCATATTGAACATATCCGTCCAAAAGAAAGGGATGAATATAGAGCAATATCGTTAGAATATGAAAATTTGTTAGCGTCTTGTCAGGGATACCATGATCGGGAAGAAAATTGTGGTCATAGCAAAGACAATGCATTTAATGAAGAATTATTTGTTTCTCCATTGGAAGAAAATTGTGAATCGTTATTTGAATTCAGTGATAGGGGAAAGATTAAAGCTGTTGACGGAAATGAACGGGCTGGGTATACGATTGAGCTATTAAACTTGGATACAGAACAGTTAAATGCAGCAAGAACAGAAGCTATGTGGGTTTCAGGGGCGATGGATGAACTTACAGAGGATGAATGTCAGAAATTATTGGATAAATTTGAAAATGTAGATGAGAGAGGACGATATGCAGGATTTAGTGATGCGATTGTGTATCAATTAAAGAAACAGTTAGCATATTTGACAAAAATTTAAAAATGAGGGCATTTAGAAATGGATAGGATGAAAACAATTTTAGTTACAGGTGCAGCAGGATTTATTGGCGCGAATCTGTGTTTAAAGTTATTCAGAAAGTATGAAAATGTACATATTATTGGCATTGATAATATGAATGCATATTATGATGTCAGTATCAAGAAATGGAGACTGGCGGAAATAGAACGAGTAGCTGAGTCTGTTCGCCCAAATGGATCCGGGTGGGATTTTGTTGAAGGGAATATAGCTGATAAAGAGTGTATTAACAGCCTTTTTGACACATACAAGCCGGATCTGGTTGTTAATCTTGCAGCACAGGCGGGAGTACGTTATTCCATTACCAATCCGAACGCGTATATTGAGAGCAACCTGATTGGATTTTACAATATTTTGGAAGCATGCCGTCATTCTTATGATAATGGGCAAGCAGGAGTGCAGCATCTGGTTTATGCAAGTTCCTCCAGTGTATATGGATCAAATAAGAAGGTTCCGTATTCAACGGATGACAAGGTGGATAATCCGGTTTCCTTATATGCGGCGACGAAGAAGTCGAATGAATTGATGGCGCATGCGTATAGCAAGCTTTATAATATTCCGTCTACCGGGCTTCGTTTCTTCACGGTGTATGGTCCGGCGGGCAGACCGGATATGGCATATTTCGGTTTTACCAATAAGCTGCGGAACAATGAAAAGATTCAGATTTTCAATTACGGAAACTGCAAGCGGGATTTTACATATATCGATGATATTGTAGAAGGAGTCATGCGTGTGATGCAGGCACCACCGGAAAAGAAGATTGGAGAAGATGGATTGCCGATTCCGCCATATGCGGTGTACAATATTGGAAATAACCATCCGGAGAATCTTTTGGAGTTTGTTGATATTCTGCAACAGGAGTTAATTCGTGCGGGAGTTCTTCCGGAAGATTATGATTTTGACAGTCATAAGGAACTGGTACCGATGCAGCCGGGTGATGTGCCGGTTACTTATGCGGATACATCTGCTTTGGAGCGTGATTTTGGATTTAAGCCGAGTACCGATCTGCGGACCGGCCTTAGAAAATTTGCGGAGTGGTATAAGGAATTTTACATGTAAAAATATGCATTTAAGAAGGGGAAGTTTTGGACTTCCCCTTAAAATTAATCTCGTTGAAACAAGTCTCTTGTATAAACCTTATCTTTTACATCATCAAGACAGTTATCATAACGATTGGCGATAATGCTATGGCTCATCTTTTTAAATTCACTCAGATCATTTACAATTTTGCTTCCAAAGAAAGTAATTCCGTTCTCCAGAGTTGGTTCGTAAATTATTACAGTGGCACCCTTGGCTTTGATTCGTTTCATGACGCCTTGGATACTGCTCTGGCGGAAATTATCAGAATTGCTTTTCATAGTAAGGCGGTATACGCCGATAACAACTTTTTTTTCTTTTGATGCATCCCAGGAACTATTGGCCTTATAGGCACCGGCTAATTCTAATACACGGTCCGCAATAAAATCCTTTCTAGTACGATTACTTTCTACGATAGCACTCATCATATTTTGTGGAACATCATTGTAGTTGGCAAGAAGTTGCTTGGTGTCTTTTGGTAGACAGTAACCGCCATAACCAAAGGAAGGATTGTTGTAATGTGTACCGATACGGGGATCGAGACATACACCATTGATGATATCTTTTGTATTGAGGTCTTTCATCTCCGCATAGGTATCCAACTCATTGAAATATGATACACGGAGAGCGAGGTATGTATTAGCAAAAAGCTTTACAGCTTCGGCTTCGGTAAATCCCATGAAAAGTGTATCAATATCTTCTTTTAATGCACCTTCCTGTAAGAGAGCAGCGAACTTATGTGATTCTTCTACAAGTTTTGTATCATTTTTGTCAGTAGATACAATGATACGGCTTGGATACAGATTGTCGTACAGTGCTTTGGATTCCCGCAGAAATTCAGGGCTGAATATAATATTCTTTGTGTCATATTTTTTTCGAACAGATTCTGTATATCCGACAGGTATTGTTGATTTAATGACCATGATGGCATCCGGATTTACCTTTAAGACCAGTTCGATAACAGCTTCGACAGCAGAAGTATCAAAATAGTTTTTCTGGCTGTCATAATTGGTAGGAGCAGCAATTACAACAAAGTCTGCGTTTTTGTAGGCTGTTTCACCATCCAGGGTCGCAGTCAGATCAAGTTCTTTTTTTGCCAGATACTGTTCAATATATTCATCCTGAATCGGAGATTTACGCTGATTAATCAGATCTACTTTTTCCGGAATGATATCTACGGCTGTCACATGGTTATGTTGTGCTAGCAGTGTTGCGATAGACAGACCAACATACCCTGTTCCGGCAACGGCGATATTCAATGGGGAAGGTGACGCAATCTTTTCGGAACTGCTGTTTGTAAATAATTCTGTGATATCAAAATCTAATACATATCCAAGATTTTCCAATTGCTCAATAGAAGGAACGAAGTCCTGTTGTTCTATGCGGGAAATCAGTGCACGGTTGATTCCGGTTGCTTCACCAAGCTGCGCTTGGGTCATTGATTTTTGTTTCCGGAGTCTTACGACGGTGTCGGCAAGACGGGATGGGGATAGTTTTTTCATAATTGGGCTTTTATTTGTATAAATGTTAATTAAAATAATGCTGTTCAATTTATTATAGTAATGTGTATTGGAAAATTTAAGAAAAATATATAGGATATAAATTAGAAAGTTATAAATGATAACAAAATGTGACTTGAAAAATAGTTGACTACAATACATAAACGAGTTATTGTAAAATATATACATTTGTATGAAGCTGGAATGATATCTAATAGGTAAAGTGCCATACCAAGAGAGGAGGAGATGATCATTATAGTGGAAGATATAATAGGATGTTTGTCTTCAATTATTACTATTGAAGAAGCTGGTAGAACTTGGATTAAGGAAATGAAAGAGAAGAAAGCTGAAGGTGGGTTTGATTTTCAAAAGTATGTATCTGAAAACGGAGCGGTAAACAGAAACCTTGACCATTTAAAACAGTGGTTAAGTGATAATGAAAATCTTAATATATTTACTAAAGATGAAATTCAAAATGTAAAAGAGACAATCGTGCAATTTGCCCAAGTCGATTATTATGAAAAAGAAGAATTAAATATGATCATCGACGAATTGTTTTCGGGGATTAATAAGTATATTAGTGACAACTTATCTGTAGGCGCGAAAATAATTATTAATCAGTGCAATCGACAGGAAGAACTACTAGATAGAATAGATAAGCGGACAGAGATGCTTAATAGTGAGATTGGAAGTAAAGAAAATGCAAGAAATAGATATATAACAGAGATTGCACCAAATCCTCCAAGTAAGTTTAGATATAGAGAAAAAGAAATAAATGACATAATTAGTTTGATGCAAACAGGGCAGAATATTTCTATTATGGGAATTGGAGGAATAGGGAAGACCTCCATTTTAAGATATATGTATAAATATCAAATGGATTGTACAGATTTTTATTTGGGGTGGATTACATATAGCGGAAACTTAAAAAATGATGTAATGGATAATTGCATCTTGTTCGGCGATATTTTAGATATTAATGAAAAAGAGAATGCGTTAAGGAATTTTTCCCGTGATAAAAATAAAAATATCATTTTGTTTATTGATAATGTAACTGAAGAAATTCAAAAGGATTCTTTTTGGGATTTCCTGATTAAAACCGTAAAAGTATACATTTCCACGAGACAGAGATTAGAAGAGGATGCTTTTGTTACATATGAAGTTGAATCAATATGTCCTGATGACGCTTTAAAATTATTTTGGGATTATTATGGCGAAAAAGGTGAATCTGCAGAAGAGATAGAAAAAGTTACTTCTCTAATAAAGAAAATTAATTATCATACATTAATGATAGAAATGATTGCAAAAGCCGCAAAATTTGCAGAAGAATCATTGACAGCATTTATAGATAAACTTGATCAAGTAGGATTTTCGTATTCTCAAGATGAAATAAAGACTGGACACAACAAAACTGAAAAAACGGTTGTAGAGCATCTTGCCAGACTATATAAATTGGAAATAAATAGCAAACAGCAAAATCATATTTTGTATAATTTTGCTATTATGAAAAACTTTATTGTACCATTTGAGTTTCGTAGATGGATTAATGAAAATGATGACAATCAAAACAAAAAAACTTTTAATGAATTGATAAAACGAGGTTGGATAAAAAAAGAAAAAAATGGATATAGTATGCATCCAGTCATAAAGGAATCTATTAATGCACAAGGGAAAATACATGTATATCATGCATTATCATTAATTAAATCAATAAATGAATCAAAATTTTTTGACGAGAATCTAGATAGTATTAAAATAAATCAACGGATAAACATTGCAGAAAGTATTTTGGATTATTATGCACCCTATGATGGTGATGATGATATTGTTATGGAAATCATGGAAAATTTTATACTAGCATGTAGTATGCAGAGTCGTTTTGAGGAAGGAAAGTATTTTGCGGAAAAACAATTGGATTGGAGTTGTGAAAAAAATGAGAATCCATATAATGATAATACAGCGGAAGCTTTGCTTAATTTAGCCAGAATTTGTTTTGCAGCAAGAAAATTTAATGATGCACGTGAATTTTGTGATGCATTGTATGTTATTTGCAATAAAATATATGATTCAAATGATATACGATTGTTTACATTTCGAGAAATTTTTATCCAGGTTTGTGTAGAACAAAAAGACTATGATTTAGCTGATGCTGAATATTTGCGTGCAGATTTAATGGATAATCCTAAGATAACGGAAGAAAGAAAATTGAATATTAAGATGGCTTTTTGTAGTATGTTGATAAATAAATTTCTAGATGTAACAATAAAAAATGTTATGCCCTATGAAAATGCTGAAAAGTTATATTTAGATGAAGCTGAAAAAATATTGCGTCAGATTTATCCATATTCTTTAAATAAGTATGGAGAAAATCATTTAGAGATGTTAATATGGTACCAAAATATGGCGAATATTTATAACTATCGTGGACAGTACTATGATGCGTTAAGTTTTGATAGGAAAATAGTTAAAGTTCGGGAACAGAAATTAGGAAAAATGAATGGACAGCTTGCAGCAGCATATTATAATTTGGCCGATGACTGTTTTAAAATTGCAAATGTGGAAAAAAAGAGCGCCCATGATGCGTTGGATTATATAGAAAAGGCGGACGAGATTATTAGTAAAGTGTATCCTGATAGTCAAATGGAAAGGAATACTAAAGAATTAATAATAAGAATAAAAGAATATCAGGCAAATTATAATTTTGCATAATTTATTATAGGATATTATGGTCCATCTAGCGTAGGGTAGTTGCGCGAATCGAGTTTAAGAATACAAGAGATGTTTTCGCAAAGAAGTGTTACAATGATAAGGTACTCGTGGCTGAGAATTTACATTTTAGAGGTAGAATTTCTATTTTTGAAGTAAGACCATGGAACAGGATAGGGACTTTGAAAGTTAAAAAGTGTCCCTCTAGATAGGAGAAGCGATAATAAATTGGGCACACAGAATAATAAACCATTAATCCGATTTACAGTGAATATTCCTTTAAAGTATAATGTATCAAATGTTCTCCATGATGAACAGGATTCTGAGTTTGTTATGGATTTGACAGAACCTGCTGAATATTCTTGTGCGATGGGTTCTTCCTCAATTATCCGTTTTAGCTCTTGGGATTATACGAAAACTATAGTATAATCCCAAGAGCTAAAACGGAGACATAAGGATGGCGACAGTAGATACCTCATTTTTAAATGCATTTTACCCAGAAGAAAGTTTGAAAATATCAAATGTTATCCAAGATAAAGATAAAATTTTGATACGAATGAAATCTATTACAGCATGTTGCACCTGTCCTAAGTGTGGACAAACAACAAATAATTATCATGGTACATATATGCGTAAGGTACAAGACTTGCCGATCCTTGGAAAGAACGTTCAGTTGGAGATAACCGCTCATGAGTATAATTGTATGAATTTTGTTTAGAAAAGTTTCAGGAATCAAAGTGATTCCTGAAATCTTAAAAATTAATCACGTTGAAATAAATCACGAGTGTATACTTTATCATGTACATCATCCAAATTAGAGTCATAGCGGTTTGCGATAATGCTGTGACTCATTTTTTTGAACTGATCCAGATTATTTACAACTTTACTTCCGAAAAAGGTGACACCATCTTCGAGAGTTGGTTCGTAAATGATAACAGTTGCGCCCTTCGCCTTGATACGCTTCATGACACCTTGAATACTGCTCTGGCGGAAGTTGTCGGAATTGCTTTTCATGGTAAGTCGGTAGACACCTATAATAATTTCTTTCTCTTTGGAAACATCCCATTGACTGTTGGCTTCATAGGCACCTGCCAATTGAAGAACACGGTCTGCAATAAAGTCTTTTCGGGTTCGGTTACTTTCTACAATAGCGGACATCATATTTTGTGGCACATCATTATAGTTGGCCAGAAGCTGTTTGGTATCTTTCGGGAGGCAGTAACCGCCATAACCGAAAGATGGGTTGTTGTAATGGGTTCCGATTCGCGGATCAAGACACACACCATCGATAATATCTCTTGTATTTAATCCTTTCATTTCTGCATAAGTATCCAATTCATTAAAATACGATACGCGAAGTGCCAGATAGGTATTGGCAAATAATTTTACAGCCTCTGCTTCGGTGAATCCCATAAACAGTGTATCGATGTTTTCCTTGATTGCTCCATCCTGCAGTAATGCTGCAAAAGTGTGGGCAGCTTCGACCAGATGTGAATCTTCCGGATCAGTAGATACAATGATACGGCTGGGATAGAGATTGTCGTACAGTGCCTTGGATTCACGTAGAAATTCAGGGCTGAAGATGATATTGGAACTGTGATATTTTTCTCGAACAGATGCGGTGTATCCGACAGGAATGGTGGATTTAATTACAATGATTGCATCCGGATTAACTTTCAGGACAAGTTCAATTGCTGCTTCTACTGCGGAGGTATCGAAATAATTCTTCTGGCTGTCATAGTTGGTAGGAGTTGCTACAACGACATAATCAGCATTTTTGTATGCGGCTTCACCGTCCAATGTAGCAGTCAGATCCAGTTCTTTAGTAGTCAGATATTTTTCGATGTATTCATCCTGGATGGGAGACTGACGCTTGTTAATCATATCAACTTTTTCCGGGATAATATCTACAGCTGTGACGTGATTGTTTTGTGCCAATAGAGTAGCGATTGACAGACCAACATATCCGGTTCCGGCCACAGCAATGTTCATAGGTGATGGTACATTCCTTTTTTTCTCATGTATTCCATTTGTAAATACGTCAGTGGGTTCGAAACCGAGGACTTCTCCTAACTGTTCCAGTTGAGGAATGGAAGGAAGAAAGTCTTCTTTTTCCATACGAGAGATTAGGGAACGGTTGATTCCAGTTGCATCAGCAAGAGATTGCTGTGTCATGGAGAGTTTTTTACGGTTCGTGATTATGAGGTTCGCCAGGATGGCAGTGGAGAGTTTTTTCATGGTGATTTCCTTTCTGTGGCTATAATAATGAAAAAGTTATTTATAATAACAAAATAATGCTAATAACTGTTTGTATAGTATCATAAATTAAACAAAAATGCAATGGAATGTGAATTTAAACGACAAAAATGCAGATTGGAAAAGAAAAAGGGAGAATTAAACTTTACAATTTTTACGGGCGTTTCCGCTTCTTTCGAGGTGTTCTTTGTGGTATAATAAAAATATCAAAAGGAAACAGAAAATGAGCAGGTATAGAAGATTTTCTCAAAGATTGACGAAGAACTTTTTAAAGGTATTTCTGTTTGCAACGAGTGTCCGGTATGTTAAACTGCAAATGGAATGGTAGTATTTATGTGGTTGTTCCGGCGGGCGCATACAAGAAGATATTGGGAAAATAAATCGTTGATAGATGAAATATTGCTATTGTTCTAAATTTGTATATTCGTTGTGACGACTATAAAGAAAATGGTATCGGGTTTTAAGTGTAGGGATACAATTTGAAAATTTTATTTTGGAATACACATAATAATAATGTGAATGAATATATTGTTAATCTGGTTATAGATAATGACATAGATGTATTGGTTATGGTTGAGTATGAAGATGAGTTGAAAATGCTTTTTTGATAGAGCAGGAATTTCTCTAGCTTTGTAGAATGCAATTAGGTACTATAATCAAAGTATTTGTGGTTGAGGACTTACGAAAGGAAACATATGGTAATTAATTTCTAAATTATCATGTAGTGAAATGATGAACAAATTTGAGTATTTATATCAAAAAAAACAGTTGTTAGAGAAAGAAATTGCTAAAAATGATTTATTTAAACTATGTACAAAAGATGCAATCCAATGTGTAATGGTAAAAGTGGGAATGTTATATTCCTATTTTAATGCAGGAGAACATAATAAGAAACAGCAGTATATAAAACAGTTGATAAAGACAAATGCAACAAATGTTGATGAAATTACTTTTTTTCAAGAATCATTAAAGTGGATATGCAGATGGTGTTCAGAATATTGTGTGGTTGAAAGCAATTATAGTGGTGAAATATTTGCGGATCAGGTATATGAATTAATGGGATTAGCATACGCATACAATGAGTTTGTTAAATTTTCCTTTTATCATAGTAAACACATAGTGAATTATAACGTATATGGAAATTATATACAGTTTGAGCATATAAATGAAGAAAGCTACCAAGTTCATGAATTGTATAATACATGGATTAGAAAAAATACTGAAAAAAGAGAATATTGGAACTGTTTAACTAAGTGTAGCACTAAATCTGGCTTTGAGATGATGGAAGTTATTCATAGAAGTGATTTCAATTTTAATTATAATTTTAAGTTTGGAAAGTTTACTTTGAAAGATTATGAAGAAGTTTCTGTAGCATTGAATAATTATGTGATAGGCAAAATGAGTAATAACTTAATGATTCCAGGAATTGCGGGCGTTAGTGTGTGGAAGAAAAAAGATTTGGTGAAGATGTTAGTTCAGGAGTCTGGAATAGATGAGGAAAAAGTAGAAGAAATGATTACTTTTTTCCGATATAATACAGAAGACAAAAATGCAGATTTGTCTTTAAACTATTTTTTAGAATTGGATGGTGGCAGAATATTGTTCTCAGAGGCTATATTTCATATGCAAAGACCTGCAACGAATGCTTTAAGAATTTTAGCAAAATGCAAATCTGAATTATATGATAAAGAACAAAATATGTTTGAAAAAGAGCAAAAAAACAGAATTAAGAAAATGGTCGAGAAAAGATTTTTGGTTGCTAATAATTTTACAAAGGCGCAGAGCATTAGATCTGGAATGGATATGTTGGTTTATGATAAGAAGAATAATCATTTACAGGTAATAGAATTAAAATACAAAATTCCGGTTGAGTCAGAAATGGATATAACAAATTTGGATAAGATGCTAGGCAAGGCATACACTCAATTGACATTGGCAAAAAAGTATGTTGGTGAACATGAAGAAATATTGGAAGAATATTTTGGAAGTGAATATATAGGAATAACTCCTAAAGAAGTGGATTATTTTGTGATAACGAATTATGAAATTGGAACAGGAGTTAATTGTCAATTGCCGTCACCAATTTTGCTAGAAAATCATTATATGCAACTAATGCAGCAGGAAGATGGAATGAAGTTGGTTCAAAAAGTGCTTCGGGATAAGAAAAAGGGTATGGGAGGAGAAATAAGAAAGCGTTATAGTAGGTTTAGCTTAATTGATTTTAAAATTAAGATTCCGGAAACTTTGATGAGATTAAGCGGGGATATTGAACAGAATTTGATGATTTGATAGAATTATTAATAGGATATTGGCTGAAATTTAAAAGATAGAGAAAGGCATAAGATATGGGGAATAAGGATAATCTGCAGTACTCGTTAAGACTTTGGATGCTTGTAACTATAATTACAGCGTATATTGGTACTATGATTATAGGGGATGGGGTTCTTATATACATATTATGTTGTTATGATTTTAAATCACATATACTAATGCATACGGTACTAGCCTCTATTAGTGGGGCACTATGTACATGCGGTATGCAATATGTTAAACGAATATATAAAGCATGCATTTATAAGAGAGTAGAGATTATAGCAGATAAGAATGAAATTGAATGTATTGGGAATTTTATATACTTTATGGCACGTCCGCTTTTTGCAATTGCATTTGTAATCATTTTTATTTTTGCTATAAAAGCTGGGATAATTGTAATTATGGATACTGGGAATTGGGTTGAAAATGACAAGTTTTTATATGTTTGTACAGTTGTATCATGTGTAATTGGTTTCTCAGTGGGAAGAGTATTAGATATGTTTCAGGAAATATCTATTAAAGGGATTGAAAAAGTTAAGGGGGATAAAAATGGATAAGGCGCGATATGAATATCGAAATCAAATGATACAGGAGTTGAAGAAAAAAGCAGGTGAAGTTAAATTACTCAAAGAAACGCATAGAAAAAGACGTCCTATTATTATTGAGTTTAGTGGATCTCCAAAAGCTGGAAAAACCTCGTGTATCAATTCGTTAAAACAGTTTTTGAAAAGAAATGGCTTTGAGGTTGAAGTGATACAGGAGCGAGCTAGTATATGCCCTGTTAGCGATAAACAGAGTCCTATGTTTAATATATGGACTTCATGTATGTCGTTAGCGGGACTCATTGGAATAGTAGAAGATAAGAAATCTACGTGTGATGTCATTATTTTAGATCGTGGAGTTTTTGATGCGCTATGTTGGTTTGAATGGCTGACTGCATACAATAAGATGGAAAGTGATTTTCAAAAGAAGGTATGTGAATTTTTACTACGTAAAGAATTTGTCGGATTGATAGATATTGTGGTCCTATGTCAAGATTTAGTACAAGTTAAAATGAGAAACTTTTCCCATTTTTAACCCGCCAGAAGCTCAGCCTCAGTGTGTGTTCTTTCATACAATCGTTCGAATTCATTTGGTGACATATAGTTACAATGGCTATGAATTCGTTTCGTATTGTAGAAAGCTTCCAGATATTCGAAAATCAAGCGGTATGCCTGCTTGTAATCGTGAATTTTAAAGCGGTTGAGCCATTCACGTTTGATAATCGAATGGAAGGATTCAATGCAGGCATTATCCCACGGAAATGCTTTCTTTGAGTAACTACGCTGCATATTTTCTGTTACTTTTTTATATTCCGTCGCAACGTACTGACTGCCACGATCAGAGTGAATGATCAATGGCTGGTCGATATTTCGGCGAGCTTTGGCTTTGTTTATCGTATCAATCACGCAGGATACTTCCAGTGTTTTTGAAAGTGTCCATGCTATGATTTTTCTGGAAAATAAATCCATAATACTGGTCAGATAGACAAATCCGTCTATTGTCCAGATGTAGGTGATATCCGAACACCAGACGGCATTCGGGCGGTCAGGATTAAACTGCTCATCGAGGATATTTTGTAATTCAGTGCTGAAATCAGAATCTTTTGTGGTAATTGTCCATGGCTTGCTCCACTGGGCACGGATTCCCATTTGACGCATGTATGTACCAACAGTTCTTTCCGAAATGACTTCACCGGTTTTCCGCAATTCTACAGTGATTTTCGGAGCACCGTAGTTCTGCTTGGAATCATCATAAATATCCTGTATTTTTGCTTTTACAGATTCACGGCGTTTTTCTGTATCAGAAGGCACGCGGTGGAGCCATGCACGATATCCTGAACGTGAGACACCTAAAAATTTCAACATTCCGGAGACGGAAAACCGGCGTCCAGCCTTTTGGGCAGCTTCCGTCTTCTCAGACACTTCGAGATAAATGGCTTCCGTCATTTTCCCAGAATGTTGATTGCTTTTTTTAATACATCAAGTGCATCTTGGGCATCACGTAATTCACGTCTGAGACGGGCGATTTCCTTCTGTTCATCGGATGCGTAATTACCAGAACCCCGAACAGGAATATCACCGGATTCACGGAAGTCTTTCAGCCACTTTGTTAGTGTGCTGTATCCGATGCCAAGATTTTCTGCACATCCACGTACACCGAGATCTTTATGATCTTGATAATACCGGATTGCATCAAGTTTAAATTGTTTGTCATGTTGCATTGCCATATGAGATCCTCCTTCAGCATGTCTCTATTGTACCATGTTAATATGTATTTGGAATTTCTCATTTTGGCTTGTACTATTTATATTCTAGCACCATTGTCTTTTCGTTCACTGTTGAACCGGAAACATCGATAGAAAGAGAATATGCAAATTTATTGACAGATCAAATTGGATCAATAATGAATTTGGAGGTTTTAGGCGAGTATAAGAAAGCGGTAGATGTAACTGTTCAAAAAAACAAAAAACTATTTAAAAACATTATTCCGATAGATACAAATAAGAGTACCCAAGATGAAGTTGGAAAAGAAGTTACACAGAAGACATTAGAGACATTAAGTAATTTGTTGGACGAAAAAATAGGGTATATAACTATCAATAAAGCTCTTGAAGGGACATTAAATGAAATACCTGTAGGGTCAACAAATATTATGCATATTCCTTTACAACATATTAAATTTGATAAGCGTTTGCTGGTTGAACAGGAAGCAAAAAAATTGCAACCAATTCCAATTTTGGTGTTGACGGATATGGAAGAAAAGCGGATTTTTTCGGTAAAAAAACGAAATGAGGCACTTAGTAAGAATTCAACTGAAAAAAATAAATTACTTTTATATGTTGGGGGACACATTAGAGCAGAGGATGTTGTAAATGGAAGAAAAGGGGACTATTTACAAACTTGCAGAGAGGCTTTACAAAGAGAAGTAAAGGAAGAATTAGGTATTTCTATCGCATTAAAGAATGTTGAACCAATATACATATATGGGAAAGGAGAGCAGGAGAAGAAACATATTGCTATTTGTTATAAATATCCAATACAAACTGATGGATTGAAGATTACTATGGATTCGCATGAACTAATTAAAAATTCAGGAACGACAAAAAGTGGAAAGTTTCTTGAACTATCTGATATAATTGATGGAAAAGAAGAAATTGAGCAGTGGTCAGCGCTGATTTTAAATTATTATTGGGGAATTGAAATAGAGGCAGAGAGACAGATGTCTTTGTTTGATTAGGTTGAAAATATGGTGTTATGTAGAAATGTTAATTTGAGATTGCAAATATATGTATTAAGAAATATTCTTCCACAATATAAAAAATTAGATGCCGCCCATAATAAAATGCACATACAGTATGTGATCCGAAGAAGCCTAGCAATTGCGAAGGAGTATAATGCAGATGCAAACATGGTTTATTGTATTGCTGCATTTCATGATATTGGAATGCTAGAGGGGAGAGAACAACATGAGGTATGGGGGGCTGAAAAAATAAATGCTGACAAGGTGATTACACACTTGTTTAGCTCAAAGCAGATGGAACTTATGAAAGCTGCAATAAGAGAACATAGAGCTTCATATATAGGGACATATACATCAATTTATTCAAGGATAATTTCGCAGGCTGACAGAAGTTTTGATATTTTTTTGATGACAAAACGTTCCATAAAATATGGAAAAAGATATTTTCCAGATTACTCGTATGAGCAACATTATAATAGAACATACAAATATTTGAAAAAGAAATATGGAAGAGAAGGCTATGCACACATGGTATTAGAATATTTGCCAGACGAAAAAAAAATAGACAAAATACAAAATATTTTGGATGATGAAAAGCAATTTCGTATAGTGTTTGATAAATGTTATTCAGCTGCGAATAAATCTGGTTTGTGAGTAATCCATTGAATCACATGAAAAGAGTCTACAACTGAGATCGCATTGGGAAAATATCGATTAACCCAGTTAATGTAAGAATTATACATATCTGAAATGAGATATTTTACCATTGCGCGTTCTTCAAGTGTAAGTCCTCAATTAGCGAGTAGCACAACAAAGCAAAACCCTGCATTACTGCAGGGCTAAGCTGATTTTGATATATGTTTGTACATTGAAAAATTAAGATTTCTTAAAACGACTTGGACAAGTCTCCTGGATACGTGGTGCTCATGGAAGAAGTTCATTGATGAATTTTAGATCTGTGTCATTCATGTTCTTTAGAATCTCAGTAAGCAGTAATTCGAAGTATTGATAAACATTCAGGTAGTTGGCTTTCGCAGTCTCAACAATACTATAGATCATTGCACTGGCACGGGCTCCGTTTGAGGTCTCGATCAAAACAAAGTTTTTACAACCAATGGTGAAAGGACGAATTGCCTGTTTTGCATAGTTGTTATCCATAGGAACATCGCCATCATTCAGGAAAGTGCGGAGATAGAATTTCTGATGGATGCTATAGGCTGATGCTTTTCCAATCGTACTATTTTTTTAGAAAGTCTCTCGGATGATCGGCTTTACGCGAAGGCTGCCAGCCAAAGAGAACGATCGGCCTGGCCTTCTCCGTTGGGCGGTTACGGTATACCCACATGTAGGTTTTCTTTTCGTTTTTGATTTTGTTGTTATCGATGCGCATCATCTTAACCGGTGTCTCGTCTGCATGGATGACGTGACGCCGGTGATAGATCTCGTCCGGAAGTTTTTTGTATCTGTGAGGAAAAAGCCTGGCCAGTTTTTCATCCGGAAGCCGGTGATCAATGACGCGGGCAGACCGTCGAGATCAGCATCTTTAAGCATGGCGGACCGCCTTAATGATGGTTGCCAGAAATGCTTCTGAAATGTCGGAATCGAATTCGATGGAGATGTTATTGTATGTAAGTTTTGTGGTCGAGTGAATCGCGCGATTCGAGTTATACGATACAAGAGATATTTTTTCAAAAATATGATATCATGATAAGGTACTTGTGGTTGAGGATTTACAAATGTAGAATAGTGCTTGATAAAAACTAGAACGGGATAGTATTCTTTCAGTAAAAACCTATGAGGTGGACGGATATGAGAATGAAATGGCTTCATATTTCAGATATACATTTAAATAAAACAGGAACTGAAACAAGGCGTATGCGAATGCAACTTATTAGTTACCTGAAATCTGCTAAGGTGTCATATGACTATCTGTTTGTGACCGGTGATTTGCGTTATGCTCCAAATGGTGTTTTTGATCCTGAGACTTGTATATTTTTGTCTGATGTTATGAATGCAGCACATGTTCGCATAGAAAATGTCTTTATCATTCCAGGAAATCATGACATTGATCGAGAAAATTTTGACAGAAAAAATCATCTTACCTCGATATGGGGTAACTTCGACTCCTATTATAATTCCAAGGAGGGAATCTTTCAGGATGAGGACTTGATTGCAATCGCATCAGGGCAGGAAGATTTTAATGAAATCATAGAAAGCTTCTACGCAGACATTCCTGATAGAATAGCAAAGTATAAGGACAATTTGCATCCACATTTTAATATTGTAGCGGACAAGATTAATGTTTTGCATGTGAACAGTACACTGTTATACTCAGTTGAGCATCAGAATGAGCTTGCAATCGGAACATATCATCTTTTGGATGCCCTTATGAACATTGATAAATCTAAACCGACAGTTCTGTTGTCACATTATTCTTTTGATTTCCTTAACAGAAATGAACAGAAGGAGATACTGAGACTCCTTACAGATTTTAATATCCAACTATGGCTTGCAGGTCATGAACATGATGAAATGCTTCGCAGACAGAGAGATTTTTTTTATGAGTTTCAGGGGGGAAATCTGCTTTATGAGCCTGGAGACACGAATAGTTGTGTATTGGTAGGAAATTTAGACCTCGAAACAGGGAATGGTCTTATGCAAGGACTGGAATGGCATACAGATTTGGGCTGGAGACTCAGCGAAAATATAAGTCATCAGACTGACAGAAGCAGATACCATTTCAAATTACAAGATGACAATGCCATGAAGATAGCATTGGAATGCGGAGCCAAGAGTGATGATTTTACTTCAATAGCAGGGGCACCATATGCTTTTGAAACGTATGTGCCTGAAACAGAATCCATACCCGCAATGCCAGAAGCGGATTTTAAGATGGCAAAGAAGAATCTTGGCGGAATAAGTGCATCACCTAGTTTGGAAAATTATGACGAGGAAAATGATGACTCTTATGCGATTACCTCAGTCCCTTGGATGCAAGAAAATGGCCTATCACTTCTTTGGGGGAGAGGACAAGAGGAGTCCTATAAAGGATTTTTGTACCTTGATGGTTGTTTTGCACCATTTATGGAGGTAGATGTCTTTCAGTCTCATTATGATTCCTTCGATAATTTTTTAATGAAGAGCGACAGTATGGAGATTCATGTAATTAAAGCAGGAGACATGATTGTATATATTTCTTACAGATATGATCTTTCAAAGTATAGTGACGTAGACATGCGCCTGTTTCATTTTAACAAAATTAAGGAATACATGGGCTCAAATAAGGTATTTGTGAAGATGGTGGGACATGAAACATATAATCTTAATTACAAAACGCAGCTTGATACAGATGAATGGCGTGAAAATCTTAAATTAACCGATTATTGGATACAGCAGATGCAAAAGATTTCCAAAATTGAAGGCTATTATGGAATAAAATTTTATCTGCCAATTAAGGGAACTGACGAGGATTATCTTGCCATAGAGGTTTTGAGTGATTCCATAGATGGTAAATATTGCCGGACACTTCCTCCTATGAAGATGAAGGGACAGTTGTTCAGAAAAAAGTATTATCTAAAAGAAAAAATTGATATCGAATGCACGGACAGATTGCTCAGGCTTACGTTATTTGGATATTCTTTTCAACCAGTACGGCAGTATATTATCCCAGGTGAGTATGTTTGGGATAAGAGACAAAGTGGATGGATGAATAGAGAGGCTGGAGGAGTTCCGATATGCGTTGACTTTGAAGTGTCTTATGAGGCAGATAAAAACCGTGAATTGATATCGTATATTTCTTTCGAAGAACATCAGAATGAGTTTGATTTGAATGATGTTCCTGAACTTGATGGTGCTTTGGAAAAGTTTTTTGACGAATATGTGGACCTTACATATGGAATACAGCGTAATCATCAGCTTTTCTTAAATTATTTGGATTCACTGTATGCAATTTGTGTAGAAGACGGGGAAAATGAACTGCGGGAGAGAGGCTTTGTGAAGAACTTCTATGATAAAGTGACAGTTAACCGTCTTACGGATAATGCAGTAGCTGCAGGTCGTAAACTGGTTCAGGGTATCGATGCTGTTGTTCTTAAATATGGAGCGCAGGACGGATTTAGTAATACGGTCTCCGAGGATAATCCTGGATATCAATGGATGGTTGTCATGAATGAATACAGTGTCAATGGACATTTTCCCATAGCACTAGATGAGTCTGGAGAAGCTTATTATGATTTACTGGTGATTCGAACCGAAGCTAAAAATGAAAGTGACCGAAAGTTAGTGGATTTTATTGATTTGTTTAAGAAAGGGGTCCTAGTGGATAAAAAGCCTGTTCTTATCCATTATGATATGATTAGAAACTTTTCCTATGCTGTGGCTGAAATTCAGAAAAAATACTATTTATATATGGAACATATTCTTAATGATTACGTAGATACGATGAAAGAAGTTATTGAAAATAATCCGGAGCTGGTGCATAAGGGAAAGTCTTTTACAAACCATATTGTATATACGTTGGCAACGGATCCTACTAACATGCATATTTTCGGAAGAAACGAAGATGTTATGGGGGATTTCTATAGATTCAAAAATGAGGCAGATAAACATTTCGATTTACAGAAAATAGGAATGAACAATCCGTAAATATTGTTATAGTGAAATCAGATGATGGGGGCTATTTAAAATGGGATTAAGTGATTACATAGATAATCTTGATACAAAAAATGAATTTCAATTTTTTAATTTTCAAGACTTATCGAATATGAACAAGGTATTTGATTATTACAAAAAATATGCAGAGAAGATATTAAATTTTAATAATTCAGAAGGTAATATATACAATAAAAAAGTGGAAAAATTTTTTGAATGGAATTATGCTTGGGATTTTTCAATTAATGCAGGTTCCAGGGAGAAATTCTATAAGGAGCAGCTCCAATTGAATGAGGGAACAATATGCATTTTTTTATCAATGGGTTAATGAAAGTGGTGTATTTGAAATCGGCGAAGATATTGTTGAAGCAATTCATATAAATTTAACGGAACATTTTATGGAGGACGAGTTTTCTGAAAGGATCTCCATGAGCACCTCATTAAGAAAGAATAATATTGCAGAGTATCTGGCTAAGTTCGCAATTGAGATAATTGTTGCGCATGAAATAGGACATTTATATAATGGACATACAGAATATTATTTTACGCTTCAGCAAGAATTAAACTCAGGTATTTCGGAAAAACGCAGAGAACAGTGTTTGCTTGATTTAAGAACACTGGAGTATGATGCTGATGCATATGCTGTAAATCGTGTGTTAGAGGAAGTTGTTTATTTGATCGAGTGTCAGGATAAAATATTAAATCTATTGGAATCTAAAGAGAAAGTTTTAGATTTGTTAATGCATGCAATTCATGGACTGTGTTTTTTGATGCGAATAGAGGAAAGTGAAAGAATTGATAAAAATGCGGAACTAGATCATCCTCATCCAATTATTCGTGAAATATGTATGATCAGTGCTTTGAAACAGCATTTTAAAAAAATGAAGGAAATAAAAAATATTGGGTATGAGTATGATTTTGAAAAAAGTATAGTTATTCAAAAAGCAGAAAGTACGATGTGTGCTATAAAACACAGAGATTCTGGAGAATTAAAAGAAATATTTCAGAATAAGTTTGAAATATTGCAAAATGGTTGTAATGAATTTGATTTAAACTGGAAAAGAGTGGCAAAATATATTAAGGCAAGTTCGAGATTACCAATAGAGGGAATTGATTATAATTAATCGTAGGGCAGTATATGGATTAATTATTATTATTTGAGAGTAGGAGAATAATAGAATGCAAATTTGGTTAGAAGTGAAAAATTTTGCAAAAATAAAAGAAGCAAAGGTTTGTGTAAACAAATATGCTGTTTTTGTTGGTCCAAATAATTGTGGAAAAACTTTTTTGATGCAATTGATTGAGGGAATAAATGGCTATTGGAATAAATTAATTGATGATTCGGCAGTAAATTCATTACTCTATGAGGAAAGTGACAATAGTAGAATATTTAAAATAAATTCAACTACGCTTTCAGAATTTACGAAAGTGATTAACCAGAATATTAAGTATGAGTTGCAAAATATTGTTTTGGAGACATTTGAAAAAAGTATTTCTATAGATGAATTAATCATAGAAATTGAATTAGATTCCAATGAAGAATATATTATTTATAATGGAAAGGGAGCCGAATCAATTGGACCATTAATGAGGCGAACGCAAGAGGGGCAGAATGACAATATTTTAGAGATTTTAGATAACATGAATGGGCAAACACTATTTTGTTTAATGAATAAGAAAAATATTAAAGATAATTCAGAAGTTTTATGGGCATTATCAATGGGATCAGATTGTATTGAGTTGGTAGCGACAAAGAGGTTAGTTGGTATGTTATTAAGAATAGATAGTTTATACATGCCAGCATCTCGGAATGGTCTTATGCTGTTGTATCGCGAGTTTTTTGCGCATAAAACAGATTCTTTGCTATCTTTTCAGAGAAGTGGAGGAACTATGCAAGAACAGGAAAGTGGATTATTGAATCTGACCAAACCAATGTATAATTTCTTACGTTTTTTACAGACATATAGTCTGGATGAAAAACAGATGGAACACTTCCAGAAAGAGATTCAGTTTTATAATGAGAAAATTATAGACGGACATATCACGACTGATGGTCAAAATGGATTTCAATATTCAAATCGACTTGGTATGGAAAATGTGCCAATGTATTTGACATCTTCAATGATTAATGAGGTCGCACCGTTATTTTTGGCAATGACTTCAAAAAATAATTATGAAAGATTCATTATTGATGAAGTGGAAGCCAGTTTACATCCTGAGAAACAACGGGAACTAGTTCGCTTGTTAAATCGGTTATATAATAGTGGACGTAAATTTATCATAAGTACACATAGTGATACGTTTGTGAATAAGCTGAATAATTTGGCGATCTTATCCAACTATGTTCATAATAACGATGATGAAAATGTATTAAATCAGTTTGAAGTTGATAAGACTGATTTGATAAAAATAGACGATTTGTATGTGTATGAGTTTGTTCGGACCGAAAATGGACAATGTGAAGTACATGAAAAAGTCTTTAATTCTAAGTACGGATATCAATTTGATTTATTTACGCAATCGGCTTTGACAATATATAATGAGGCGGTTAAATTGGAGGAATTGACAAAAGATGCTTAATCTTCAAATTAAAGATATTAATTCCAAAAATATTTCTAAAAATGTTTTATATAAGGTGCCGGAATCTATGCAGATTTTATTTGTGGAGTCACATGAAGACAAATGCGAAAAAGTTATTCTGGATTATAAACTAGAGAATGAGCAATTTGGAATATATGCCACAGAATATAGAGCACCTGTGATTAAAAAAGGAATCAAAACTACGGATATTATTGCCTGTATTATTGATGAAAAGCAAAAGAGCATATACACATTGGTTGCTGATGTGAAATCCAATATTTCTTCATTTAGTGATGACTTGTCAAAAGATGATGCTTTAATAACTGTTATAAAAGAAGTAAGAGATTTTTCGGAACAAATTGAGGATGGGCTCTTACATAAAGAAAACTTTCTTATGTATCATAAAAATGAAGGTTTTAATGAAAGATGTGAAATGGCAATTTTTACGCGAAATTTTGAATGTGAAAAGTTTAGAGATGCGGCCAGATATATAGAAAAATTATTATATGATGATAGTGAAAATGGTCAGGTATTAGCTGAAATCGTAATGAAAAGAAACCTTATGAGATATAAAGGTGAGGAAAAACGACTTCTTAAGTTTGCTGAACAAAAGTTGCTTATCAAGGATAAGGAGCTTGATCTAAAGGTATATCTTTTGAAGAAGGAAAAAAATTCCGGAGATTATACGTATAAAATACCATTAAAACTATAAGAGTCTCGATGACAAAAGAAAAATGATATTGTGTTTAAGTTTATGAAGGAAGAGGAGAAATACTAATGGAACGAAGATAGGCGCTGATTACTGTTAGTTGTAAGCTGATCCGCGTGTTCTATGCGGTGATAATAAAAGGGATGGACTATGACAGATTTAAAATGTGTCAGATATCCATCGAAAAAGCAACGTAATGGCCGTCTAAGCAAGAAATATTAACAGGAAAGCGTCCGCCATCAATGGTGCTGTGAAACAGGAATGCAAAATATGTAAGAAAAGTAGAGCCAGTAGCTGCGTTGACATTTTTTATAGGGCAACGCCCTGCTGAAGGAACATGAGTAGCACCAAACTATGGATAAGCAGAACGAAGGAATTCAGGAGCCATCAGAGGAGGAAGTTCCTGATAGACATGAGAGGTTAGCTACTGTAGATAAATTTGGAAAACAAGAAGGTCTTCATAAGAAGCAAAGACGTTTTATTTCTTGTACCTAAAATCATCAGAATGGACTCCATGAAATCGCTTCATATCCAGAAAACTCTATTTTGGAGATATATGTAACCTATCAACTGTTCAGCAATGTTAGTAAAATCAAGGTTTTTTGTTGAATATGCATTAAAAAGAATAGAGAGGAATTGAAAATGATAAATTTATACCATTACACAAGTGTTGATGGATTTGAGGGAATAGTAAAGAACAATTCGATACGTATGACAAAATCAGAATTTCTTAATGATCCATATGATTGCCATTTGTTTGTAAAGTTAGTGGAAAAGTATTTAGATGCAAATGAGAGTGAAATCAATAAAGTGATTGGTCAATTAAGTACAAACAAAGTAGAGGTTACGGAACTGTATAAAGAAAAAGACTGTAATTTAATTAAATATATTGAATATATTCAAAAGAATATAGGTCTTTATGTTATGTCACTAACTCAAAAGGAAGATGAGATGAATATGTGGAATTATTATGGACATGGAGGGATGGAGTTAAAATTTTCAATTGGAGAATTAGTAGATTCACTAAGGGGAACGTTTATTTCAGAAAAAGAGTACTTGACAAATGCAAATGTGATATATGCGAATCCAGAATTGGACATAGAAAAAATTTCAGTACCAGATTTTTCAAAGTTTATTTTGATGAGTAAAGATTCTCAAAATATATTTATGGAGCATAGAAAATTTATTAAAGATAATTCTTTTTATCATGCGGATCAATTGTATTCAATATCCAATTTAGGAAATTTTATTTATATATATGTAAAAGGTTACATTACTACTTTGGAGTATTTAATTAAGCAAAATCAAATAAACATTAACACTGAACCTGACGTTGTGTTTGAGAGGGTTTTTGATAATATATCGAAGCTTAATAATTTTTTTTATTGGAAACATGATTTGTCTCTCTATATGCTGGTTTTATCTGCATTAATAAAAAGTGATACATACCAGTATGAAGATGAGCATCGTATAGTATATTTTGAGTATAATATTGATGGAAATAAAAGAAAAAGTGAAGAGTATGGAGTTAAAAGCATAGATAATAATCGTTTTTTATACCCGTATATTGTTTTTGAAAAGGATTGCATGTTAAAAGAATCTTTGAAAAGTGTTATTGTTTCACCAATTACAAGAAATTTACCTATTGATAAGAACTCATATTGTGAAACCTTGAAAAAATTTCTTTTGGGAAATGGATTTGATAAATCGGTAGATATAAAGTATTCAAAACACATGATTCGATGGTGATGGTGATGGTGATGGTGATTGTGATGAGTGTTTGTGTGTGTGATTTATGAAGCAAGCACTGCAATTTTTTTGCTTTTGCTTTTTATTCCAAAACAACATTGATTGTGGTACCAGTCAGAAAGGCGCCGTGATTTAACCTCTTTTGATATGGTTGTGGGATCTTTACAAAGGAATGCCGCAATGTCTTTAAAAGTCGCACCTTTGGATAACTCGTTTTCGATGTAGATACGGTCATTAAGTGTCAGATGTTTCTGGTTTCCAGGGATATATTTACTCATGATAATTCTCCTTCTACTGCTGTCAGAAGGAAATATTACAATAACACTGATGTGTGAAAGAGTAAATATCTACTGTGCAGGACTGAATTCCACCGCTCCGTTGGGCAGTGGAATTTAAAATTTCATTTTAGGGCTGTATATTACAAAACGGTAAAAGCTTGCATTTGAAATAAAAAAGAAGTACACTCAATTAAGTACACAAAAATAAGAATTGGAGAAATTACAAATGGAAAATCAGGTAAGGGAGATTTCACTTCGCCAGTTATTCTGGAAAGTGATGATGGGATGGAAGTTATGGATTGTATGTGCGGTGTTGTTTGCAATTTTACTTCCGGGAGTGAAGTATGCAAAGGACGTGCGGGCATATCATGCGGCACAGCAGCCGAAGGATGAGAAGCAGGAACCGACAGTTGTTCTTACGGATGACGAGCAGCAGCAGATCGATGATGTAAAGAGTTTAAAACTTTTAATTGAAAAAAACAGCAATTATATGCAGAATTCGATTTTGATGAACATTGATCCCTATCAGGAGCACAGAATGGAATTACAGTATTACATAGATTCTGATTTTGTGATGAATTACACGAAGGACAGCAAGAAAGATTATACATCCGCGATTGCAAATGCTTATGTGGATTATGCAAATAACGGCATGGATCAGAAAACGATATGGAAAGATGTTTCTGCAAAGTCGGAAGATAAGTATCTGGCAGAACTTGTGTCTGCATATAATAACTCAGATAATACATTTTCTGTGATTATTAAGTATACAGATAAAAAGGGTCTGGAAAGTGTGGCAAAGCAGATACAGAATGAACTGGAAAAGAAGCAACCGGAATTCAGTAAACGTATAGGCGGACATAAGCTCGTATTAGTATCAGAAAATTATCAGATATGTACCGATTCGGATCTTGCAACTTCTCAGGGCAATGTTTCGAATCTGATCAAATCCTACAGGGATCAGATTACTACTCTTAAGTCTGCTATGTCAGAGGATCAGTTGAGTGAACTGGAGCGAGAGGAAAATTTGGAGTCGGATGACAAGGAAGAGTCTGCAGCGGTACAGGTTGCTGCTCCGGCTTTGAGCAAGAAATATGTGGTACTTGGTTTTGTGATGGGAGTATTTCTTGCCGCATTGTATTTGGTTTGTATTGCTGTATTATCAAACAAGCTGCAGGCAGCAGAGGAATTGGTGCGATACTATAAGATGCGTCAGTTTGGTATTATCACCAGGGAGCAGCGCACAAAGGGAATTACTGGATTTTTACTGCGCATCAAGTATCGGAATCAGAAGATGCTTTCTCCGGAGGCATCCCTGCAGATGGCTTCTTCAAATATTGAACTGTATTGTAAGAATGAAGGAATTACAAAGCTTTTCCTGACAGGTTCAGAGATTGAGCGAATGAAGAAAGAATGGATCACAAAGCTGACCGATCATCTGAAAGCAAGTGGTATTCAGGTGGTATATGGGGAGAATATCTGTTATGATTCTGCAGCGATGCGTGAAGCTTCGGAAGCTGGCCATGTCGTGTTAGTGGAGATTACGGATACATCGATCTATCAGGAGATTGAAAAGGAACTTCGCATGTTAAAAGACTGGAATGTTGATGTCATTGGATGTGTAGGAGTGGAATAAAGAACAATGGGAAAATATTTTGGAACAGACGGTTTTCGCGGTGAGGCAAACAAAGTACTGACCGCGGATCATGCATATAAAATTGGACGTTACCTGGGCTGGTATTACAACCAGAATCACAGGGGACGGATCATTATCGGAAAGGACACGCGTCGCAGCAGCTACATGTTTGAGTATGCGCTGGTTGCTGGTATTACGGCATCTGGGGCTGATGCATTCTTGCTGCATGTTACCACCACGCCAAGTGTGGCATATGTAGTCCGTACAGAAAATTTCGACTGTGGCATTATGGTTTCTGCCAGTCACAATCCATATTATGACAATGGAATCAAGGTCATGGATGGAAACGGACACAAGATTTCGGCAGAGGTTGAAGCTGCACTGGAGAAATACATAGATGGTGAGATGGGAGAATTACCTTTTGCATTGCGTGACAAGGTTGGTGTGGCGCGGGATTATGCAATCGGACGGAACCGTTACATCGGCTATCTGATTTCTCTGGCTACCAGATCTTACGATGGGATGCGCGTGGGGCTGGATTGTTCCAATGGAAGTACGTTTAATATTGCAAAGAGTGTGTTTGATGCGCTTGGCGCCAAAACATATGTGGTTGGCAATGAGCCGGACGGTACTAACATCAATATGGGATGTGGATCGACACATATCGAAAATCTGCAGAGACTTGTCCGGGAGAAGAATCTGGATTGCGGATTTGCGTTTGACGGAGATGCGGATCGGTGTATTGCCGTGGATGAGAACGGTATGGAAGTGCACGGGGATTATATCCTGTATGTCTGTGGGAAGTATCTGAAGGAATGTGGCCGTCTGCAGAATAATACGGTGGTTGCCACGATCATGTCCAACATGGGATTGTTCAAAGCAATGAAGCGCGAGGGCATCGAGGTATGTGTGACCACGGTTGGCGATAAGTATGTCAATGAGGCGATGGTTGCCAACGGATATGTGCTCGGCGGAGAGCAGTCCGGACATATCATTTTCAGTAAGCATGCGACAACCGGGGATGGAATCCTCACGGCATTGATGCTGATGGAGGTGATCCTGGAGAAGAAGCAGAGTCTCGGCACGCTGTGCAGGGGGATGCAGATGTACCCGCAGCTTTTGAAGAATGTGAGGGTTGAAGACAAAGCTGCGGTTACCGGCAATGCACATGTGCAGGCGGAGAAGGAGCGGATCAGCACCGCTTTGGGTGAGGATGGAAGAATCCTTCTGCGTGAGAGCGGTACGGAGCCGGTGATCCGTGTGATGGTTGAGGCACAGAGTGATGAGTTGTGCGCGAAGTATGTGGATGAGATGGTGCAGGTGATCCGGGAGGAAGGGCTTGCGGTGGAGTAGAATGGAATAGAATAGTGAGATGGTAAGGGGAGCCGGCGCTGGTGCGTCGGCTTGTTTGTTATAAAAATTTGATACTAGGTATCCTATTGAAAAATCAGTTTTCGATGATTTAAGGATGGGATGTGCCCACATGATTACCAAAGGATGCATCATCAAATTTCGGATCTGGCAGACCTATTCCCTCTAAATGTGCATAATATGATAATGGGTCGCAATCGCCTATAAATGATTTGCAGTAGTCAAGTTCGTCTTGAAGATTATTTCCGAGAGAGTCAGTTGTAAAATGCTTAGTAATCACACCAAGAATTGCAACAACCATTTCTTGGCGAAAAAGAACCCGCTCTTCAGGTGGGAGAGTGTTGAATTGCTCCATAGAAATATCATTCATGGTGAGGAGATTTTCAAAGTAAGATGTATATTCTATCTCGCTTTTAGCCTTTAATAGATAAGGGTACTTTTCGGGTTTGATGAAGGATTTGGAAAGGGCTCTAAGATATTTATCTTCTATGCAGTCAGCGGCATCATCATATACACCTGATAAATAGTCCGGATGAACATTTAGATATTTTGCAATCTTGTCTAAGAGGTCAGGGGGCATCTCTCCGATATTTAAGTATCGACGAATAGTTTTTTCGGTTCTTTCTATTTGTTCATAGGCTTCTCCCAATTTCCTTATGCTACAGTTACGCAATTTTAGAACTTTCAAGAAACGCTGTTTGTTTACTGGAACTTTCTGTGAAGTTTTGTTTGCCATTATAATTCCTCCATAGTGGACATTTATGTCAAAAACGCCGCAACCGTTGCTATTGACTGTGCGGACATTAATGTCTACAATGATTATAACAGTTGCGGACATTAATGTCCATAAAAACAGAAGGAGGCATTCAGATGGAAACAGAACGATACAGTTTTATTAAGTGGGTAAAGGTGCACAAGAAATCGCTGCTTCTTGCGGGAATCAGCGTTACCGCCATTATTGGAGTTATCCTTGTTCTCAAAAACAAGGATGCCATAATGGATTTATGGGAGTCTTTCGAAAAAGGCATCACAAAAATTCCTGAAAAACTGCCGGAACCTTTAAGTGCAGCATCGGTAACTCCGCCTGCGCCTGAAGAAATAATTCCAGCTCGGAAATATACTTCTCCGCAGGAAGCATATGGTGTTGACCAGCATATTAGAAACTTATCTGGTGGCAGACATCATTCCGCGGAAAAAGCTGCTGAGGCTGCAGCTTTGGGGATTTCCCTGTCACCAAATCAGACACTTGTAGATTCATATACGAAGTGTGTTGCTTAATACAATAAAAATCAATGCCATTAAGCCAGTTGTTCGAAGTTTTGTTCGATAGCTCAGTTGTTGTCAA